>JGI24702J35022_10002814_pt1 | contig 10548 bp, 3 predicted proteins | sample TergutTh196P4_FD_35022 | JGI IMG/M metagenome (IMG submission 35022)
AATCCGCAAAGTTGTTTGTCATTCAAATCAAAAATATAATCATTCTGAATTTTTGGAATTACTAAAGTATGTCCTTTGGATGTAGGATGAATATCCAAAAACGCAAAGAAATCATTATTTTCTGCGATTTTAAAACATGGGATTTCTCCTTTAATAATTTTTGTAAAAAGCGTATCCATATTATCTTGAAATATTAATAATTTTAAACATTAACGTTCCGGCAGGGGCTTGAATTGTAGCGATTTCATTTTTTTCTTTTCCAAGTAGTCCTTTTGCGATAGGAGAATTGACTGATATTTTTCCTTCTTTAAAGTTAGCTTCCGATTCGGGTACGATGGTATATGTCATCTCCATATTATTGGCAACATTTTTAATAGTTACAATAGAATAGATTAAAATTTTAGAAGTATCAATTTTGGATTCATCTAATATTCGAGCATTTGATATTAAATCTTTTAGTTTTCCTATTTTAAGTTCCAATAATCCTTGTGCCTCTTTGGCGGCGTCGTATTCAGCATTTTCCGACAAGTCTCCTTTGTCTCTTGCTTCTGCAATGGCGGCTGAAATTTTTTTACGTTCAAGAGTTTCCAAGTTATGCAGTTCTTTTTTAAGGGCATTCAAACTTTCTTCTGTATAGTATTTAATTTTATTATTCATATTATTAAAATATTTATTAATTTCAAAAGCAAAAAAGAAATTAAAGAGGCTTTTTGATAAGCCTCTTTAATTAATGGGATAAAAAGGAAATAAAATACTACAGGGCTATTTTCACTCCGATGTAGTGATTTCCTTTCCAAAGGTTAGTAAATCTATACGCATAATCAAACAAGAGCATTTGTTGCCCTCTGTCTTTTTTTACTAGGGGTATTCCCACAGTAACACCTGCACTGGGTCCTAAGTAAAGACTTTCGTGGTTAACAAATATCATATCTTTTCCATCAATATTTCTTTTAGCGAAACTTTCTATGATGTACCCTGCGCGTACTTGGAAAAATTTCATAAATCCATACTCTATACCTATGGCAAAGTTATCTCTTGAGTAAGCGTTTGCTATGAAAGAGCCTGCTAATGTAATACGATGTATGGCATCATTTCGTGTTAAACCTTCTGCTTTTTTATCTTCTTTACTCAAAGTTTGGTATTCTGGGGAGAAGAAAAGAAAGTCGTAAGATAAACCAAGGGTAAGTAAAGCGGGAAGTTCATAGTCTGCGGCACGGTGTTCTACTGTAGATACGAAATTTTTACCCTCCAGTACACCTTTTGCTGAAATTCCATCTCCTTTATAGCGCATAGATACTCCAAGATTCTTAAGGGCAACTCCAATTTTAAAATTTTCATAAGGACCTGAAAGATATTGGACACCAATATCTATTGCGATACCATTTGCGCGAAGGTCAGAGATACTTTCATTTACAATTTTAAAAGAGACGCCTCCGTGAATAAATCTGTTTAAAGATTTTGCGTAATGGATACCGATATAGTTTAATTTTGGAGAGTAGATAGAGCCACCTCCGTCAGGGTTGATTTCAGTTGTCACCAGAATATCCCCAAAGCCCATAGCAAATACAGAAATGGCGATGGTTCCCAAATCTACTCTTCGTCCTGTTTCTTTATTTTTATAAGTCATTCCTTGAGCAATACCTACGGCATTGATACTAATTCCACCAAAAGATCCTGCGAGATATTGTGTATGTGAAAAAGCAATCTCCGTTTTTTTAGTAAAAGCCACGCCTGCAATATTACTGAATACGGATTCTATACCACGTATTTCTGCAATACCACAAGAACCCCACCCCGCAGAGCGTGCCCATGGGTCGATAAGAAGATGTTGTGCTCCGGACTGACCTGATCGGTCTCTATTTCCTGCCATAGCGGTAAAAGCAACAGCAAAGAACCCGAGCAAAATACAAATTAGTAATGTTTTATATGTTTTTTTCATAATCTAAATTATTTAATGTTACTAATTAATGATATGGGTTAGAAAGTATTTAAGTCGGTTTGTCGCATTGTACAGAAGAACTTTAACATTCTTTCACCAATACCCGGACAGTTAACATGAATGATATATACACCGCTTGCAATTGGGATATTGGCGTAGTTCTTCAAGTCCCAATTCACGTAAGAAGTTTCGCTATCTCCTTTCGTTAAAGTACGCACCAAAATTCCACTTACAGTATAGATATTAATAGTTACCGGAGAATTGTTCTTTAAATCTGTGGGAAGGTTTATAATTTTAACTACAGTTTGAAGAGTATTGCCTTCATATAGAGATGCACAATAGTAAGGATTAGGCACAATATTGATATTATCCAATATGGACTGATACAGACGCGAGTCATTAAATGTAGGTTCTAATCCTTTTGTAGAGAGTTTATACACAGGATATCCTTTATATTGTTCATATTCATCGGGTACAGAATAAGCCATATCTCTCAATTCGGGGGATTCGTACCATCTTGAGATATATCTCATATATGGACGAGTAACACGAATTTTGTAAGTAACATCGCAACTCATCCATTGTTTTTGGAGTGTTTCATCATCAGGTAGCATAGGAATATGCGTGTACATTACATTATTGAACAGTTGCATTTTATTAAACTTTCTTTGAATAATGTCTGCTCCTTCATTTGTATTTGTTTCGGGGAAAGCGAGAACTTGTTTAAATTTTTGCACTAACCATTTTCCTTCATCATAAGGACCACAATCATAAACAGGATATTTATGTTCATTATCTAAATAGCCGCCCCAGTCAATCCACAGTGGATTTGAGAAAGCACCTCCATGATTCATGCTAATTACAGTATCTCTCAGATTAAAATTACGTCTTCCCATGCGTAAGAAAGCGGTGTCTATAAGTATTCCTGAAAGTTCTGCACTAATATAATGCATTGAGGATGTGTTTCCTGTGCTATTACAAACATACACATAATGCATTCCACCCCATACTCTTTCAATTCCAAGACCTTCATACAGTACCTTAGGATTAAAAGCTTCATACAGCGCATCATACTCTTGTTTAGAAATTGGGGTTCCTGCGGGGATCACATAACCCCCCATATCAAGATCTAAATCATATTTCGTAATGGCATAAGTTGAAGTAGGATTGAAAAGCATATCTCTTCCATTAACACGACTGGGAAACGCATTCAATTCTTCGTCTGAATTTTCAGCAAACATAATATTAAGACGTTCACCTGTTTCAATATTGATTGCATAGCCTGGAAACCAACCCATACCTTCTGTTCCATCAATACCAAAGCCATCTTTTGAATCATAATCAGGTGAACCATCTTTTTTAACAGAAGTATGTTTTCTTGGTTCGTGTTTCAATGCTCCTCCTTCCGATTTTGTTCTATCCTGACAGGCTTCCAAAACTATACATCTTGTCCATTTACTTTGATCAGAAGTTAAGACCACATTAATCGAGTATAAATTTGTCATAGTTTGGTTATATCCGGGTTGTGCTCTAAAGTGGGAAAGTCCTTTAAAATTATAATAATTATTGAGACCTTTTTGGTCATCGGAAGAGGTAGCATCATAAGAGGGTTCTCTATAAGTTAGCTTGCCTGAGGCGTCGGAGGTTAATATAGGTTCGGGTGCTGTATATTTTGCTTGCGGACCGTTATCATACGGTGAAGATAATACATAGGGAGCCCATGTACCTCCACAAACAGTTCCAAATCCTCCCAAGTAGTCTTTAAAGCCCCTATCTTCGGGTGGAGTATCACGACCCTGTCCAACAAGATATTTAGATGGGTAGTGAAAGTCTTCCAATCTTTCTAGTTCAAAATCTCCACTCACTGTTTGAGAATTACCTGTCCAAGGTCCAAGATTATAAGATCCGGAACGTATCCAGTTAGATGGGAGATTAACATTATCATCTATCAAACCTGTAATCCATTGGGGTCCATTGTTCTCAAAAATAATATCATTATTCACATCTATTTTTTCTGTTTGAAAAAATTGTTGTTTTATTCTAAACACATCGTGACGGTATCCGATGGTTAAAAGACGATCCATATATTTATTTATTTTGGGGTCTTTAGCGGCAAAATCCGTATTATAAATATTTACAGAAATACCTAATGGCATTATGATTTGTTCATAAGATTGTCCAATAGATGTTTGAGAAATAAACTCGCGTATGGGTAATCCTTTAGCATCTACAAGTCCTATCTCTATTAATTCTTCATCGGTTACATTATCAATAGTAAGTACCCAAAAGGCATCATTAGTAACATCTGTTTTATTTTTAACAGATTCTTTTACATATTTACTATTATAAATAGTATCTTTAATAATCAGTGTAAAATCTAAAGGTTTAACGCGCAAAGGGTCAATTACTTTAATATTAAGAGGACCTGCATTTTTATCATAATTAAGTTCTCTAACTCTATAGTCGCCTTTATCTCCTCCATTAATAATTTTATCAATAGTTTCGGGCATTAGATCTAAGGCGATACCTCCATTTCCTTGTCCGTCAATACGAGTAATGTATGGAATTGAGCCATAGTCACTATAGAGTGTAGCACCGCCGCCATGTACTGTTGGAGGATGAGGAATGGCAGCAACTGGAGTAACCGATTTTCCTTCCGCTGTTTTTCTACCTCTTAAATAAGGAAATTTTTGTCCATGTACTCCGTATGGGTCAATTGTGGGGTCGGTACTATAGGGCCAGTATTCATTATATGCATAAGCAACTGCAATGAAATAATATGTCTTATAGTTCACTAATTGTGTATTTCCTGTTGCAAAAGCATCTTGGGTAACTTCAAAAGAATGTTGAATACCTATATTACCGCCGGCTACCATTTCTTTTGGGACATCTAACTGTAATTCTTCGGAAAATTCCCAATTGATAAGTCTTCCTATGGGGTTTCCTTTCTCATCAAAATTAACGATATCATATTGACGAATTAGGCGTGCCAGGTCAGGGTTTTCCAGGTCAATTGCACCTACTTCGGGTCCTGTAACTTGAAATATTTGGTATCCTTCAAAACGATAATTTCGATCATACGTTATCGTATCAGTGATATATGAGACTAGCACCGTATCTTTTCCCATACCAATTGTATCCAAATGCGTAGTAATGTCATATCTATTTTCCGGAATAAGATTATCGGCTTCTATATAATCTTCATTTTTATTATTACTTAACGGACTATTTGTTAATAACAGGATTAGTTTTTGGTCATACTCTCTAATTGTTACATTGGGGGCGTCTGGTCCGTCGAGTATTTTAAAGCAGTTTTCAAACAGTGCTTGGCACTTATCGTCGGCTACCATAAGGAGTGTAAGAGAAGCCTCTACTCCGCCCTGCAATGCACGTGCCCATGGAACTCCTACTGTAATGTAGTTACAAGCACCTTGTCTCAATGTAAAAGGTCCGGCAGATTGCATAAAACGGCGGTCTTTGGGTTTGTTGGGTTGTCCCTGAATATTTCCATCGGGAGTTTTTTCCGTCCAATTTCCTGTCTTTCCTCCATTATTATATTGTTCACCAGGGTTTATCCCACTTGTTCCCCAATTGCAATAGTCAGTACCTTTTGGAAAAACGAAATTACATAAAATATCGCTACCTTGAAAACCATCACCTCCATATACAAAGGGTTGTGCGTTAGTCCATTTTCCTGTCAAATAGTTATAGTATTCAGTATAGTTTCTGGGGTCTCCTTTGGGTCCGGTTTCATTATCATGGTAAGTAAATGCACGCATTCCAAAACGTTCATTATCAACAATTCCATCTCCAAAATTAACACCGTTAATTGCAAATTGGTCATTCCACCGAACGGTATCCTTAATAACAGTATCTCCAAAAAATTTGTCTAAGACAAGAAATTTGTCAAGTAAGTTGTCGTCATTAATATTAAATATATCCGGATTATCAAAGATATGTTGCACATATCTTTTGCAATATTCAATTTCTTCGGGGTTACCGTTAATGTTAGCAAGTTCTTTTCTAAAGTGTGGGTTGTCTGCTCCGTCAGCGTCAATATATGGTCCTTGGAAAAAGTCTAAACCTACTGCAGGTGGATTTTCTCCATACGCCCATAATTGTCCAATGCCGTCATATTCAGTACCATTATAGCAATACCCTAATCCTCTAATTACGTCGCAACCTACATAGTCGTCGTCTGCCCATCCTAAGTCAGGGTCGCACCATTGAGAGAAATAAGTATCGTAAAGAGTAATATTGCCTCTATTAATGATTTCATAGGAGTAGAAAGTCATTTTGTTTAGTTCATTATTAGTTGCAAAAGCAAATGCTTGCGCTCTAATTTCAAGTCCAATAGAGTTTGGGCAACTTGTTTCTGTATGGGGAGCTCCTCTATCATTAAGAAACCAAAAAACGGTTTCATCACCTTTTAATACATGGTCGGCATAAATCATCTTGTTATCCGTTCCATAATTTATTTTTGTGTCAACTCTTTCTCTTGGAAGTGGCAACCCTGCCGTATTTTCAGTAGCACTAAAGTTATCACACTCTTCGAACTCATTAATCCATGGGCATTTTTTTGCTTTTTCTATATTGATAGGTGTCCATGGGCAAAGTTCGTTATCTAAGTCATAATATGGATAGTCTCCTAACTCTGGCTCATAAGTATTAACGTCTCCTTCTCCAACTTTGAAGAAAGGTGCCAGGTATCTTGATTCACCTGCGCGTCCATGGGCGGGCCACTCTAATATAGACTTAGGTATGTTTGCCATATATGCAGCATCATTTTCTATAAACGCTAGAATATGCCTTTCCACCTCTACACGTGTCATGGTATAGAATTTGTCGTAATACGAACAGGAACCGGGTTCAATACTAAAGTCTTGCACTTGCAGCGGACCTGTCCAGAAGTCATTTCCTATTTGTCCGAATCTCATTCCTGCAAAATAAAGGACACCATTACCATGGGGTAGATTTCGACCTCCAATCCAGAGTGAAGATGAGAACAATGAGGTTTTTCCTGATCCTTTGGGTACTTCATATTGCGCTCTACTTTCATCGAACCACATAGTGCCGTTTGTTTTCAGATATGCACGTACGTTGTTTAAAGCAAGGTTTGTGTTTTTTGCGGGAGGATAACAATCAGCAGACGCTTTGGGTGATTTTTTCACAATGGATCCTTTATATTTTTCGGCTTGCACATTCAAATTGGCAATCGTAAAAATAAGGAATAAAATAATTAAAAATTTACATCTATTATTCATATTTATTAAATATTATACGGTGAAACATTAAAATGAAAATTGTACGCCTAAGGTCGCTCTAAAAGGCAAACTATAGTTATACGGATTAGCGATATACATTTGGTAGTAATTGCGGGCGGCAGCATCGGACATAGTTGAAAATACTATACCATTTTGCACAGAAGTCAGGAACAATGAAGAAGACAAGTATCCGTCATCTACAGGGTTACCGGTATGGTCGTAAACACTAATTACATTTTTCAGGTTTAAAAGGTTTTGGAAATCCAAATATACCGTAAGCATACCTGGTTTATTTTTGCGTTGTCCGCCTTCCTCAGTATTCTTTTTACTTGCTAAATTAAAGAACAATGTTTTATCCACTCGCAAGTTGCATGTAAATGTCCAAGGCATATTAGCGCCATTGATGGTTCCTTTCAAAGGACTTGTTTTTGTTTCGCCCCATACAGATGAGTACACTAAACTTTTTCGCGAGTATGGCATTCCTGATCCTGCGGTAAATAATAGATTTGCTCCTGCATTTTCGAGCCAGCGAATCTCTTTTGTAGTTTCAGTTCCCTTTTTTAGTTTTCTCGTTACGGGTCCGTTATAGTTTGTACCTTGACCGTACCGGAAGTCAACACTTGCACCTATACTATGGCGTTGGTCATAATTAAGATTGGTAAGTGTTCTTAAATTAGGTTGTCCGGAGGCGATGATAGCGAGGTTTGATTCTGCATTTGATCCTGTACCTTTAGCAAATTGTAGTGTATAGTTTGCTCGGAAAGATAAATTTTTTGTTCCTCTCATAGTAAATTCCAACACATATCCTTGAGTGGTACCAAAATCTGCATTTTCGAAAGAATAATAAGTGGCAGGATAAGCTCCCGTATAGCGATATGTTTGTATTTGGTCTCTAATTTCATTGTAGAAAGCAGAAATACCGAGTGCTGAATTTTCGCCCACTGCTTGGCGAAAACCAATTTCATAAACCACAGTACGCTGTGCCTTTAAGTTTGGATTTGAAATAACGGAATTCCGATACGTGGTATTTTCAATAAATAGATAAGCAATCGGATTTATTTGCAAATTTGGAGGACGATAAGTGATAATATTATAATGTGCATAAAAAAGAGAATTGGTAGAAACGGGGAAAGAAAAAGAGATACGAGGCATTAAACTCCAATAAGGTTTGTATCTGGTAAAAGCATCATAAGAAACTTTTGACATATCTTCAGGATTAAGTTGTTCACGTAATACGGGTCCTCCTGTTCCCAAATAGGAAGAGGGATCCGCTACTTCTTGTCCTAACGAGTTATACCATGTTTTACCACTTCTATAGGCTACAATAGATTGAGGTGCATTATCAATATCAAGATTAGCAACGCCTACGTATGGGATCCAATCTGCTCCCCAGTTATCAATTGGGATATACCAACCTGCATCTTGCAATTCTTGAACATTATAAACAGGTCTAAACAGGAACTCATCTTTTAATACATATTGGTTGGCGTTCATATAGTCTAATCTTAATCCTACACTGAAAAGAAGGTTTTGAATAGAAAATTTATCTTGTAAGAAAAAAGCCAAATAAATGGGTTCATAAGCACCTATTGAATATTTGTTTTTATCGTGTAATTCATCTGATGAAAAGAATGATTTTAAATCTATTTTGTTCTTTGATAAATTACCTGTATAATCATATCCGGCATAACTAATGTAGTTGTTTCCTAAATTCAGCAATTCATAATTGGAAAATAAATTTAAACCGCCATACGACATAAATTCATTTGGATCATAACTGTCGATATCAAGAAATACTGTATTATCGGTAATCCCTTTAGCTTTTCTCAGGTTTATATCAAAATTGGTAAGATTTGGTATAATGGGGTACATCAGCGTATCTAATACTTCTCCTGTTATAGGGTCTAAAATAGGATACGGCTCTCCACTTATCCAGTAGGGATTATCTCTATCAAAAGGAAAATAAGATGCATCGTAAGTCAAATTTCTCATAAGCCCCCACAAACCGCGTGCATTAACGGAATAACTTCTTTGTGTAAGTTTTTCGAGTTCAAAACCAAACTTTATTTCGTGGTCTTTCAAGTTTAGAGATAAACTGGCTTTTGCGCCGAAAGATTCTGTTCTTGATTTACTATAACTAGATGAATTAAGGACGCCGGGTGCCAGATATAATCCGTTTGCAATAACATCCGGCGATGAGCCATTAAGTAGCCCGTAGTATGTTTGATATTGCTCATAGGTTAAAAACGCTCCTAAAAATTGCTCTACTATGCGTTTTTCATCTTCAGTTGCAGTACCCACATCTACTCCGGTTTGTTCTTTAATCCAATCAATAAAATATTGGGTATAAGGAATTAAATCGGGATTTCCAACGTTGAAATATCCGTCTTTATCAAAACCAACCCATCTTACTGATTGATATTGGGATATTACAGTTACAGGTGCTTCTATGCTGTCACCCGGACCGATTTCAATTTTCATACGTTCTACTGTATAATAGTCTTCTCTTTCGGTATTAAATTTCCCAATATATCCATAGTTAAAGAGGTTATCTTTATGGATTCTGTCTTCGGTTTTACCATTATATAAGGTATAATTAACATTAATATCATACATTATATTTTTAAGGATTGCATTGGCAGCGGTATCTGTTTTTACGCGGTGGTTTAATCTGGCAGACAAGCGTAGTGTATTATTTGTAGTAATATTATTATTTGCGGAGTTAAATAATGCATAACTTTGGTTATTCCAATTTCGCGCTTTAATATAGGTATAAGTACCTGTTACTGAAAATCTAAGATTATTTTTTGCTCTTCCTCTTGCATCTTTACCGCCTCCCATTACATCAATTTTTCCTGTTGTAACAAATCCCCAGTTTTGGGCATTTTGGCGTGTTCTAATGTTTTGAAAGTCATTACTTTCAAGCATATTTGCTCTGTAAGAAGGTACATACGTTCCGTTGATCCAATCTATATGGGTAGGATTTGCAATAATATCTTGAATGGTTTCGGGTTTAGCCGTCCATGTACCGCCACGTGCAGGGTATCCGTCCACGTCGTAATTACCTTCGGCAACGATCAAGAATCCCATTTTTGCGGGGTCGTTCGGAGTTTTACCTTTAATAATAGGACCTGATACGTTAACAGAGGCTAAGTTTTGAGAATATCCGTCCACAGATGCGCGAAGTTCAACGCCTCCGTGAAAGTCTTTAGCAACGCCGCGTGTTGTGTAAACGGTAAAACTTGTACCGTCTCCATATTCGGCGGGGATACCTCCTTGAATGAGTTCAAATCCTTCGATGGATTGCCAGGCAACACCGGTGTTTCCGCGCACACGGACGCCATC
>JGI24702J35022_10002815_pt1 | contig 10548 bp, 10 predicted proteins | sample TergutTh196P4_FD_35022 | JGI IMG/M metagenome (IMG submission 35022)
AAAACTTGATCTGCACGCACGCCGTTTGGTAGAGATGGCGGCGTATATCATTATGACTTATTTACTTATGTTTGATACCATACGTTGCAAAGATGAAAATTGCAGTTTATCAGAATCGGTGCATCATTTTTTAAGATATGGGAAAGCAATAAACGCAGGGCATTTAGCGTATATAAATCTTTTTAGTTCCAGTTCCAGCATAGTTCAATGATATCTTTCCATGGTACACCTGCATTTTCTGCAATCTCTCGGTTGCAAATATCTCCGTTATAACAATACACACTTTTTAAGAGAAAAGGATTAATTTGAATAATATGTTCGATATTGTTAGCAAAAATAATAGAAGAAACTAATTTACTAACAATGTTTTGAATTTGAAAGCTTTCAATATTTAAAAAATTGATTCCTACTGCAGTTATTTTTCGTTCATAAAAATATTGAGCCATTTCATTTGTAAACATTTTGGGAATAGTTGTAGAGATAATGATTTGTTTCTCTTTCATATAGAAAATATCTTCTACTGAAAACAAAGAATATTTTAACAAAACATTTGAGAGCGTAATAATAGAAAATTCATCTTCCATAATTTCGGCGCCAAATTCTGTAAATTTGTAATCAGAGATATTATGTTTGTTTCCTAATCCTCTTTGAATTATCACATTCACATGTTCATCCACCAATTCTTCAATATGATTTAGAGAAAGTAACAATGGCGCAAAACTATCATGCGAAGATAGCATCCCAATAGTACCTTTAATTTTATTTGTATCAATTTCAACGGTGGAAAGTTGAGGTTCAAATCTGTGTTTGGGGTTCTGAAGAGAGGGCATAAAAAGTAAATTTTCTTGTTTAATTATCAATTTGTTCGTTTTAATAAGAACAATTATTTCAAACGAATTGCTCAAATTGATATTATGTATGTTCAAACATTTACATGATACCATTAATTATGAAATTATTCTGTCTCATTTCACCATATATTTATTATCTTTCTATCAATCGCAGTAGATAAAATAAGATAAGATATTATTTTTCAAATCTTTGAGTTGCAAAACATGTTCCGTTTTTCTTTGAAAATAATAGCGCCAGGCGTGCCAAAGTTTGAGTATGTTTACCCGATATCTATAAAAAGGAAATAGAAAAATAAAAGACAAAAGTGTGTAGGCAAATCCAACAATAAAACTATGCAAAAGAAAGGAGGCAGCTATGCAAATTGCCAAATACCAAAATGGAAATAACATAAAACCAAGTATAAAACGCAAGGTACCTATAAAAACTTTGTCGGGAATTTTTCTCGTCAATAAATTGGCAATACCGCATGGAATGGCATTATTAATAAATCCAAAAAGGAAAAAAGGAAAATAGAAAACCATTAGTAAAGTTTTTGTAATAAGTCTAAAACCTGTGAGTTTTTTATTCACTAAGAAATCTTTAAAATTCATTTTTTTAAGTAGTTCTGAATAATTTTTGGTTTTCAACATTAAACTACTGAATTTTTCCGGTTCATCTTCTTTAAGAGTATCAATTTCAGCAACCACCTTCTTTTCTTCAACAAACTCATCATAATAGTTGTATTTTCTGTAGTTTTTATTAATACGGTAATTTTTAATTATTTCACGAAGAAAATCATATTCATCGTAATGCTCTTTATCTTCAATATGTAGCACCATTGATTTTAGAATTTCTCTCGATTTTTCGTTAAATTGCAGATAGGCATCGTTTGGATTGTTTTTATAGAGATCAAAAAACTCGTTAAAACCAAAAGGTTTTCCAATATCAATGAGTACTTTTTCTCTAAATAGATGTATATTAGAATAGTGAAGATTTACGGGTAAGATTTGTAAATTGAGTTCAAAATTGTATGCTTCCTCTGCGCTGAAACAGATTCTGGGGACTCCTTTTTTAAAAGTTCCCAAGTATCTACCTTGTTGGTGCATGGCTTCCGGAAACATAATGATTACCCCTCCTTTTTTTAGAATTTTGCTTGCTATATCAAAGGTTTCCAAGTTTTTCAGAATGTCTGATTTTCCGCCATCTTTTTTTCGGAAAGTAGGCATGACACGCCAAAATCTAAAAATTCTTGCCACCGTATTGTTAATAAAAAAGTCGCCGCGCGCCAAAGAAACAGGTTGGCGGTAATCTTTAAACATACTCACAATGAGCAGCGCATCGTTCACGCTATTTTGATGATTGGCAATTACAAAAATTGGGGTACCAGGAGGCGGAATATTTTCGCGCCCAACAATTAAACATTCTTTAAAAAATGCATCTGCCAATGCAAATCTGTAATAGGGCATAATAATGTCCCATGCATAAGAATGTTCGCCGATGTTTCTGAAATTTATCATGATAATATTTATTATTTTACAGTATTGTTCTGTTCTTTTCCCATGTTATTGGTTATGTTTTTCATTTATGTTAGGAATAAGGATTTTGTAGTTACAATATTAAACTGCAAATAAACATAAAATTCTCTGAATTTTGAACGTCCATTATAAATATATTAATACCAGTTTTTTTGTTGAAAAAAATGATATTTTTGCCAAAAAAAGATGCTAAAGTTTATCAACAATAATATAACTATACAGTGGATATTAGTAATATTTTTAGTTGCGTTTTCTTTATTTACAATTTTTACAAAATCTCAATTCGCAAACATTGAAAAAAATGCTTTTATATTCATTAGTTTTTCTAATCTATTTACTCAGCATATTATTTTGGGTAAAATATTATTGGTAATTATTCTACTGCTTCAAATTTTTCTCTTACAATATTTTTTTAGAAAAAATGATTTTATTTCCAAATTTTCTTTGTTACCCTCTTGCTTTTATCTTTCTATATTATTGTTAACAAAATCATTAGCAATAATTTCACCATTCTTTTTCACTTTATTATTTTTTTTAATCATCATTTCAACCAACTATACCGCACCTTCGGCTCAACTAAAAAATAACGCTTTTTGGGTAGGTATGATGATTGCGTTGGGTACAGCTTTTGATACAAGCAGTATTATCTTACTTTTATTAGCGATTATCACACTTATTATTAATCATTTTTCAAAAATGAAAGAAGTTGGTATTTTAATTTTTGGATTTTCTTTAGTTTATTTATACTTTTTTTCCTATCATTTTTTTATGAACAACCTCAATGAATGGTTAATATCATTTCAACAAATTCAAATTTTGGAAATATTGAATAAAAAAAACTTCATGCATCCTATTACTATAATTTCGTTGATAGTATTAGGTATTACGTATTCCTATTTTATTATTAGAACAAAACTTATCAGCGATTCGAAAGTGGTGCTCGTGCGTAAAAAAGTTGTTTCTCTTAATACTTGGGCACTCATGCTGATCGTATGCGTATTTCTTTCAAATTCAAGTTATCCTCGTTGCTTAGGATATCTTTTTGTACCCATTTCAATCTATTTGACTATGTTGGCACAAGAAAGAAATCCCCTTTATATCAATGAATTGGTAACATTTATTACTTTATTAACTATATGGCTTTAGAATCTCATTTTTCTGAGCATAACATGCTAGAAGCAGGTTGTGATGAGGCAGGTAGAGGATGCTTGGCAGGTCCTCTGTTTGCTGCTGCTGTAATATTTCCTTATAATTATACGAATGAACAAATTAACGATTCAAAACAGCTTTCTAAAACAAAACGAAAAGAGCTGCAACAAATCATTTTGAAAGATGCTGTTTCCTATTCTGTGGTTTCTATTCCAGAAAAAATTATTGATGAAATCAATATTTTAAATGCCTCGTTTAGAGGAATGAATTTAGCTATTAAAGGTTTACACGTTCAACCTAATCTGCTGTTAATAGATGGTAATCGTTTTAAAAATGAAACGGAAATTCCATTTCATTGTATTGTAAAAGGGGATGCCAAATACTTGTCTATTGCTGCCGCTTCCATTCTTGCAAAAACTTTCCGAGATGATTTTATGAATATATTAGATGCTGAATTTCCCTTATACAATTGGATACAAAATAAAGGCTATCCTACGAAAAAGCATCTAGATGCGTTGCAAAAGTTTGGTAGAACAAAGTATCATCGTAAATCGTTTCAAGTAAAGGGGCAACTTAAATTGAGCCTTTAGTGAGAGAAATTACAACTATGTATCGTTTATTTGTTTAATTATTTTCAATTCTTTTTATAATTTTGCACGTCTAATTTTATGTCTTTGTTATTTATATTCAAACTGAAAAGAGAAAATACATAAAAAAATGATAAATGGTTATAGATAAATGATTATAATCAGAATGGTAGTGTTGAAAAATAAAACAATGAGATCCATCCTAATCCTACGATTCTCCTCTATGGGAGATGTAGCCATCGCCGCTTCTGTGATGCGTGAAGTTGTGGCACATAATCCAAAAATCCACTATATTTTTGCTACTCAAGCATTCTTTGCCCCTTTTTTTGATAATATTCCTAATTTAGAGATTTTTCCTGTGGATTTTAATAAAAAACATAAAGGCGTGAAAGGTATTTTTACTCTTCTAAAAGATCTCATTAATAACTACAAAATTGATGCGGTTGCAGATTTACATGATGTTTTACGCTCAAAAATTCTAGTTTTTTGTTTCCAATTATCATTAAAAAAAGTTAAAATTTTTACGATTAATAAAGGAAAAAACGAAAAACGAAAGTTATGCAATATCAAAAATAACAATAAAAAAACTCTTAAACCCACTTGGAAAAGATATGTAGATGTTTTCCAACAATTAGGATTACAAACTACTCAAATACAACCAAAACCTATTCAATTTGTTCAAGAAAAAGTAAAGAAAATCGGTATATCTCCTTTTGCACAACACAAAGGAAAAATGTATCCACCAGAGTTAATGGATAAAGTATTGGAATTATTGAACAACAAATATAAAATCTTTTTGTTCGGTGGTGGAAAAAAAGAACGGGATATTTGTGAAAAATGGCAAGAGAAATATGAAAATGTACACTCTTTTGTTGGAAAATATTCACTCAAAAAGGAACTTGATGTAATTTCTACGTTAGATGTAGTAATAAGTATGGATTCTTCAGGTATGCACATCGCATCGCTTTGTAATATTCCTTGCATATCCATTTGGGGCGCCACGCATCCATTTGCGGGATTTGTAGGCTTTGGCCAAGAAAATAATCCACAAATACAATTAGAACTTCCTTGTCGCCCTTGTTCTGTTTATGGTAATAGACCTTGCAAGTATAATGATTACAAGTGTTTGTATGGGATTGAACCTACAAGAGTAGTTAACGGGATAACAAACACATAATGTAATTTAAAATACCTCGTACACTAATATTTCGGCTTTTTTTTCTAACTCAATAGTAAAATTTTCTCCAACTGCTTCATTTAAAGAACCTTCCCATAGTTCTTTAAATTTTTGCTTTATAACAGGATATTTTAACCCGTGATAAGTTATTTCAGCATCGGGAGTAAAACTGAAAACAGAGATTTGTTGCCCACGATAACTTTTAAATGTAGTGGTTTTATTAATAGGAGTAAAAACGCCATAGTTTGTTACCATAGTTAAAGAAATTTTGTTTGCATAATGCATCAAAATACCGATATTGGCTAAAAAATGATCTTCGCGTAATCCTGAAGCGCCAAGAATTATAAGATCATCCCATTTATTTGCAATGCAATATTTTATGGCTTTTTGCAAATCGTTGTAAGCCTCATTATGATCTTTATGAATAATCGTTTTGTATTTTTCTTTTTGTTCAGAAGTTATTGAATCACAATCACCAATAATGATATGAGGAGTAATATTACGTTGTTCTAAAAAAGAGATAGCGCCATCGCAACAGATAATTTTTTCCGCATTTATTAAATAATTTAGTGGAATTGTGTGGCTTGGTTGCTCACCGTTGGATAGAATTACAATTGATGAAATATTTTGAACACTGCCATCTGCAATAATATCTTCTTTCATTGTATAAGAAGTTTTTACATATATATTTTTTAACCCGCAAAAGTATATTTCCTGATTGATTACTATTTAAAATCATATTTTTTTTTCGACAATAATATTTTTATATAAAAAAGTGCTTATTTTTGTACTCTAAATTTTAATGCAAATTTTATGAATTTTATTGAAGAAATTATTGAAGAAGATTTAAAAAACGGTAAAAACGATTCACGTGTACACACCCGTTTTCCTCCGGAACCAAACGGGTATCTGCATATTGGACATGCTAAATCTATATGCCTGAATTTTGGTTTGGCAAAAAAATACAACGGCTTGTGCAACTTGCGTTTCGATGATACAAACCCTGAAAAAGAAGACATAGAATATGTAGATTCCATCAAAGAAGATATCCAATGGTTAGGATTTCAATGGGCATCAGAACATTATGCCTCAGATTATTTTGACCAACTATATGCGTGGGCGGAATGGATGATTGAGCGTAATTTGGCATACGTAGATGATTCTACTCAGGATGAGATTAGCCGCGAGCGAGGCATCCCCACACAACCCGGAATTGAAAGCAAATACAGAAGTAGAACTTCTGAAGAAAATATGGATTTGTTTCGCCGAATGCGTGCCGGAGAGTTTCCCGAAGGAAGTTGTGTGTTGCGTGCTAAAGCGGATATGACTTCACCCAACATGCACTTGCGTGACCCTATTCTGTATCGCATTCTTTTTGCCGAACACCATCGAACCAAAAACAAATGGTGTATTTATCCCATGTACGACTACGCACATGGTCAAAGCGATTCGATAGAAAAGATTACGCACTCTATCTGTACCTTAGAGTTTGAAGTACATCGTCCCCTTTACGATTGGTTTTGCAAAGTGTTGGAAATCCATCACCCGCAACAAATTGAGTTTGCTCGCTTAAATCTGAATTACACTATTATGAGTAAACGAAAACTGTTGCAATTGGTGAACGAAAAATATGTGATGGGTTGGGACGACCCACGTATGCCTACCATTTCGGGATTGCGCCGTCGCGGTTATTCGCCCGAATCAATCCGTAATTTTGCAGAAACCGTAGGTGTTGCCAAAAGAGAAAATGTAATAGATGTAAGTTTGTTGGAATTTTGCGCCAGAGAGCATCTGAATAAAGTGGCAATTAGAACAATGGCTGTATTAGACCCTGTTAAATTGATCATTGACAATTATCCTGATAATAAAATAGAATTATTACAGGCAATAAATAATCCGGAAGATACAGATGCAGGCACAAGAGAGATTCCATTTGGAAAAGTGCTATTTATTGAACGCTCAGATTTTAAAGAAGATGCAGATAAAAACTTCTTCCGTTTAACCATTGACAGAGAAGTGCGATTGAAATATGCTTATATTATTAAATGTACTCATATAGTAAAAGATATTGACGGTATTGTTACCGAAATCCATTGTGCATATGATCCCGATACAAAGAGTGGTACGCAAAATATCCGTAAGGTAAAAGCCACTATTCACTGGATTTCAGAGCAATTTGCCAAATCTGCTGAAATTCGTTTGTTTGAACGTTTATTTACTGTTCCAGAACCTGATAATGCAGAAGAAGGTAAAACATTTATTGATTACCTCAATCCTGACTCATTAACGATTGTAAATGGATTTATCGAAAAAAATATTGAAAAAGAGAAGAGTGTAAAATATTATCAATTTGAACGCACCGGCTATTTTTGTATAGACAAAGATTCTACGGATGATAAATTGGTGTTTAATAAAACGGTAGGATTGAAACATAATTTTTAGTGATTTTCTATTTGAAAAACCTCACATTCAACTTCATGTTTTCCCAATATTCCTCGCAACCGTTCCTCATCTGTATCGGTAATAAAAACCTGCCCAAAGTGATGCTGCCCCACCATATTAAGCAACTGGGCAATACGAAAGTTGTCTAATTTGTCGAAAATATCATCTAATAATAATATCGGTTTTATCTTTTTTCTATTTGTTATATAATCGTATTGCGCTAATTTTAAAGATAGCGAAAACGACTTCTGCTGCCCCTGAGAACCAAACTGTTTTAAAGGTTTGTCATTTATCAAAAACAAATAATCATCTTTATGAACTCCAAAATTGGAATACCCCGAACGAAAATCTTGTGTTTCATTTTCTTGTAACCCTTTTTCAAAATCTAAATCAAAAAGTTGAGATTGATAGGAAACTGAAACCGTTTCTTCATCGCCGGAAAGTGTTTGATAATATTTCTTAAAATCTGTTAAAATATTTACAATAAAAGATTTTCTTTTTTCAAAAATATAATTTCCCAGCGGAGATAATTGTTCGTTATAAATTTTTAATAACGACAAATCCACATTTTCACCGGAAAGATACTGTTTTAAAAATTGGTTTCTTTGTTGTATAATTTTTTGGTAAGAAATTAATGTATGAAGATATTCTTTATCAAATTGCGAAATTGTAAGATCGAAAAATTTCCTGCGTATTTCACTGCCTTCATTAATCGTATCGTTATCATAAGGAGAAACCATAATCAGCGGGAAAAGTCCAATATGATCACTCAATCTTTGATACTCTTTTTGATTGGCTTTCATGATTTTACGACCATTTTTGAACACACATCCTATTTTAGTTGTAGTTTTATTTTCAAAACTTTCAAACAGTCCGTGAATTGCAAAAAAATCACAGTTAAATCTTACAGAATAAATATCTTGCGAAGAAAAACAACTTTTGCAAAACGACAAGTAATGAATGGCATCTAACAAATTTGTTTTTCCACTTCCATTTTTACCTACCAAACAATTTACATTTTCGTGAAAATAAAATTCATTTTCTTCGTAATTTTTAAAATTAGAAACTTGTATCTGTTTTAAATACATTATGCAAATTCAATAATAATAAAAATAATTCCGAAAATAAAGGTTACAGCCAAAATTCCTCTTCCAGTTAAATCGTATTTTAATTTTAACAAATAATAACGAAGTATAAATAGATTTGGAATAATGCTGATAAGAATAAGTCGTTGCAAAGTAAACACATTTCCCTCTTTTATTTGATAAGGTAAGAAATAGATGATCAGTTCCAGCAATCCAAATATAAGCGCCGGAATGAATGAGCCTAAAATTAATCCCATCCAAAATGAGTCTTGGCGTAGTTTGTCAATCATGTTCCCAATGTTTTAAATTATGAATAGTATGATGTGAAGTCATATCGGCATGCACGGGGGTAACTGCGATGAATCCGTTATGTAATGCCCATTCGCATGTGTCGGTAGCCTCTTTTTCTAAATTTACCAAATAGCCTGCAAGCCAGTAATATTTTCCGCCGAAAGGGTCGGTATGTTCTTCCAAATCCTCGTGCCAATAGCCCAATGTTTGTCTTGTAATTTTAATTCCTTTAATTTCATTAATTGGTAATTTAGGAATATTAACATTCAAACAAACATGTTTTGGAACTCCATTACGAAGCATCTTTTCAATAATTTTTTTTGCGTAAACAACAGCGGCAGAAAAATCGGCTTTATAAGAATAGTCGAGCAGAGAAAATCCTATGGCGGGTATTCCTTCAAAACTTGCTTCAATAGCCGCTGCCATAGTGCCTGAATATATTACGCTTACCGAAGAATTAGAGCCGTGGTTGATTCCAGAAAGTAGCAAATCAATTTTTCTGTTCCGAAGTACTACGCGCTGTCCTAACTTCACGCAATCTACTGAAGTTCCATTAGTTCTATAATATTCTATTCCATTTTCGGTTTTATACAGTTTCACGCGCAGTGGGATATGCATCGTAATGGCATGTCCCATTCCCGAGCGCGAGCCATCGGGAGTTATCACTACTACTTCACCAAAATCTTTAGCGGCTTCTACTAAGGCAGCTAATCCGGGCGCTTCAAAGCCATCGTCGTTGGTTATTAATATTAAAGGTTTGGTCATAGTTATCATTGTATCAATCGTTTTACAATTCGTAGTTTGTGGGTATATTGTTCTAATTGTTTGTTATAGATTCCGGTAGAATCTAAATTATCAATTCTTACAAATCCGCTGCAATGCAGTATTTTATCTTTTCCGCAAATCATTCCAACGTGCGTAATATCTCCTTCTTCATTGTCGAAAAAAGCCACATCTCCCACTTGCCATTCAGTAGCGAAATCAATTTGAGTGCCGCAATTTACCTGTTGTGAGGCATCGCGGGGAAGAGAAATATCTATGCTTTTAAACGCTAATTGAACCAATGCCGAACAATCTATTCCTGCGGGCGTTCTGCCTCCCCATAAGTAGGACGCACGCAAATAACCGGAAACAAATTGTAACAGTGCGGTTTGTTGTTCGGTTAAATCAGGATATTTTTGAAAAACATGCTCTTCCGGTAATTCAACAGCAAAAATGGCATTTCCCAAAATCAACATATTATCTTTCGGATAGGGAAACGATGACCCCATAAAAACCGGAAAAGTGATGTTGGTTGCAAACTCTTTGATAAATAGAAGATAATCGGTTACGATATATTTTTTCAAAGAAGGATATTCGGCGGCGTCATCTTCGTGCATTTCATTCCACAATTTTTTCTCTATATATCCTTCATAACCACAATCTAATGTTTTAATTTTCAGCCAATCTTC
>JGI24702J35022_10002816_pt1 | contig 10546 bp, 10 predicted proteins | sample TergutTh196P4_FD_35022 | JGI IMG/M metagenome (IMG submission 35022)
AGACTTCGACCTCGACTGGATGGAAAATGCCGCCTGTATTGATGAATTGGTTCCCGAAGGAAAAAAAGACATACACGCCGATTTTGGCGCATATTGTTATGAAAACCTGCGCCACAGCCTTTGCCATGGATGGGCGTCGGGTCCAACCTCATGGCTGACAGCGCATGTGTTGGGTGTACAGGTGATTGAGCCCGGTTGCAAAAAGCTGCGTATCGTACCCAATCTTTGTGATCTGCAATGGGTGGAAGGCGATTTCCCAACACCGTATGGCGTAGTGAACATTAAGCACACGAAAGACGTTAATGGAAAAGTCAAAACAGATGTGAAGGCGCCAAAAGAAGTTATCATCATTACAAAATGATAAAATGATCAATAACCTGTTGATAATAACAGTCGCCTATTTACTGGGATCTATACCATCAGCCGTATGGATTGGCAAGACATTTAAGGGGGTGGACGTCCGCGAACATGGTAGTAAAAACGCCGGCGCCACCAATATGATGCGGGTATTGGGCGTAAAAATTGGTATTCCTGTGTTGCTTATTGATGTATTCAAAGGTTTTGCGGCTGTGAAACTTGCCCTGTTGTCTCCTGTTTTGGAAATCGGAACAAATGCATTTGTGATTTTTCAATTAATATTGGGCGCCGCTGCAGTGATTGGGCATGTCTTTCCTGTCTTTGCCGGTTTTCGTGGAGGAAAAGGAGTAGCCACTATTGTTGGTATCCTGCTGGCACTGCACTGGCAAGCAACATTATTGGCTATTGTTGTATTCTTGATAACGTTATTCATCAGCAAGTACGTGTCATTGAGTTCACTGATGATGGGATTGTCCTTTCCTGTTTCTGTGATTCTCATTTTCAAAACAGACAGTATTTCACTGAAAATATTTTCAGCAGTTGTTTGTATTCTACTATTCGTCACCCACCGAAAAAACATATCGAGACTGTTGAGCGGAACAGAAAACAAGGCAACGTTTCTCTTTAAAAAATAAACATGGATAATATTTTAATCATTGGGGCCGCCGGGCAAATAGGCTCGGAATTGACAATAGCGCTACGTAACATCTATGGTGCCGATCATGTTTTCGCTACCGACATCAAACATCCACCGCAAGATGTTATTGATGGAGGCCCGTTTCAATTATTGGATGTGATGGACGACAAACGCCTCATTCATTTTGTGATCCGTCACCGGATAACGCAGATATATCACCTGGCGGCAGTACTGTCGGGCAACGCTGAACGTATCCCTATTCAGGCATGGAACATCAATATGGACAGTCTGATGAACATACTCGACCTGGCCAAAGAAGTTCCTGAAATCAAAAAAGTGTTCTGGCCCAGTTCCATTGCAGTGTTTGGACCTACTACTCCGCGCGACAACACGCCGCAGTTCACCGTAATGGAACCCAACACCGTTTACGGCATCAGTAAATTAGCCGGTGAACGCTGGATGCAATACTATCACCAGCGTTACCATATTGATGCGCGCAGTATTCGTTATCCTGGATTGATCAGTTACAAAACCGAACCTGGCGGCGGAACTACCGACTATGCTGTGGAGATATTTTATGATGCCATCCGTCAGGGTCATTATGAATGTTTCCTTACAGACAATACCGCGTTGCCGATGATGTTTATGCCCGACGCCGTCCAATCGACCATCCAGCTAATGGAAGCCGAGGCTTTGGCCATTCAGGTGCGCTCAAGTTACAATCTCGGCGGAATCAGCTTTACTCCGAAACAGTTGGCCGATGAGATCACCAGGTATGTGCCCGGTTTTAATGTTACTTACAAACCCGATTTCCGGCAGGCCATTGCAAACTCGTGGCCGCGTAGTATCGACGACTCAGTGGCACAACAGCATTGGGGAAGCGCCTGTACCTATTCGTTAAACGACATAACACGGATTATGATTGAGGAAGTCGGGAAAAAGATAAAAGTGAAAAAAGGGTCCTAACATTGATGATTATACAAAATCCATATATATCCCCTTCGGGCAAACAACTGCTGTGGATACTCATACTGGTTTTGACGGCATTGACCGCATTTCTGTTGTGGCACACTTATCGCCGGTGGAAAACCAATCCGCTACGTATCAAAAAGAAAGTCTGGTATTCGGGCGGATTGAAAATGTCGGTCAGCATCCGTAATATCCGTGATGGAATGGTAGATATTGACACGCCAGTGATTGAATTTCGTCAACCGCGCATGAAAAAAAGAAAGTTTAAAATCGTAGCACCCGGCGATGAACATATTTTCCCACTTGGGCTTTCACCTCAAACCGGATATGATTTTCTGGTAGAATTTACCAAACTCTACGAACGCGAACCTGTTCTGCGAAAATACAGGAAAGTGATCATTCAAATAAAAGACAAAAACGGGAAAACCATTACTAAAAAGAAAGTGGGGATTTCGTTGCCGAAATAAGGATGTTACATCGACCGTAATATCTCCCGCAGCACCGTTTGTGCCGACACCACTCGATTAGCCGCTTCTTCGATGACAATGGCGTTGGGGCTGTCGATCACCTCGTCGGACACCACCAAATTGCGGCGCACCGGCAGGCAGTGCATGAATTTAGCGTCGTTGGTCAGCGCCATGTTTTTGGCGTTACAGGTCCAGGAGAGGTCTTCGCAGAGGATTTTGCCGTAATTGTTGTACGACGACCAGTTTTTAGCATACACGAAATCGGCGCTCCTGTAAGCTTTTTCGCGGTCGTACTCGATGGTGGCGCCCTGTGTGAACATCGGGTCAAGTTCGTAGCCTTCGGGATGGGTGATAACCGTTTCGTATCCGGCGGCAACCGCCCATTCTGCAAACGAGTTGGGAACCGACTGTGGCAACGCGCGGCAATGCGGCGCCCAAGCCAGTAGCACCTTCGGATGTTCCGTCTTTTTGTACTGTTCGATGGTGATGACATCGGCAAACGACTGCAACGGGTGGCGTGTGGCAGATTCCATACTCACGATGGGGACGCCGGCATACTGTACGAACTGGTTGATGACTCTCTCGGAATAGTCGGCTTCGCGGTCTTTCAGCGTCGGGAACGAGCGTATGCCAATGATATCGCAATAACGGCCAATCACCGCTGCTGCTTCCTTGATGTGCTCGGCCTTGTCGCCGTTCATTACTACGCCAAATTCGGTTTCTATCTTCCAGCCATCCTCATTTATGTTGAGCACCATTGTGTTCATTCCCAAGTTTTGCGCGGCTTTTTGTGTACTGAGGCGTGTACGGAGACTCGCGTTGAAAAACAGCAAACCCATTGTACGGTTTTTACCTGCTGTTTCGTATTGAAACGGGTCTTTTTTGATTGAAAAAGCCTCTTCGAGAAGTATTTTCAAATTGGTAACATCATGTACCGAAATAAAATGTCTCATACTATGATTTATATGTTAATTTGATTGCTATGATTACAAAGATTTGAGAAAATCCTGGTAATCCTGTAAATCTTTAAAATCCTGGAATATATTTGACAACTACTACCGCCAATGCACACAATAACGTAGCGGTAATAATACCCCGCGTGGCGTACCAGTATTCCTTGTTCAGAAAAAGGTAAAAGATAGCCAGGTTGGGGATGACACACAAGCAAAGTATTTTTGGTAACGCTTTTATTACAAAGGAAAATTCAAGAAATTCTCTAAAAGGAGTATTCGAATACCCGATAAGATATACCAAAAGGAAAACCACTAACGGAAGGAAAATTCCAAGAAACAATCCTATCCAAAATTTATTCCAACGACGATTTAGTCCCATTTTTGATTGATGATTATTCGCTAACGTTTATCAGAACGCTTTGCTATGTTGATGATTCATTCGTTAAGTTACAATTTTTAAAATAATTATACCTTTACACTTACTGATTTTCGCACAAAAGTAGTATCTTTGTAACTAATTTCAAAATCAAAAAATGGATGAAGAGTCTCAAAAAAATAGTTGCATTGACGGGTGCAGGGATCAGCGCCGAGAGCGGCATCACTACCTTTCGCGATTCGGGTGGTTTGTGGGAGCAGTATGATGTGATGGAAGTGGCCAGTATTGACGGATGGCACAAGAATCCGCAATTAGTACAGCGTTTCTACAACGACCGCCGCAAACAGCTTGGCGAGGTAGAACCAAACGACGCCCATCTCATTTTAGCCGAATTGGAAAAGAATTTTGACGTGACTGTGGTAACACAAAATGTAGACAATCTGCACGAACGCGCCGGAAGCACGAAAATCATTCACTTGCACGGTGAATTGACCAAAGTGCGCAGTTCCATCGATCCAAGCCTGATCATCGACATCGGGCATCGTCCGGTTGCATGTGACGAAAAGGCGCCCGATGGGAGCCAGTTGAGGCCGCACATTGTCTGGTTCGGCGAAGCAGTACCATTGATCGAAACGGCTGCCAATGTTGTAGCCGAAGCAGATATTTTGCTCATCATCGGTACATCGCTCAACGTATACCCTGCTGCCGGATTGGTAGAATATGCCAATCGCAAAGCGTCTATTTTCCTGATCGACCCGAACGAAGTAACCTACTCGGGACGAAACATTACGATGATCCGCGAAAAAGCAACCATCGGAATGAAAAAACTAATAGAACTATTAATTCAATGATTCCAAAATCTTTGAATCCTTGAATCTTTAAATTGTTGAATTATGGAATTTTTGAATTTTGACCCAAAAGTGTATCAATACATTGTATTACCATTGATCATTTTTTTTGCGCGTATTTGTGACGTTAGTCTTGGCACAATGCGTATTGTTTTCGTATCCAAAGGGAAAAAAAATATAGCTCCTTTCCTGGGGTTTTTCGAACTGTTCATCTGGATTGTGGTTATCAGCGAGATTTTTAAACAAGCGGATAATATTGTGTGTTACATTGCCTATGCTGCAGGATACGCCGCCGGTAACTTTATCGGGATGAACATCGAAGAACGGATAGCGCTCGGTTCGCAACTAATCCAGGTATTCACCTCTAAAGACGTTGTTCCCCTGCAAAAATGCCTTAATGAGGCAGGGTTTGGCACTACTGTGGTAGATGGCGACGGCTCGGCAGGGAAAACAAAAATTTTATATACGGTAATCAATCGAAAAACTTTCGATCAAGCAGAAAGAATACTCAAGGATTTTGACCCCCTCATTTTTTATGTTATTGAAGATGTGAGATCGGTGAAATCGGGCATATTTCCACAAGGAAAATACAACAGGACTTTTCATCGACTTTTCTGGCGAAGTAGACCGGGAAAATAACTGTATATAAGGATATTATATCGTACTTCAATTCATTTCAGGCTTTGTCTCTTCTGCTATCGCTTTTGGGGGAATGATTTCAAACGTCAGTTCTTCATTATCCTTATTGAATCCAATGCGAATAGTTTCCTGGCCTTTGTGCGGTAATTTGATCAGCACTTCGGCCATCGGGTTTTCGAGATATTTTTGAATGGCGCGTTTTAGCGGACGGGCGCCAAAGTTCACATCGAATCCTTTTTCGCAAAGGAAATCCTTCGCTTCAGAATCAATATTGATGGAATATCCCATGGCTTTCATACGGTTGAATAATCCTTTCAGTTCAATGTCAATGATTTTGCCAATATCTTCCTTACTCAACGAGTTGAAAAGCACCACATCGTCAATACGATTGAGAAATTCGGGAGCAAAAGCTTTTTTGAGTGCATTTTCGATCACGCTTTTATTGTATTGATTCGCTTGTGCCTTGCGCGATTCTGTCTGAAATCCAACACCTTGTCCAAAGTCTTTTAACTGGCGGGTGCCGATGTTGGAAGTCATGATCACAATAGTATTGCGGAAATCAATACGGCGCCCCAGACTATCAGTCAATTGACCTTCGTCGAGTAATTGAAGCAGTATATGAAATACATCAGGATGAGCTTTTTCTATTTCGTCGAGTAGCACTACACAATAAGGTTTGCGACGCACCTTTTCAGTCAACTGTCCGCCTTCTTCGTAACCGATATACCCCGGAGGCGCTCCCACTAATCGCGATACAGTAAATTTCTCCATGTACTCACTCATATCGATGCGGATGAGGTTATCAAAACTGTCGAACAGATAATTTGCCAGCACTTTGGCTAATTGTGTTTTACCCACGCCTGTTGGCCCAAGGAAAATAAAACTTCCAATGGGTTTGTTCGGATCTTTTAATCCGGCGCGGTTACGCTGAATCGCCTTCACCACCTTATCTACTGCTTCAGTTTGTCCAATAACGCTTTCGCGCAATTCATCACCCATTCGCAACAGACGAAATCCTTCAGCTTGAGCAATGCGTTGCACGGGTACGCCGGTCATCATGGCTACTACTTCGGCTACTTTTTCTTCGTCCACCACTACACGGTTTTTTGACAGTTCGTGTTCCCATCTGGCTTTGGCGCGTTCTAACTTTTCCAACAACAGTTTTTCGGTATCGCGGAACCCGGCGGCACGTTCAAAATTTTGGCTTTTCACTGCGGCAACCTTCTCGCGCTTGGTTTCTTCAATGGCTTCCTCCAATTCAACTACTTGTTGCGGCACCATGACATTGGAAATATGTGCCCGCGATCCGGCTTCGTCGAGCGCATCGATAGCCTTGTCGGGTAAACGGCGGTCGCTGACATAACGGTTGGTAAGTCGAACACAAGCCTCAATGGCGTCGGAGGTATAGGTAACGTTATGATGATCTTCGTAGCGATCCTTGATATTATCGAGGATTTGGACAGTTTCCTCTTCATTAGTCGGCTCCACCATTACTTTTTGGAAACGTCGTTCCAATGCGCCGTCTTTCTCGATATATTGTCGATATTCATCGAGTGTTGTGGCGCCAATGCATTGAATTTCACCGCGCGCCAAAGCAGGTTTTAACATGTTGGCAGCATCTAATGATCCGCTTGCTCCTCCTGCGCCAACAAGGGTGTGTATCTCGTCAATAAACAGAATAATATTGGTGTTGTGCTGCAATTCATTGAGAATGGCCTTGATCCGTTCCTCAAACTGTCCGCGGTATTTCGTGCCGGCCACAATTGAACCCAAATCGAGGGTCAGCACACGTTTGCCAAATAGAACACGCGACACATTACGATGTGTGATCCTCATCGCCAGCCCTTCCACAATGGCCGATTTACCCACACCCGGTTCACCAATCAGCACAGGGTTGTTTTTTTTCCGACGACTTAAGATTTGTACCAATCGTTCTATCTCTTTATCGCGACCTACAATCGGGTCAAGACGATTCTCCTCGGCAGCTTTGGTCAGGTCTGTGCCGAAGTTATCAATGACAGGCGTTTCGGAATTTGTTTTGGCCGACTGCTGTGACTTACTGCCAGGACCGGAACCGGGGCCGGAAGGTGCGCCAATCGGAAATAGTCGATCGTCGTCATCGTCGCTGCGAAAGTCGGCGCTGAAATCATCGCCGGCTATTTCCACATCTTCCAATTTCCTGCGTACTGCTAAATAATCAATATTCATGCTGTTCAACATTTGCGTCACAAAAGTATTTTCTTCTTTAAGGATGGCCAACAACAGGTGTTCCGTCTTGATTTCAGAACATTTAAACGATCTGGCTTCAAGGAATACCAATTTCAATACCCGTTCGGTAGCTTTAGCAAGCGGTAAGTCTTCCGTTTCTGGAATAGCGCGGTATACGGAAGGTTTGATACGGTCTTCAATGTTTTTGCGTATGGCATGCAAATCGGCGCCTAATTGTTGCAGAATTTCTACCGCTTCGCACTCGCCATCGCGCAGGATACCAAGCAAAAGGTGCTCCGTCCCAATAACAGGCGTTCCAAGCCGTATGGCTTCCTCCTTGCTATAATTCAGAACTCCCTTGATATGTTGAGAATATTTTGAATCCATTTATAATTTACAATTTAGAAAGTGCAAAGTTAAAAAAAATATTTCAAAATGTCTCATTTTTTACATAAACGACCTACCCGCTTTTCATTACCCGAAACATACCGCGAAGCTTTTGTGAAAAATTGTTTTGAACAAAAACTTATAATGAAATAGATCAGGAACTGGACATAAAACAATCAATTACCGGATATGGCAGACATTAAAGCAACTGCGCGTTGCACTGAGGAAATACCTCCCAATCATGGGGCTGTTACTTTAGGCGTTTACCTGTAATCCGTCCGCAATACCCTAAATTCCGACCGACGGTTAAATTGATGTGCTATTTCCTGATCATCTCTGGTTGACAGCGAATTGATATAAGTTTCGGTCAATGTTACACCGTTTCGCAGGAAAGAATGTTGCGCAGCCATCTGTTCGTCCACCACTTTGGGTGCGCCTTTACCATAACCTTTAGCTGTGAGCCGATCGGGTGCTATACCTTTTTCTATCAGGTAATCTACAACTGATTGTGCGCGTCTTTGCGACAAAAGCTGATTTTCTGCCTCTCCGCCACGAGCATCAGTGTGCGAACCTAATTCAATGGTAATATTGGGATTATCGTTAAGCGTTTCTATCAATTTATCCAAAGCCACCATTGATTCAGGACGCAGATCCCATCTGTTGAAATCATAAAAAATATTGGGAATTTCAATAGGCTGTGCAATGGATTGCAGCGGTATGGTGATACGGAACGTATTGCTGCGATCCCATCCTTTTGTTGATTCGCGCTCTTTCCCGTTGAGATAACCTTGCTTGGACGCATTAAATACATAATTGGTACCGGGCTTCAACGTATGATTGAACAAACCTTCATTGTTGGTAGGTATATTGATCGTGATACCGTCACTGCTGATTACCTGCACATTAGCACCCGGCAAGGGCAGGTCTGTTTTTTCGTCTTTCACCAGGCCAATAAGAGAAAATGCCAACGGCGGAAGTTTGAAAAGAAAAATATCATCATCGCCACGCGTGGTACTGGTTCGGCTCGACGAGAAAAAGCCCTCTTCCTCTTCGGCCTTGAAAGTTATACCGAAATCGTCAGCCCATGAATTGATGGGATAACCCATGTTTTCGACTTTCCAACTGCCATTTTCTTCTGTTGCCTTGAAAATATCCAAACCACCTAATCCTATATGTCCGGTTGAAGAAAAATAGAGCGTTCCGTCAGTGTGAACACACGGGAACATCTCATCGCCAGGTGTGTTGATGGCAGACCCCAGGTTTTCGGGGCGTCCCCAATTGTCGCCAGTGCTGTTGCGTGTTACTTTCCAGATATCCTTTCCGCCTTGTCCTCCTGGCATGTCCGAAACAAAATAGAGCGTCAGTTCGTCGGGAGCAATGGCCGGATGTGCTACCACTACTGAATCGTTGGCTATATCGACCGCTTTTTCCTTAGTCCACTTACCGTTGACCAACTGAGTGGAAAGTATCTGACATCCCCAAGCCTTGTTGGGACTGTTGCGGCAACGCGTAAAATACATTGTTTTGAAATCAGGCGTAAAGGAGCACATCCCTTCATCGAACTCGGTGTTAATATCGCCTTCTATAGGAACCGGCTGGCTCCAGACTCCTTTCCGATCCTGTTTCGACACAAAAATGTCGGAAAACTTTTCGCCAGTTACCGCATTGATATTCTTACCGGTAGCAGCATCGCGCGACGATGTAAAATAGACAGTCATGTAATCGTCTGAAGCATAAGCAGGAGAAAAGTCATTTTGCCGCGAGTTAAAAAATCTCATGGGTTCCACCGAGTACCCATTGCCACTTTCGATGGACTGGAGCGCAATATCGCATGATTTGATGCCATCATCCCCACGTCTGTCGGCAGATACCTTTTCCTTGTATTTTTTAAATTCTTCCTTGGCCTCGGCATACTTTTGCCTCATCTTTTTAACTTCGCCCAGATGAAGGTGAATGATTGGATTCTGGTAGTTTTTTTGTATTGCCTTTCCATACCACTGTTCGGCACGCGCAGGGTCGTTAATCAAACGGTAACACTCGCCTACTTTGAACAGCACATCGGCCTTTTCGTCATTTGTCTTGGCAGAATTGTAGGCTTTACGGAGCAAATCCGCTGCCGAATTATAATGTCCTGCACTAAACTCTTCATAAGCCTTTTTTAGCTGCTTGGAACTTTGACCATAGATCTGCGAAGGGATCAAAAGGCAAACTGCCATAAAGACAAATACAACGTTGCAAATTTTCATCCGTGATTTTTTTTTATTTAAACATCTGTCACCCGTTTATTAATACCGTGCAACTTAACTATTTTTATACGTATTGTTTCACAAAAAGGTTGCTTTTGAAACCATTTTTTGCGTCACATTGTCACTGCAAAGGTAAAGAAAGATTTTAATTTTCCAATGCTTTTGACTTTTGTTATTCAATAACGGCGTTTTCAGTAAAATATTTTTGTACTTTCGCAAAAAAATAAAATCAAAAAATTGAGTTATGTCAGACGATAAGAAAATTATTTTTTCGATGGTTGGGGTGAACAAGATTTTCCCGCCACACAAGCAGGTGCTGAAGGACATCTACCTGTCATTTTTTTATGGCGCCAAGATTGGTATCATCGGGTTAAACGGTTCGGGTAAATCTACATTGCTGAAAATCATTGCAGGCGTGGAAAAGTCGTATCAGGGCGAGGTAGTATTTTCGCAGGGCTA
>JGI24702J35022_10002817_pt1 | contig 10546 bp, 5 predicted proteins | sample TergutTh196P4_FD_35022 | JGI IMG/M metagenome (IMG submission 35022)
ATTGTTGCAATTAAGACAAGCAAGTTTATAATTGCTGATTTTACTTACAACAACTGTGGAGCCTATTTTGAAGCAGGATATGCGCATGGGTATGGATTGGCAGCTATCCGGTGCTGTAAAAAACAATGGTTTGATGGCGAAGACGAGAATGGAAATAAAAACAAACTCCACTTTGACATTCAACACTACAATGTTATTTTATGGGAGAATGAAGAAGATTTGAAAAACAGATTACGAAGTAGGATTCGTGCAACGATTCCTAATGCTAAAATGGAAGATGGCTAAGTAACATTATCCATATACGGTGATTATGCTTGAAAACCCTCAAGCCCACGATAAAAATAATTTCTAGCGTGGGCTTGACATATGGGTGGTGGACCCGAAGGGGATCGAACCCTCGACCTCCGCGTTGCGAACGCGGCGCTCTCCCAGCTGAGCCACGAGCCCAAATAAAGTATTTAGTTGCCGCTTATAACTCATCACAGCTGCCAACTGCCGCAATACCAAGTTAGCCGATCGTCAGCGCCCACACCTGAGTTATGAGCCTGATGAACCTGAATTTCGTAGATTATTATATATTGTCTTAATGGGTTTGTCCACTGTTTTATCAAGTTTTATCTATCTCAACGTAGCATGTCCCGGTGTACCTCATGCAGGATACCTGTGCAACAAAGCCGCCGCCGCTAAATGACTGCCCGAAGGCGTGTGATGTATTGTTGCTAAGCCGCCTGACCTGGTTAAGTATTCCGTCAGCCGCCTGCTTACCCATTACAGGCTGGATCACAGTCCTGAGTTCGTCTGCCATAGCCTTCAAGTCTCTTTCCGTAGTTGTTGCATCAAAGTACTCTATCTTGATGGTCAAGTGGTATTTATTTCCATTTCTACTATCGCTCACCTCATAGACACATTTTGCGCTTGCGCTATCCGGAAGGACAAATCCAACGTTCCCAAGATGCGTTGACCTCCTTCCGACCCTTGTGTATTCATCTCTTACATATTTTTTGATGTCGAATACGGCTTCCTCCCGAATCATCCCGCCCCTGATATTCAATAGAACCTCAATAACGCCGTCGCATAAGAGCTCTGCCGTAAACTGTCTGAAATCAGCTTCCATCAACATTGTCCTCTCCCTGTCAGATGGTAAATACCCAACTTCGACAAGTACGGCAGGCATAAGAGTATTTGAAAGCACCGCAAGCCCGGGCCTTTTCCACACGCCTCTGTCCAAAAACCCAATTCCCTCTATGAGCCTCCGCTGTATAATCTGCGCGGCATGCTCCCCGGATATCCCAAACCTGCCTGCATACGGCGATGGGTAGTACAGCGTCATTGTGCCGTTTGTCCTTTCGGGAATCACTCCGCTGTTGTTGTGTATAGACAAAAAGAAATCAGCGTTCGCCATGTTAGCTATGTTTGCTCTCTCCCTCAACTCAACATAAGTGTCATCAGCCCTTGTTTTGATTGTATTAATACCGATTCCATTTAGTAATTCCTCCAACTTAAGCGTGATATCGAGATTCAAATCCTTTTCCGCAACAATTATCCTATCCGCGCTAAGTCCGGACGTGATCGGGTACACGGCCCCACCGTCCTTTCCGCCGTGTCCTGCGTCTATAACCACTGTCATACCCATTACTGAGTTCAGCTGCTCCTCCGTAAAACTGCCTTCAAATTCTCTGCTACCTGCTAAGTTACCTGTTTGGCCGCCTACCGGGCTGTCTATTGAGCCGCCTGCCGCATCGTCAGCTGGGCTGCCCGTCGGGCTGCTTTGCGAACCGCTTACTGAGCCGCCTGCCGGGTTGCCTGTCGGGCTGCTTTGCGAGCCGCTTTGCGAACCGCCTACTGAGCCGTCTGCCGCGTCGTCAACCAAACCGCCTGCTGCATCGTCAGCTGGGCTACCTGTTTGGACGTCTGCCGGGCTGCTTACTGAGTTGCCTGATGCTCCGCCTGTCAGGCTGCCTCCTTGGTTGCCTGGAGCTTCGCCTGCCGGGCTGTCTGCCCGGTTATCTGCATGACCCCCCATTAAACCGTTTGCTGGGTTATCCGCCTGGTTGCCTGACGCTCCGTCAACCGAGCCGCCTGCCAGACTACTTGCTTGGCCTCCTGTCGGGTTGCCTGCCTGGCTGCCTGATGCTCCGCCCGCCAGGCTGCTTACTGAGCCGCCTGCCGCGTCATCGACAAAACCGCTTTGCGAGCCACCAACCGCCCCGCTTGTCGCGTTGTCTGCCGAGCCGCCAGCGAGGCTACCTGCTTGGCCACTTACCTGGGCGTCCACCGGGTTCCTGTTATATGAGAAAAGGAGTCCCCTGGACATAACGGAATCAACGGTAACATTATAATTGACGCCTGAAGCCGGAAAAGCCATTCCGGGAGGAATCATTTCAGTCATATCGGACATATAAGTCTGGGCAAAGTCAATGTTCCCGCCAAAGCCATCGGCGTTAAATATCCTTCCGGCGTTCATTCCGGCAAAGGATGTCTGCACCATGAGTTTTCCGCCTGACAGAGTATAATTAAAGTGGTTCTGCGATACTTTCTCGTTGTCAAAGTATATGTGAGATCTTCCGTTTTCTTCGAAGTAGATAATTGGCGTCTCTTTTCTATCCATAAAATGAAGCCTGTATTCATTCCCGTGTTCCTTTGCCATAAAGACGCAATTGTCCGCAACAATAAAATTCATTATGACTGAATTGCGGCTTTTGGCGTTTACAAGTCCAATTGACCTCACGTATTTGCTCTCGGGTATTAACTCGGAAAGGACGCTGCCTACAGGTATTTCTGGCGTGTCTTCGTCTAACACTGAAAATAAAAACTCCAAGGAGAGTTCATTTTTTCCTGCACTTTCGAGAATTCTCATTCGCCTGTAAACCTCAGTCCCAATGGAGAAAACATCTCCAAAGTCGTCTTCAAAAAACTCAAAAGGGCCTATTCGCGCCGGTTCATTAAATATTTTTACGTGGAGCTCCTTCCCGGAGCCATAAGTATCAACGCTGTATCGTCCCCACGCCGTCAGGGATATTTCAAATTTGACGCTGTAGACATTTCCCGCATCCTCTCCCTCTCCGCCTACAGGCGATGAGACAAATTCGAAAAACTCCGCGCTGTCAAAAAGTTGTATAAGCGCGTCTTCTACAGCGCCGGAATCCGAAGAAGAGACGCGTAGCGCGGCGCCTGGCGCGGCGCCCAGTGTAATATTCGGTGCGACACCTGGCGCGGCGTCCGGCACGATGTTCGGCACGACGCCTTGCGCGGCGTCCGGCACGATGTTCGGCACGACGCCTTGCGCGGCATCCGGCACGATGTTCGGCACGACGCCTTGCGCGGCGTCCAGTGCACTTAATGCTGCGCCCAGTGTGGCGTACTGCGCACCCGACGCCGTGTTCAGCGCGGCGTATTGCGCGTTTGATGCTGCGCCCAGTGTGGCGTACTGCGCACCCGACGCCGTGTTCAGCGCGGTGTATTGCGTAGTCTCCGACAAGACGTTAGACGCCGCGTCGTCCAGGGCAATACTTCTGCGCGCTGTATATAACAGCGCATTGTCTAAATAGAGGTATATCTTCCCCATTCCCATTAAATCAACAGTTCTGTAGTCATGTATTATGTCGGCGCACTCAATTACTAAAGTTGACGCATCAGTTCCAATATCCAATCTCACATCCAACACTCTGTTCATCCCATCATCAGGAAGTGCAACCCTGCCTCCGCGCTCCTCTCCCCCGTCGTCATCATCACCACCGTCGCTATAATCCCGGTCCGCTCCTGCAGGTATAGCGGCATATTCCCTGAAATCACTCCGGTCGTTATTAGAATCTGCCGCAGCAACCGTTCTATCACTTTGTTCATCCATTTCTACATTAATTCTTGTATTAAAAATGTTTATACTAAAATAAGACACAACACTAAATATACCTACAGTAATCAGCAGTGATACTCCCAATGCGATTATGAAGAGCACCTTATCGTCGGATTTGATTTTAATCAGGAATCTCATCATTGATAGCTATTATAACTCAAACAACTGAAAATATCGACAAAAAATCGACTATGACTTAGCAATTGTTCTCCCTTTGTTCTCACTTTTTTTTCTGTCGAATATATGTTAGTATATTGTGGACGGGAGGATGGAAGGTGATATGGAAGGTAATCTAGTATATAGCGGCATGTTTGCCAAAGTATATGATTCCCTTATGGCTGGCGGCGTCTCATATCCGGATTACGCGGACTATGTCGAGAGAATTTTCAAGGCCTCGGAACTAAGTCCTCGTTTGATACTTGATTTGGGTTGCGGTACGGGCTCTCTGTCGATTGAAATGGCAAAGCGCGGATATGAAATGATTGGCGTTGACAATTCAGTGCATATGCTGAGCGAAGCTCGGGCAAAAGCGTTGGACTTAGGGCTTGACATAATGTTTTTGCACCAGGACATGGCTGAGTTCGAATTGTTCGGAACTGTTGACTCGATAATATCAGCCACAGACAGTTTGAATTATATCTTAAGTCAGGAAACGCTTGGAAAAGTCTTTAAACTCGCTAATATCTACCTTAATCCGGGTGGGATTTTTATGTTTGATCTAAACTCGGGGTATAAACTTAAAACTGTTTTAGGCGACAACGTCTTTTATGAAATATCTGAAGACGTTTCTTACGTCTGGCAAAACTCATATGATGATGAGACGGGATTATGTCGCTTTGATTTAACATTTTTTGTGAAGAACCCTGATGACGCCTATGACAGATTCGATGAGATCCACACGCAACGCTCCATTTCAAGCCGGAACATTTTTTCCCTGTCAAAAGGTTATGGTTTTGAAAGCTGCGCCGAGTACGAACATATGAGTTTCAACAAACCAAAAGTTAATACGGAAAGAATTTTCTATGTTAATAAGAAAAGTAAAGGCTCTCAGAGTTTAAATATGAGTGAACAAAGCAAAAAAAGCAAATATACCGGGCTACAAGAACAGAGCGGGATGCGCGGGCAAGGTGAGTTGCGTGAACAGAGCGAGCTACGTGGGCAAGGCGGGCTACACGTACAGAGTGGGCTACAGGAACAGAGCGAGTTGCACGGACAAGGTCGGCTACACGAACAAGACGAGCTGCGCGGACAAGGCGGCCAAGCAGTGGATTTTACGCAAAACAGCGATGATGTGTTTAAGGAGCTCTACTCTTTTGGCATAGCGTCCACTTCGGGTGTTTCGATATATGACAATAAACAGAAGGAAAAAAAGACGATAATGGATCAGAGTATTAACGCCGAAACCATGATAAAAAGAAGTCTTTATGAAAAGACGTTTATTTGTCCCGTGTGCCGCAAAGAAAGCAAACTCCCCACCGTCAAATCCTCGAGCCTCAGGATAATAAGCCGGGATTCGGACTTCATGGTAAACTACAAAGACCCAAGCCCTCTGCTCTATTTCATATCCTTTTGCAGATTTTGCGGTTTTGCGGCGCAGCAAGGCAAATCCTCATTGACGGAAAATCAGAAAAAGGCTGTACGGGATCGCATTTCCAGATGTTGGAAGTTTGATAAGGCTTACCCAATGATCTATACGCCCGATATTGCCATTGAGATTCACAAATTAGCGCTATTCAACGCTGTAGTGATTGGCGCGAAGGAAAGCGCCAGGGCAATCATTAGCCTACATATTGGGTGGCTGTATAGGATGAAAGGCGACGAGGAAAACGAAAAAATCTTCCTTTCTACTGCCCTGGAAGGCCTCTCATTTGCATATGAGAATGAAACCGCAGCCATCGCGGGGCTTGACAAAAACAGCCTTCAATACCTTATTGGCGATCTGCATCGCCGGACCGGAAAGCTGGAAGATGCGCTGAAATGGTACAGAACGGTGATGATCGACCGCAACGCCAAGTTTGCGATCAAGGAGATGGCCCGGGAACAAAGGGATCTTGTCACTGAACAACTCAATAAAACCGAGCAGGAGCAGCCCGCGATCGAAATGGTTAAGCGGGGATAGTTGCACTGGGTATTAATTAAGTATAGTATTGCAGGATCACATCGACGGATTGTATTGATGGATTGTATTGATGGATTGTATTGACGGATTGTATTGACGGATTGTATTGAAGTACAAAATTGCAGAACAAACAGGATGAAGCAAAAATGACAATTCGGCGGGAACAGGCAACAGAAACCAGACGTAACCTGCTTGACGCAGCGCAAAAGTTGTTTGCCGAGAATGGATACGACGCAACTTCTGTCCGAAGTGTTAACTATAGAGCAAAAGTTGCCGATGGTTTGCTATATCATTATTTCCCGGGCGGAAAAAAGGAAATATTACAGGTTCTGGTAATAGAGAAAATCGAGCAGATTAAGCCGCGCCTCTTAGCCATAGCGGAACTTCTTGACGAACTGCCGCTTGAAGAAGCAATTGAGCAGATTTTCCAAAAGTGGTTTGAATTATTCAAGGAATATAAAGACGTGATAAAAATCTTGCTTAAAGAAAACGAGATCATGCAAATTGTAGAGCGTGAGCAGTTTGCACAGATTGTATGCGCCGATGAAAAGTGGCTCTCAAAATTTTTAAAAAAGCGCGCACTAAAAGGAGAAATCAAAGAGATGGATTACGACAGCGCGGCGGTAGTTTTAAAAACTATAATATTTAGCTATTGCCTCTCGATGCTGACGGGAATAGGCGCTGGATTCCTAAATGACAAAGAGCAGCGAAAGAAATTGCTTGCGTATCAGGTTGGATTGTGGAAAACCCCTCAACCATGATACAGAGGGGTTTTTTAAAGGGCTTTTGATTCATTGAATGTTCAATAAGTGAAAACAGTATTGAGTGGTATTGAGTGGTATTGAGTGGTATTAAGTGGTATTGAGTGGCATTAAGTTATATTGAGTGGCATTAAGCTTTATTAGGTTGCATTAATTACATTAAAGTTATGCTTTGGAGGATCAGTCCACATGAAAAAAGGAATCGCTATAATTCTTATACTCGTAATCTTATTAGCAGGGGGTACAATTTATTACATATTGTTCAACGCCCCGCCAGACGACCTGACAATGTCAGTCCGCTATACTGAACTTCACCCGAGTGAGCTGGTCAACAGTATCGATACAACAGGAACTGTCGAGAGCGTAAAAAAAAGCAACGTTTATACATTGCTGGGCTTAACGGTTCAGGAGGTATACGTGGAAGTCGGCGACAGAGTTGAGCCGGGACAGACGTTATGTATATTGGACACTGAAGATTTAGTATTGAACATTGCTCAACAGAAGGCCGACTTGAACGCAACGCAACAGAGCAATTATAATCAATTGCAAAACAACCAGCGTGTCTACGACGAAGCTGTTTCCAATCTTGAAAGCGGGACTAATAGCGCGTTAATTAGCGCCGAATACGCCCTTAGCGCTTCAAGTATAAATCTGTCAAACGCGCAGAAAAACTATAACAACGCTCTAAAAGAATATCGGGATGGCACAAATTCCGCGTTAGTCGCGGCAAAAAGCAACCTGTTAAGCGCGGAAATCGACTTGAGCGCAAAGGAAACTTTATTTGAAAGCAACAAGGTTTTGTATGAGGCTGGCGACATCCCAAAAAATACATACGATCAGAGCGCAGACGCCTATACGATCGCCCAAAACAAATACGACGACGCGGTAATTACCCTCGAAAACGTTATCACCTCACAAAAAAATGCTCTCGATCAATTTGAAGCCGCCCTTAAATCTGCACAAGTCAGTTATGACAACGCAAACGACTCATTAAGCGCGTTGCAGACCGTTATTGAGCAAGATTTGGAGAAATATAAAAATAACGTTGAAAACTCCCAAATCGCAATTGACAACGATTTTAAAGTCATTGGCGTTCAAAAGTTGGAAAAACAACTTGAAGAATCAGTCATAAAATCTCCGGCTCAAGGCACGGTCACAGCAGTTTACGCAAAGGAAGGCGCAGCCGGCGCGGGTTTACTTTTTGTCATTGAGGATACTGAGCATTTGAAAATCTCAACGAAAGTGAAGGAATATGACGTCGTGAATGTCCGGACCGGTATGAGCGTCACCGTTAAATCCGATGCGACGGGAGACGCGGTTTATGAGGGCGTGATCAGCAAAATCGCTCCTACCTCCCTCAAAAATGCGAGCGGGGAAACCGCGGCGACGCCTGACATCGAATTCGCCGTCGAGGTTGAGCTTGTATCTTCAGAAACAGATTTAAAAGTGGGTATGAACGCCAGGCTAAACCTGGAGTTAGAGAGGAAAGAATCTGTTTTCTTTGTTCCCTATACTGCGGTCAGGACCAATGAATACGGCGAGTATGTAATCTATACCGCGATCGACGACGGGCTCGGCGGGTATACGGCGAGGCGGATTTCTGTGACGCGGGGCATGAAAACGGATTCGAATATCGAGATTGTATGCAGTGAATTAGCAGACGGTATGAAGGTTATAACAGACGCTCCCGTTATAATGGACGGGATGCAAGTCAGTTTAATAAGAGAACCACAGATATAATAATCAGTTTAATAAGAGTACTGCAGATATAATAATCAGTCTTATAAGAGTATCGCAAACATAATAGTCAGTCTTATAAGAGTACCGCAGACATAATATTAAGAAGGTGAGCATTCAGCGTGACCAAAATATTACTATACATGAAGCCTTATTTGGGGATGGTTTTATGCGCCATAGCCCTTTTGTTTGTTCAGGCGACGTGTGATCTGGCTTTACCGGATTATATGTCCGACATTGTAAACACCGGAGTTATGGGTGGGAACACTCCCTTTATATGGAAAACAGGCGGGAATATGCTATTGGTGGCTTTAACAGGCGCAGCCGCATCAATTATTGTGGGGTATTTTGCCGCGCAGATCGCCGCGAGCGTATCGCGTGATTTACGCTCCGACGTGTTCAGGAAGGTTAGCGGATTTTCCAATGCTGCGTTTGACAAATTTTCAACGGCGTCGCTTATAACACGGACAACCAATGACATAACACAGATACAGACGCTAATGGTAATGATGATAAGGATGGTATTCTACGCTCCAATTATGGGATTCGGAGGCGTTATGAAGGCAGTGGCAAACAGCGCTTCTATGACGTGGGTCATCAGCATTGCAATTATCTGTCTGATAGGAGTTATAATAGTTTTGTACTCAGTGGCAATGCCAAAATTCCAGTTAGTTCAAAAATTGATCGACAGATTGAATTTAGTTGCGCGCGAGAATTTGGAAGGTATTCTGGTTGTCAGGGCGTTTAACACTCAAGGATTTGAATATGAGCGCTTTGATAAAGCAAATAAGAATCTGACTTCGGTAAATCTATTCGTAAACCGCGCGATTGCGCTTATGATGCCCATAATGATGCTTATAATGAATTTAACAACAGTATTTATAATATGGGTTGGTTCAAATCAGGTTTCAGCCTTTAAGCTGGATATTGGTTCGATGATGGCGTATATGCAATACGCGATGCAGATTATCATGTCGTTTCTAATGCTTGCAATGATGTTTATTTTGATTCCGCGGGCCGCCGTATCAGCCAACAGGATAAAAGAAGTCCTGGAAACCGGAGAAACTGTGTTAGACCCTTTGTCACCTGAATTATTTGATGAAAACTTCAATGCAACCGTTGAGTTTCGCAATGTGAGTTTTCATTATCCGGGCGCCGAAGGGGATGTCATACATAACATCAATTTTACGGCGCAACCGGGGCAAACAACGGCGTTTATAGGCTCAACGGGTAGTGGCAAGTCCACGCTCGTCAATTTGATTATGAGGTTTTATGACGTTACCGGCGGGAAAATCCTGGTCGGCGGTAAGGATATCAGGGATGTGACAAAAAGGGATTTGCGCTATAAAGTTGGCTATGTTCCGCAAAAGAGCGTTTTGTTTTCAGGTACGATAAATTCCAATTTATATTACGCCGACAAAAACTCAACGGTTGAAAACATCGAGAAAGCATCCTCAGTCGCACAAGCTACAGAATTCATAAATTCTAAAGAATACGGTTACGACGAGCCTATCTCGCAAGGCGGCACAAATGTTTCAGGCGGTCAAAAGCAGAGGCTTTCAATAGCGCGAGCGCTGGTAAAAAACGCGCCTATATATGTTTTTGACGATAGTTTTTCAGCGTTAGACCTGAAAACAGACGCAAAACTGCGCGCCGCGCTGAAAGAGGCAACAGGCGATAGTACGATTTTAATGGTAACGCAACGAGTCAGCACAATCATGAACGCTGAGCAGATTATTGTGCTTGATAACGGTACTATTGCAGGAAAGGGCACACATGAAGATTTGCTGAAGCATTGCGGGGTATATCTCGAAATAGCGCGATCGCAATTAGGTGAGGAGGAGTTGGCAAGATGAGCGAAAAACAACAACTGCCTCCTGGCGGCGTCAGTTCGAGTGGTAGTGGTTTCGCTGGCGGCGGCAGACCTGGCGGTGTCAGTTCGAGTGGTAGTGGCTTCGCTGGCGGCGGCAGACCAGGTGGCGGCGGTTTTGCTGGCGGAGGCAGACCTGGCGGCGGTTTCGCTGGCGGCAGCAGACCTGGTGGTGGTAGTGGCTTCGCTGGCGGCGGCAGACCTGG
>JGI24702J35022_10002818_pt1 | contig 10541 bp, 12 predicted proteins | sample TergutTh196P4_FD_35022 | JGI IMG/M metagenome (IMG submission 35022)
AAAAGAACATCCATACTTTTTGCTTAGTCTTTGCGTTTAATGAAATTGCTCACTTTATGCGACCTAAAAAATTGCTCGCTTTATGCGACCCAAGAAATTGCTCGCTTTATGCGACACAAAAAATTGCTCACTTTATGCCATTTTTTGCTCGCTTTGTGTATTAAAAATAAAATATGCCACTTTGTGTGTAAAAAAGTCGTTTTGTGTAGAAAAACTAATTATATAAGGTTATCTAACTTTGCGTATAACTTTGCGTTTAAAAGAAATTGTTGCATTTGCTCGCTCCAAGTGTTACAATAACTCCAGCTTTTCTATATATTAACACAGAATCTGAAATCGCATCTTTTAGGCGCCAGCATTGCCGACTAGCAGAGTCGAGTAATTCAGACAGGATGTCTATATGGCTCAAGGATTACATGGAAGTATATCCAGACAAAAAATACTTGATACCGCCGCAGAGCTTTTTGCTAAGAAAGGCTTTACAGAAACAACGATCCGTGAGTTGTCAGAGGCTGTCGGCTTCAAAAACTCCGCTTCAATATATCACCATTTCCCATCAAAGGGCGCTGTTTTGCAACAAATACTGGAGGACTATTCTGAGTTCAACATCAATGTCTTTGACAATAGGGACATTCGCGGCATATTGCGGAAGAGGCCGACTGCTGATGGAGTCTTGGAGTGTCTACAAACTTCTTTCCCTTCTGATCGGGCTGGTTACTATATAAATATCCTTTGTGTGATGTTGCAGGAACAGCTCCGAAATCCTATTGTGCGCACTTATGTTTCGGAACAGATCATTCTGCGCTCTGAGCACCACACCGAGGTAATAATCGGGATATTGAAGAGCCTTGGCGTCATCCGGCAAGACACGGATCCTGATTATTGGAAGAAGGTAGTCTCCAGCCTGTTTTATTCTTTTGCCTCGCGCATGATGATGGGTATTGGCGACTCAGGTACGGACTTTACCGGTTTGGGTATGTCTGGCTTATTGAAGCGTACATACGAAATTATGTTCGAAAAAAGCAGTTGCTAAAGACCTGATTCGCCAGATTTACTGGAAAAGCCAGGAATACCGGAGGCGCCGATAAAGCAGGATAATCCGGGAGCGCCAAAAACTCAGGATACGCGGTAAACTGGATTATGACCTATAAAACGAGTGAAACTAAAGCCGAAAAGACTGGCGTTGGCGAGATGCTGTCTTTTGGCGGAGTACAATTTGCCACAGGCATGTATATGGCGTTTTCGTCGTTTTATCTGATGACCTTTTGTACAGATGTGGCTTTGATCCCTTCGGCAATAACCGCTGTTTTGCTGTTCTTTTTTCCTTTATTGGGTGTGATCGACATCCAGGCGGTAGGTTTATTCATCAATCGCATGCAATTTAAGGACGGTAAATACCGCCCGTACATGAAATGGTGCGCGCTGCCGTTTGCCGCTAGCCTGGCGGCGCTGGGCCTGGCGCCGGGCGTCAGCGGCGTTGCGGGGAGGGTCGCCTATCTTGTATTTATATTGGTTCTGTGCGATTTGAGCCGGACGACGCTATATACAGCGTCTATTTCAATGATTCCATATCTTGCGCGGGATGACGAGAGCCGAACGAAAATCATTTCCTTTTCAAACGGCGGAGCAATTCTTGCATATATCGCCGTCGGTACTTTGATGACGCCACTGGCAAAGTTCTTTGGCGGCGGCGCCATATCCAAGGGCTATGCGACAACGCTCGCGCTGTTTGCAGCAGTGGCCGCGCCACTTATTTTCATTGCCTACTTCCGCCTGAAGGAGGGCCTATATAGCGCTCCAAAAGGCGGTAAACCGCCAATAAGGGAAATCTATCCCGCTATCGCGCGAAATAAACGTATAATGCTCTTTCTAGCGGGGTTCTGCCTTTACTCAATGGCGGACGCGTTTAAAAATCAGACTGCATACTTCTATGTGACTCACGTTATGGGGCGTCCGGATTTAGTGCCGGGGATCATCTTTGCGGGACTTATATCACCGCTCGCCTTTCAGCCCGTCATTCCGCGGCTTCTCAAATATGCAAGGAAAGAGACGCTTATCGCGTTTGGGCTTTTTGCGGCGTCATGTTCCGGCTTTTTGATGCTGGCAATCGGATCCCGGCCTGTTGGGCTGATTGTCTGTGTCGTTCTTTACGGCGTGTTTACCGCAATAGTCGCGAACTTGGTGTATGCCGTGGTCGCCTCATTTACTGACGAGGTGCGCGCGCGTCAGAATTTCAGTGTTAGCGAGATTCTGACGTCGTCGTTGAATCTGAGCTCCAATGTCGGGATTGCCATTTCTGGCGGTACTGCGGCGCTCGTTATGGCGGCGTTCGGATACTCGGCGCTAGCTGAAGTACAGACAAGCGGAGCATTATTTGCCATTAAATTGCTGTACATTGTTTTTACAGCGGTTGGGCTGGTATGCGCAGGTGTGGTAATGACGTTATTCAGAAAAAACGCTGTGATTCCGGCAAAAAATACCCCCTGATTGGAATCATGATAATCGCGGTAATCGCAGTAATCGCGGTAACCGCGATACTGCGAGCGCCGTGATATTGTGATATCGCGATAGTCGCAATAGTCGTGAAAACCATGATCAATCAAGGAGTATCAGTTCTAGCCTTTTCAATTTACCTGTAACCCGTTACTTTTGCCTATTATATGCCAAAGAGATGCCAAAGACATGCCAAAAACATGCCAAAGGATTGCGCCTCGATTACTCGATCACTCCTCCCACTTAAGGACAGGTTTTCTTGCCGCCTTTACGTCATCAAGCCTGCCAACCACCGTGTTATGCGGCGCGGTTTTCAGTAAATCGGGGTTTTCGTCCGCTTCCGCGACGATACCGCGCATGATTTCAACAAACATATCAAGAGTCTTTTTACTTTCAGTCTCGGTTGGCTCAAACATCATTGCCTCCTTGACGATTAGCGGAAAATAGACCGTTGGCGGATGAACTGTAAAGTCGAGCATCCTCTTGGCGACGTCAAGCGTGCTAACCCCTTTTTCTTTAAGCGGTGAGCCGGACACGACAAACTCATGCATGCATGTCCTGTCATACCCGATTTTCATGAATTCACTCAGGCCAACCTTCAGATAGTTCGCGTTTAGGACCGCGTTCTCGGACGCGGCTTTCAATCCTCCGGCGCCCATGGAGAGAATAAAGGTATAAGCCCTGACTAAAACGCCGAAATTCCCGAAAAATGACCGCACCCTGCCGATCGAATCCGGCATATCATAGTTGAGCCGGTACTTGCCATTGGCGTCAAGAACTATAGACGGGCATGGCAAATATGGCGCCAGCTCTTCCACGACGCCTACGGGGCCCGCGCCGGGTCCGCCGCCGCCGTGAGGCGTGGAAAATGTCTTGTGCAGGTTCAGGTGCATAACGTCAAACCCCATGTCGCCCGGCCTTGAGACGCCCATGATGGCGTTTTGATTTGCCCCGTCATAGTATAGTAGTCCGCCGGCATCGTGGACGATCTTCGAAATCTCGCAAATATTGACTTCAAACAACCCAAGAGTGTTGGGATTTGTAAGCATTAGGCCGGCAAGCCTGTCATCCGTCTTCGAACGCAGATCGTCAAGGTCGATGTTGCCGTCCGCGTCCGAGTTGACATGAACAGATTCGAACCCCGCGACACTCGCCGAAGCGGGATTTGTGCCATGGGCGCTGTCCGGTATCAGGATCCTTGTCCTCTGAATGTCCCCTCTTTTTTCGTGATAGGCTTTTATTATCAACAGGCCTGAGAGTTCGCCGTGCGAGCCGGCTGAAGGCTGGAGGGAAAAAGAGTCCATTCCGGTGACTTCCGACAACATATTCTGCAATTCATACATCAACCTCAAGCTGCCCTGAGAGTATTCATCGCCGATCAATGGGTGGGAATCGATAAATCCCGCGAGGCTTGCGGTTTTCTCATTAACGGCGGGATTGTATTTCATCGTGCAGGAGCCCAGCGGGTAAAAACCTGACAAAACCCCGTAGTTTTTGTCGGACAATCCGATAAAGTGCCTCAGGACGTCAACTTCGCTGAGCTCCGGAAGCTCTGCGGTATTTGCGCGGAGCATTCCTTGGGGTATGACGCCTTCAATACTCTGTTCCGGAACGTCGCAGGCGGGAAGGCTGTACGCGAATCGGTTCTTTACACTCTTCTCAAATATCACTTCGCTCTTTGTCGCATTTTCATTCATAATCATAGAATCTCACCTGCCTTATCCACATACGCGTCAATCTGCGCTTTTGTCCTTTTTTCTGTAACCGCAATCAGAATACATCCGTCGAGTCCGACGCCTTTTGACGGGACAATGCCCGGCATAAAACCGGCTTGCAGCATCTTATCATAAAACGCGCCTGCATCGGGACCGCTTGTACTCGCCGCGCCGCCGTTACCGCTGTTGCCGCCCGCGACGTGACCACCCACGCCGCCCGTGCCGCCGATACCGCTGTTGCCGCCTGCACTGCCGTTACCGCTGTAGCCGCCCGCGCCGCCGTTGCAGCCAGTGCAGCCTTTAATCTTCAGGACAAATTCTTTAAAGAAGGGAGCGGTGAACTTCGGCTCAAACTTGCCTGTATCTATAAGCCTGTTATACATATAATGCGATTTTTGCACGCAGAGCTCCGCGACTTCCCGGAAACCGGACTTGCCCATAAGACTCATATATGCCGTAGCCGCCAGGGCGCACAGCGCCTGGTTTGTACAGATATTTGACGTGGCTTTCTCGCGCCTGATGTGCTGCTCTCTGGCTTGAAGCGTGAGTATAAACCCGCGTCTGTTTTTTGAATCGGTCGTCTCTCCGACCACTCTCCCCGGTATTTTTCGAATATAGTCGCTTTTGCATGCGAAGAAACCGAAACCGGGGCCGCCAAAATTCATCGGGTTGCCTAATGCCTGACCTTCGCCGACGACAACGTCGGCGCCGAACGACGATGGGGGTTCAAGCAAGCCAAGCGAGATAGGGTCAACTGCCGTAACAAACAGCGCCCCGTGTTTTTTTACCACTTTGCCGATTTCTCCCAAATCCTCGATTAACCCGAAATAATTCGGGCTTTGCACAATCACGGCCGCGCATTTGTCAGTAACCAATTTGTCCAGGTCACTGATTGACGCCGTTCCCGATTCGGGATCAATTGGCAACTTAATCACATTTATGCCCCTGAATCTGGCATAGGTTTCACATACTTCGGCGTATTGCGGGTTGACGCCGCCGACAACGATTACGTCGTCTCTCCCCGTTACGCTGCGGGCCATCAGCATGGCTTCGGCGCATGCAGTTGCGCCGTCGTAAAGGGAGGCGTTGGATATATCCATACCCGTCAACCTGCAGATCATGGTCTGATACTCGAATATCCACTGCAGGGTCCCCTGGCTTATTTCCGCCTGATAGGGGGTATACGCGGTGTAGAATTCCTGTCTGCCGGTTATCTGGCCGATCGCCGCCGGTATAAAATGATCATAAATCCCGCCGCCCATAAAACAAACATGAGTATCGCCGCTAATATTCCGCCGCGCAAGGGCGTTTATGTGATCGCACAAAACGGGTTCGCTCATAGCAGAGGGGAGGGACAGGTCATGCTGTAATTTTAATTCACATGGTATATCGTGGAAAAGCCCGTCAATTGAGTCGATCCCGACTGCGCGGAGCATATCCTCCTGCTCGCTGCTCGTGTTTGGGATATAGTTGCTGGGGTTGCTTACGATACTTGCGATGCATTCCTTATTTGCGCTACTGGTTTCATTTTTCATTTTTTATTATCGTTCCTTTCTTCCTCTAAGCCGTTACGTCTTACTTCAAACCGTCGCGTCCTGCTCCCGACCGTCATGTCTTCCGCTAGGCCGTTGTGTTTCCCTCCGCAAATCGTCGCGTCCCACTCCCAGCCATCATGTCTTACTCCAGGCTGTTGCGATCATAAACTCTCGCAGAACTTCTCGTATTGGTCTTTGTCCATTAATGACTCCAATTCCGCTTTGTCGTCCAATTCGATTTTAATGATCCAATTCTCATAGGGATCCTCGTTTAAGAGCTCCGGAGCGTCTTCAAGCGCCCGGTTGACGTCAGTGACTACTCCCGACGCGGGGGAGTAAAGCTCCGAGACAGCTTTGACTGATTCAACAGTTCCAAACTCTTTCCCGATTTCCAGCTTGTCTCCTTGCTTTGGCAGCTCAATAAAAACTATGTCGCCGAGTGATTTCTGAGCATAGTCGCTTATGCCTATACAAGCTGACGTGCCCTCCGCTTCTACCCATTCATGTTGATCAGTGAATTTAATACCCATTCTTTCATCCTCCGGTTTGTATATTTTATATGTTTTAAGGCTTTCTCCTGTAAAACGGCAATTTCACTACTTTTGCGCCGACGCTTTTGTCCCGGATAATAACGCTGACATCTGTATCAGGTTGCGCGGCATGTGATGAAATCAGCGCCATCGCTAATCCCTTTTTAAATGTTGGCGAATAAACTCCGCTCGTAATATATCCTATATCAGCGCCATCTTTTTCGATCCTGAATCCGCAACGCGGTATGCCACGCTCCGTGAGTTCAACTCCGACTAACCGTCTCTCGGTTCCATCGCGGGCTTGAATCTCCAAAATTTCCTTCCCTATATAATCATCTTTTCCGAGCTTGACAAATCGCTTCAGGCCGGCTTCGATCGGAGTGATTTCGTCGGTGAGTTCATGGCCGTAGAGAGGAAGTGAACTCTCAAAGCGCAGGGTGTCGCGCGCGCCAAGCCCAACCGGCTTTATTCCCTCACCCTCGCCTACAGACAGAAGGCTGTTCCAGATTTCTTCAGCTTCAGTGCGGTTGCAGTAGATTTCAAAACCGTCCTCTCCAGTATATCCCGTTCTGGACACGATTGCTTCGCTACCGCGAAGCAGCTTGACTCGGTCAAATGTGAACGGGCGTATTTTCTCCAGATCGAAATCTGTCAGTTTTTGGAGAATTGCTTGAGCCAATGGTCCCTGAATGGCAAGCTGGCTATAGTCATAGGACAGGTTTTCAACTTCGACCCCGTCGCCGGTTGAACCACCGACTCCGCCTCCGGTAGATCCAACGACCCCGCCGCCGGCTGATCCGGCAGCCCCGCCTCCGGTTGAACCACCGACTCCGCCGCCGGCTGATCCGGCAATGTTTCGCAACACCCAGTCAAAGTCTTTGTCAGTGTTTGAAGCGTTGACGACAAGTAAAAACTCAACATCAGAAACGACATAGATAAGAAGGTCGTCGACAACGCCGCCTTTTTCATTGGTGAGAAATGTATAAACTATCTTTCCCGGCGGAATCGCGTTAAGATTGCATGTAACGAGCCTGTCCAGCGCCGGCTTCGCCGACTTGCCCTTGACTGTGATTTCTCCCATGTGGGAGACGTCAAAAAGTCCGGCCTTTTCACGGGTCGCCAGATGCTCTTCAATGATTGAAGCGTATTGAAGAGGCATTTCCCAGCCTCCGAAATCGACCATATTCGCGCCGAGGCGTTTGTGAGCTTCAAAAAGCGGCGTTCTTTTTAACATGGAAATACCTCGCTTTCTCTTCTTTCGTTTGATAACAAACTCAAAAAAAATTTATAAACGCAACAAAAACTGATAAACACAACAAAAACTGATAAACACAACAAAAACTGATATAAACAACAAAAACTGATAAACACAACAAAAACGATAAATTCGACAAGTATTAATAGGCTCAACAAAAACTGACAAATACGATAAACACTAATAGTCTCGATAAAAGCTGACAAATACGATAAACACTAATAGGCTCAACAAAAGCTGACAAATACGATAAACATTAATAGTCTCGATAAAAGCTGACAAATACGATAAATATTAAACATTAATAAGTTCATCAAAAGGGTAAACAATCATAGTATTTGTCATGCCTCCTCACCAAATCCGCGATTCAGCAATGATAATTCTATAGCGTATAAATCTGGTTGTCAAGGAACCTAATTGCCAAACATGCCTGACTCTTAAAACCCTAAAATTACCAGGAAGTAAACAGGAAGTAAACAGGAAGTAAACAGGAAGTAAACAGGAAGTAAACAGGAAGTAAACAGGAAGTAAACAGGAAGTAAACAGGAAGTAAACAGCAAGCTAATTAGGTATTAAACTACCGGCTAATTAGGTATTAAACTGCCGGCGAATTAGGTATTAGATTGACGGCGAATTAGGCATTAAACTGCCGGCGATTTCGGTAATAAGGATTGTTGATTATTGACATATGCTTACGTAAAATGTATAGTCGGAGTATGAAAAAAGAGTATTCCAGATTAATAGAAAAATATCTTGCCGATCTTATGCAAGAGATTCCCGCCGTTGCGATTGAAGGCCTGAAAGGGATCGGCAAATCTGTAAGCGCAACAAGGCTCGCTAAAACAGTTTTTGAGCTGGATCAGCAGCGGGACAAAACGCTCATCGAAAATGACATGAACATTCTTTCGAAAGAGGAATTGCCTGTTTTGATTGACGAGTGGCAAAAACTCCCCGCAGTATGGGATTACGTCAGACGCCGTGTTGACGACTATGGCGTACCCGGTTCCTTTATATTAACAGGCTCTGCGAAAAATACTAATCTGGATATCCATTCTGGCGCCGGGCGCATCTTGAGATTAAGGATGTACCCATTATCGCTTGAGGAACGCGACATTGAAAGCCCGACTATATCCCTTGCCTCACTGCTTGATCAGGAGAAACCTTATTCCGCAAACATACAAGGAACAACCAATGTTAGTTTCAACGACTACATGGAAGAAATATTGGCGTCTGGCTTACCTGCGATCAGAAACTACTCTCCGTTACGGCGCAGGAAAATGCTTGCAACTTATATAGAGTACCTGTTGTTGCATGAATTTTCACAACAAGGAATCAGAATCAGACAACCACGCACGCTTATGAGATGGCTGACAGCGTATGCAGCGGCGACATCAAGTGATACTGGCTACGGCGAAATCCTGGACGCATCTACAACGGGCGAGGCGGAAAAGCCGACGGCTAAAACAACAAGCGCGTACAGAGAGGCGTTAGAGAGGCTTTGGCTAATTGATGAGCTGCCGGTCTGGCTACATGGCGAGGACTATTTTTCAAGGCTAAAAACGGCGCCAAAGCATTATCTGGCAGATCCGGCGCTTACAGCACTACTTCTTAACTTCGATATCGATACTCTTACAAAAAGCAATAAAGGGCGCATTCCGGCCCGAACAGCTTTTGATGAAATGAAAGGCGGAATAACCGGCAGGCTCTTTGAATCTCTCATACACATGAGCTTGGCGACATACTCGGTCGTTAACGACGCCAGCCTGTCATATATAAAGACCAGGAACGGCGATCATGAAATCGACTTTATTATCCAACGGGGGAACGCTATTGTCGCGATAGAAGTAAAAATGTCTCAGGAGATAAAAGGAGACGATGTGCAACATCTGATATGGCTCAAAAACAAGCTGAAAGATGATTTGACAGATGCGCTTGTCCTCTATACCGGCCCAGTAGCATACAGAAGAAATGACGACGTAGCGGTCATTCCCGCGGCTTTGTTTGGAGCGTAAGCTCGCAAGAAGTCTAAAGCGGGCGAATAGTGCTTTGGCAACATAATCCCCATGAACGCAAATGAAAAATAAGTTGTTGAAGGATTATGTTGCTAATCGCCGCGCGAATAGCTCAGCGCCAGCGTATCGCGCTCGTGAGGCGAGGGAAACCGCGCTTCGCCGAGCCGACTTGGGTCGCGGACGCCTGCCCGCTTTAGAAAATGTAGCTTCGTCATAAAGGCTCGCAGCAAAAGCCGAGAAAACACCTGCTTGATAATTCTGAATTTTAACAAAACGAGGTATATTTTATGGACTGGTCAGATTATATGGTGAAGGCGGCACAGCACTCAAAAAACAATGCACGGCATTGGTTTAGATATTTGAGGAAATATATTGATAAATGTGGAACATTATTTACAAAACATGACGTGGAGAATCTCTACCATAACGACGCGCTAACGCCGTTTCAGCGCGTCTCAATAAAAGCGGCGTTTGAGGACGGTACGCATACACGGTTGCATATAATCGGCTTGAACCAGAAGGTTAAACCAGACAAATTCGCATCTGAGAGGGGAAAACATGAAAAATCTTAAGCGAGCGAATAAAGGTAATGATACCGTTATTACCTTTGAACCGGTATTTAGGATGCTAAGCAATGAATTAGCCAAGATAGACGAGTCGCTTGAATTGGTATGCGCGGGCGGATATGTTATGCAATTGTACGGTTACAGAGGCACATCAGACATTGATGCGTTTTATAAAAGCAATGCGGCAATTGATGGCGCAATAAGAAAAGTTGGGGATGATCTCGGTATTAATAAACCTGACGAATTATGGCTGAATAATTCAATATCAAATATGAATCCGGAGCCGGCTGATAAATATATACAGGTTGTCCATCAATATTCCAAAGCGGGCTTTGCCCGCAACCCAACTCGGCTCGGCGAAGCGCGGTTCCCCTCGCCTCACGCGGACGATGTCCGCGCACCGCGCTGTTCGCGCGGCGATTAGCAACTTCCGGC
>JGI24702J35022_10002819_pt1 | contig 10541 bp, 10 predicted proteins | sample TergutTh196P4_FD_35022 | JGI IMG/M metagenome (IMG submission 35022)
CCTCACGTGCCGGATACTTCATGGATAAAACACTTTAAGTTGCTTTCGGTTGCCGGAGCTTACTGGCGCGGTAAATCGGATAATATAATGCTGACACGGGTATATGGAACTGCTTTTGACGATTCGCAATCGCTTACATCGCACTTGAAAAGACTGGAGGAAGCGCGAGCTCGCGATCACAGAAAACTAGGCAGGGAGCTTGATCTTTTCAGCCTCAGCGAAGAAGCCCCCGGGTTTCCGTTCATTCATCCAAAAGGCATGATGATATTGAATAAACTTATAGATTTCTGGAGGATGGAGCATCGTAAAAGAGGCTACAGTGAAATACGCACACCTCTGATACTTGACAGATCGCTTTGGATTCGCTCGGGACACTGGGATCATTATAAAGATAATATGTATTTTACGGAGATAGACGAGCGTCCTTTTGCCGTGAAACCCATGAATTGTCCGGGAGGAATAATAGTATACAAGTCTCGGATGAGAAGTTACAAAGACTTGCCGTTACGGATGGCTGAGCTTGGAGTTGTTCACAGGCATGAGCTTTCAGGGGTTCTGTACGGTCTTATGCGCGTCCGGTGTTTTACTCAGGATGACGCGCATCTTTACTGTCAGCCTGAACAAATAAAAGAAGAGGTCATCGGAATTATGAACCTCTGCGAATACATATATAAAACCGTTTTTGGCTTCAACTATCACGTTGAACTATCGACCCGCCCGGAAAATCATATGGGAACAGCCGAACAATGGGAAATTGCGGAGAACTCGCTAAAGGAAGCGCTTGAAACTGCCGGAGTCCAGTATAAAGTAAACCTTGGAGACGGAGCGTTTTATGGTCCGAAAATTGATTTTCAACTTGAAGACTGTATAGGCCGTACATGGCAATGCGGTACAATTCAACTTGATTTTCAGATGCCCGAACGCTTTGACTTACAGTACATTGCAGCCGATGGAAAAGAGCATCGACCGGTAATGTTGCATCGTACTGTTTTAGGAAGCCTCGAACGCTTTTTGGGAATTCTGATAGAAAATTTTGCCGGCGCTTTCCCATTCTGGATAGCTCCCATTCAGGCAAAAATTCTCACTATTTCGGATGATTATATTCAATGGGCAAAAGAACTTGAGGCTTTGCTAAAAGAATGGGGAATAAATGTGGCGCTTGATGGGCGGGCAGAAAAACTTGGGAAAAAAATACGCGATGCGCAGGTTGAAAAAATTCCGTATATGCTCATTATTGGAGAAAAAGAATCCGAGAATAAGTCTGTATCTGTGAGGGAACGTTCTGCCGGCGATATGGGAAGTATGACTATAAGCGAATTGAGATTGGTTTTTGATAAGGAGTTTGACCCGACAAAATAATTTCCTATTGACTCTTCAAATCGCTTTATCAAAAAGAATAAATATATTGATTAATTGAAAGGCTTTTTGAATGAAAAAATATGAATTAAGAAAATATAATTGTTTTCTGATAGTCTTTCTGATTCTTACCCATATTATTTTTGTCGATGTATCTCTATCAGGCGTTCAGGATATATCTGCAGAAGCCGGTGTGCCAAACGGCACTGAGTTTTATGATGCTGATGAAAGAGAAGCTCAATATAGTCATGGCTTAGCAGACAATCCGGATAATATTGCTGCCGTATATGATATGAACAATTCGGGAATTATTACTTTTTCAGCTTTCTATAATCAGAATAGAGGAATCATTCTTTCGTCGGCTTTCGGACTTATTACAATAGTATCTTTGTCTCTTGGAAGCGCTGTATATTTTCTGAAAAAGAGCAGGGAATCCATTTGGAAAATGGCTTATATAGACCCATTAACAGGGATAGGGAACATTAATAAATTCAGAATAGACGCAGAGTATTTAATAAAGAATAACCCAAATACTAAATATATGATAGAGAAACTTGATATTGAAAGACTTCCGTATATTAATGAAATATATGGCAATGGCGAAGGAGATTTGGTACTTCAAGATTTAGCTAAATCAATAGAATTTGTTATAGATAAAAATAAAGATGCTTTTGCGCGAATTGGTTCGGAAGAATTTATAATTTTAAAAAGTTATAAATCACTTGAACAAATGGAAATAACTCGCATACTATATGAGAATAAGTTTTTTGAGATTCATGGAAAAAATAAATCACCATTGATTAAATTCCGGATTGGCAGATATATATTAGAACCCGGAGAATTTGATCTTACAAAGATTTTTGAAAAAGTAAACCACGCGCATAAACTTGCAAAGCAACAAAAAGGACATATGTTTTGCTGCTATGATGAGAGTGTTAAAAGCGAGGCAAATTATTCCAGAGAAATTGAATCAAAAATGGAAAATGCCCTGCAAGAACAAAATTTTATAGTATATCTGCAACCAAAATATTTTTTAAGCGATAATTCTATAATCGGAGCAGAAGCTCTTGTGCGGTGGGAGTATAACGGAAAAGAATTAGTTTACCCTAATAGTTTCATTTCTCTGTTTGAACAGAACGGGTTTATTATGAAACTTGATAACTATATGGTCGAGCGGGTTTGTGAAATAATGAAATCGTGGATTATTGCGGATATAGAACCTGTGGCAATTTCTATTAATTTTTCGCGTCTGCACCTTTTAGATCATATTTCATTTTTGCGGGAATTATGTGAAATAGTAGATAAGTATAATATTCCAAGAAAATATATAGAAATTGAGTTTACAGAATCAGTTTTGTTTGATAATGAAGAGATTTTAACGGACATATTGATAAAGCTGAATAATGAGGGTTTTTCTATTTCGTTGGATGATTTTGGGACAGGGAATTATTCGCTGAGCGCGTTAAAGAATATACCTATCGATGTAATAAGAATTAACAACAGCTTCTTTGCTGACTCGAATGATCCTCAAAAATCAGAAATAGTAACATCATTTGTTATGCTNATGGCAAAAAACCTTGATATCAGTACAGTAGCTGAAAGAGTGGAGACTCCTGAGCAAATTGACATGCTCAAAAAAGTTGGCTGCGATATTGCCCAGGGGTATTTTTACAGTAAACCTGTTTGCGTTGACGATTTCACTCAGCAGCTTAAAACCCGTACAAAAAATAATTCTAAAATCAAATGAGCAGGCAGCCATAAGTGAAAAGGAATGCGGGCGAAGGGCGCCCGCGTTCCTGAATTTTTTGAGCGTCCTCGTGAAAAAGACCATTATGTTATAATACTTTCGGATAAGAAACATAAAACAGAATTTATTTATATTTGAAAGAAGGTGTTTTCATGAAAATAATATTTACAGCTCTAATGGGATTGATATTGTTTTTCGTTGTTTGTCCTGCTGAATCAGCAGAATTTGCCGCTACAAAAAAAGGGTTGCCGTCTTTGGTGATGCTTTCGACTCCAACATGACCGGCTTGTATACAGATGACCAAAGTTTTGGACTCAATTAACGAAAAATATGCTGAAAAAATATTAGCTGAAAAAATTGACATTACAGTCCAGAAGGAGTATGCCTCGGAGTTTAGCGTGAGATATATACCTCATTTGCTTTTTGTAAATGCAGCGGGCGAAGTTTTCAAGCAGCAAATAGGATATATGCAGGAAGCAGATGTGATTGAAGCTTTTGAACAGGCAGGAATTAAAATAAATCAGTAATGTCGGAAGCGTTTGATATAGCTTTCAGCTACCTGGAAAGCGGTAGTTATGCAGCTTTGTTGGGGGCTCTTATATGGGGAATTTTCAGCGTGATATTAAGCCCATGCGGAGTTGCCATGTTGCCGCTTGTTGTTGGTTATATAGAAAACTCAGAAGACCCGGATATTTGGTCAGCTTTTAAAATATCACTTGCATTCTGCTCGGGGATAGTAGTAAACCTGTTATTGATAGGGGCTTTAGTGGTAAGCGTTGGCGCTGCGTTTGGCGGATATGAAGTTTGGGTAACTATATTTGTCGGGCTGATTTTTATAATTATCGGATTGCATTTGATGGGAATAGTGCATATTCCGTGGGTTCTTGGCGGTTCAATCGGGCAGACTAAATATGGAGGTCTCAAAGGAGCGCTTGTTCTTGGAACACTATCCGGGCTTGCGCTTGGTCCTTGCAGCTTCGCGTATGCCACTCCAATTCTTACTCTTGCCGCAAAACTTGCGGGGAACGACGACATTTTCCGGGCGAGTGCGATAATTATAAGTTACGCTGTTGGTTATAGTATAATGCTTGTTATTGCGGGAACCGGGGCAAAATGGCTTTCCGGATTCCTGAATTGGCAGCATGGAGGCAGAGCAATAAAAATATTGAATTTTATTTGCGGAATTGCGCTTATAGCCGGCGGGGTATATTTTTTATGGAATGCGCTACCTATAGTATTTTTCGATAGCATAATTTATGACTGATTCAAGTGAATACGAAATATTTTTAAAAATTACCGGCAGTGCTCTTGGAATAATCGGAGGACTGCCGTCTTCTTGTTTACACCATTTTTTTGAAAATTCGTTCATAATAGCCACAGGGGTACGTTCAGCGGACGAAAACTGGGCGTGGATCAAAAGCGGCGATTATTCGCGTGAACTATTGACTAAAGTAATACGCAAATTTGAGTGTAAATCGCTTCAATTTATGTGGCCGGTTTTCCCGGACTCAATAAGTCAAATGGAATTGGATATGGACGAATTGGGATTATTGAAGAGAACAACTATGAGCGCAATGATTTTCGATTCGTACATTGATAATGTACACAAAATTAATGAAATAAATTCAAAATTCAGGACAACTAAAGCTGCAACCATAGAGGATGCTTTTATGTGGGCTGATGTTTGTTGGAGAGCGTTTTCGCAAGAAGAGGAAGAAGTTCAACCCGAATTTGTCAGATTTGCGCAAAATGCTGTTTTAAACGATAAGCTGAAATTGGTTTTTGGGCGCTTGGAAAATATACCGGTAGGATGTTACATGTTAACAGAAAGCCGGGGAATATATATTTCTCATTTCGCCGTCTTGCCAAAATGGAGGAACTTTGGCTTGGGAAGCCTTTTAATGAATGAGATTATGGATTATAATAGTGTTGTGCAAAATCGTTACATTGTGCTCTTAGCTACGAGTTCAGGCGGTAAATTGTATAGTAAATATGGCTTTAGAAATATAGCTGATATTCCCATACGTTCTTTTTGCGAAGAAATATAATAAGAAAACTAATTCAAGGAGTTGACATTATGAATAACTTTAATTTCAGCAATACGGAAACCATTCAGGATGTAAGAGCTAACGAGATTGCGCGGTCTTTCCTGGCGCAAGTATATGTATGTATGAGTTTTGGGCTTGCTGTGACCGGTGGGCTTGCCTGGTATACCGCAAATTCCATGGGACTGATGAGTACGTTGTTTAGCAGCAGGGCGCCGTTCATAATAATAGTAATTGTGCAGATTGGAATTGTGATTTACTTAAGTTCCAGGATAGCTACACTCAGCCCATCTGTCGCCAGCGCCTTTTTTGTACTTTATGCCGCTTTAAACGGGCTTATCCTTGCTCCGATTTTTATAGTTTACACGAGCGAATCAATAGCATCCACGTTCTTCGTCACTGCAGGGACATTTGGCGCTATGAGCCTGTATGGTTACATGACAAAGAGGGACCTTTCAGGCATGGGCAGTTTTTTGTTGATGGGGCTGGTAGGCATCATAATAGCGACGCTCGTAAATATCTGGCTTAGGAGCGAAGCTACTATGTGGGCAATAACTTATATTGCGATTATTGTTTTTGTCCTGCTTACGGCTTACGATACTCAAAAGATAAAACAAATGGCGTACGAGCTTGACCAAAATGAAGATTTACGCGCAAGCGTGGCTGTTCTGGGCGCTCTTAGGCTCTATCTTGATTTTGTAAACCTTTTTATATACCTGTTGCGGATTTTTGGAAGGCATAAATAAAACTGATACATGTGCAGTCAATCAATTTTGAATGAAATAACAAACCGGGTCGTCCAAGCTGCTAAAACCAGTTTGGGCGACAAACTGGATAAAGTAATACTATATGGCTCATATGCCCGTGGCGACCATAATGATGAATCCGACATTGATATAATGGTCTTAGCGGATATACAGCTTGAAGATCGCGGTTGCGAGCGCGTGAAGATAAGGAAGCTTCTTAACTGTATTGAACTGGAACTTGAGATTGTTTTATCCCTAAACGTTACCGATTGCAAAACATTTAATAAGTTCTTACAGGTCGAACCATTCTATCAAAATGTGATAAAGGACGGAGTGATTTTAAGTGCTTAATGATATCAGCCGTACTTCCGTTGAATATCGTCTTGAAAAATCACGTAATTGCATAAAAGCAGCTGAAACTTTATTAGCTTCCGAGGCATATGCTGATTCTGCAAATCGTTCATATTACGGAATATTTCATGCTATAAGGGCTGTTTTGATTACTATTGGGTTTTCTTCAAAAACACATTCAGGCAATATAACCGAATTTAGACGCAGATACATAAAGACAGGTATATTTCCAAATGAATTCTCAGATATGATTGGAAATGCTTTTGAGATAAGAAACGATAGTGATTATGAGGATTTCTACATAGTCTCTAAAACTGAAGTCTCAGAACAACTAGACAATGCAAAAGTTTTTCTCACGGCAGTTGAAGAGCACATCAAAACGTTGTGAGATTGTTGTAAAAGCGAACATTAAAGCGGGCGATCCCGCCCGCGCTCACAATGATGAACGTTTTATCTAATTGCTATAATAACTATTACGATGTTTTAATCATTTTTTCAAACTTTTGCAGTGCCACAGAGTCAACCGGAGGCAGCAATGTCTTCCATAGCGCTCTCAGCCCTCCGGAATGGTACACAGGCGGTTGGAGGGAAAGGTCTTTTAGCGCGTCGTCTTTTTCATCGTTTACATAGGTTGATCTGTGTTTGAGGGTTCGCCCAGCTCAAACTATGGCAGCGGTTGGTGAACAAGGCTTGGGGGGTGCATTTACACACACATGAAACGCATTCTTGGTTCAATATTGGTGTTATTGGCAATATTGGTTCTTAATTTTGTTTTGTTCAGGATAGTTCCGGGAGATCCAACGCTTGCGATAATGGATCCAAAGTTTTCCCCGGAAGCTAAAATGAAATTAGCCGCGCAATGGGGGCTTGACCGCCCGATGCACGAGCAATTCNTTGTATATGCCAAAAATATGCTNACTTTTGACTTTGGGGTGTCATTTTTATCCTCGCGTCCCGTCTGGGATGAAATAAGCAGCAGGTTGCCCAATACTGTATCGCTGCTTGGAACTTCGTTNGTACTCTCCGCCATTTTGGGAATATGGGNAGGGATAAAAGCGGCGCTTGCGCGCGGGACCTTGCTNGAACGCGNAGTATTATTTGGGGGCGCTGTCTCGTTTTCGTTNCCGTCTTTCTTTGTTCAACTTGTGTTGTTGATGCTATTTGCGTCTTTTATTCCAATATTTCCGCTGCGCGGCAGCGTATCCATTCCGCCGCCCCAGGGAACGGCATTGATTTTAGACAGGTTATGGCATCTTGCGCTGCCGGTTCTCTCTCTTACTATTCTAAGCTTTGGAGGCTGGGCGCTATATATAAGAAACCTTATGGTTAAAGCACTGGGAGAAGATTTTGTTCTCATGGCGCGCGCAAAAGGGTTTTCCGAAAGGCGCGTCGTCTGGCACGCGTTCAGTTCAGTCCTTACGCCTATAATCACAATTTTATTGCTGGCATTGCCGGGAATAGTGTCAGGCGCTGTCATAACCGAAACCGTGTTTTCGCTGCACGGGATAGGCAGATTTCTAATCGAGTCGATATCCGGGAACGACTATCCCGCTGCGGAGGCTTCGTTTTACTTGTTGGGCTTCCTGACGGTTTCCTGCAACCTTATCGCTGATTTTCTGTATTTGATAGTTGATCCGCGAGCGCGTACGGCAGGGACGAGCAGATGAGTAGAATATTATGTCGCTGGAGTTCATGGGCTCTTATGTCTCTTGTGATAATCTGTATTTTGTCGTCATACATATATCCTAACCCCGACTTTGAGACGGCTTCTCCTTTTGCAAAGCCGTTTTGGCTGGATTCGACATTGCCGTTGACTATGGAATTAAAAGTGTCGGCGTCGTCCCCGGAAGTTACGTTCGAATGGGAGTGGGCGGCGCCAAAAATAGTTGCAGGGCAGGGCGAATGCAGCGGATTATTGTGGATAACCCCTTCAGGTCAAATAATACTTAAAGAACAACAAAGTGATTTTTTAAATGGAGAAAGCGTCCCGGAAAAGTTTAGTTTTGATACGCGCGATATTCCCTTTAAACGCAGTTTAGGCATTTCCCCTTTCGCAAACGCGGCGGAAACATTGTTCCCCTCGCATGGAAAGTATAGTCTCGTAATGTCGGGCGACGGATATGTAGAAGTACACATAGGAGGCGGTCGTTATGGATTATTGGGAACAGACCACAGAGGGCGCGATGTGCTTGCTTTATTTGTTTCAGGTATAGAAGTATCCCTTATCATAGGACTCTCGGCAACTATAATTGCCGCATTGCTTGGATTGAGCCTTGGCTTGCTTTCGGGTTATGCAGGAGGTGTAACGGACACTATTATCATGCGAATAGTGGATATTTTACTTTCAATCCCAACTTTACCAATACTTTTAGTGATGGCAGGGATTTGGGGGAAAGGACTATGGCAGATAGTGATTGTGCTTTCCATTTTTTCGTGGATGGGAACTGCGCGCACGGTCCGCGCGCAAACAATGACGCTTCGGGATTCGCCGTTTGTCGAAAGCTTGCGCAGTATAGGCTGCACACGGTCTTACATTTTATACCGGCATTTAGTACCTGAAGTAATGCCATTGTTGCTTGCAAATATTGTCTTGGGAGTACCGGGCGCGATACTTGCCGAAGCGGGTATTTCCTTCCTCGGTCTGTCCGACCCAAGAATAATATCCTGGGGGCGCATGTTGCACGAAGCGCAAGGTTTCGGCGCTTTTACCGCAGGCGCCTGGTGGATACTGCTGCCGCCGGGAATAGGTATTTCTTTTATATGTGTAGTCTTTATGGATATCGGAAAATATCTGGAAGAACTCATGGATCCGCGCCTCCTTAACGCGGGTAAGCCGGGCGGGTAAAATCGAATGAGTATAATAAAAATTAACAATTTATCAGTTACATACCCGAACGCCGCCAAAAAGGCGGTCGATTCTGCTGCTCTTGAAATCCGCCAGGGAATTATAACGGGATTAGTCGGCGAGTCGGGCAGTGGGAAAAGCACGCTCTTAATGGCTATTCCAAGATTGCTTCCAAAAGGGTCAATAACTGATGGATCAGCCGAAATTTCGTTAAAAGATAAAAACGTTGACATACTAACTCTTTCGGATGAGTCTTTACGAGAAATACGGTGGGAGAAAATAGCCATTATTCCGCAAGGTTCAATGAACTCATTTAATCCTATAATGTCAATATTTTCAAGCATTCATGAAGTCATGTCGGTTCATCTNGGATTGAGTAAAAGNAAATCAAAAAGCAAGATAAATGAACTTTTTGCTTCCGTTGGGCTCGACCCGAAACTTGCGCGCAGATACCCGCACGAACTGTCGGGAGGGCAAAAGCAAAGAGCAGCTATTGCGACGGCGCTTGCNTGCGACCCTGACTTTTTGCTTGCGGATGAGCCCACGACAGCACTTGATGTTATAACCCAAAAAGAAGTGTTNCAGACCTTGGTTGCCCTTGTGAGGCAGCGCAANATGGGAATGATTTTTGTCACTCACGATTTGCCGCTGGCGGCAAGCGTCAGCGATGAGCTTTTAGTCATGCAGAATGGGGAAATAGTTGAAAGGGGCGAAGTGCGAAAAATTGTAAGCGCGCCTGTCCATCGTCATACGATTGACCTGGTGAATTGTTCAATAGATTTTGCGGAGCAAAAAGGGTTCCGTGGCAATGCGGATGCGGACGCGGAAAAAGTTTTTAAGACCGAGGATTTATGCGTAAATTTTGGGAGTAAAGAAGTGGTGAAAGCGGTTAAAAAAGTTTCGCTTTTCCTCAGAAAAGGCGACACTTTGTCAATAGTCGGAGAATCAGGAAGCGGCAAGACGACGCTTATTCGCTCAATACTCGGTTTAGTTCGCCCATCTGCCGGTAATACGGAACTCTTTGGCAAAAAAATAAATGTTATACCCGACTTCGCNAAAATGGAGCTTCGCCGTCGCTGCGGATACGTTCCGCAGGATCCTTACGGAAGCCTTCCGCCCACACTTACCGTATTACAGGCTGTCATTGAACCCTGGCTGATAGTTAACAGAGGAACTTACAAGGAAGGCGAGGGTAGGGCGAAGTCGTTGCTTGCGGAGCTGAAAATAGGGAGCGAGTTTTGGGATCGCCGTGTGAAATATTTCCTTTCCGGCGGACAAAAACAGAGAATTAGCATAGCTCGCGCGCTGATTCTTGAGCCAGAGCTATTGTTATGCGACGAACCGACTGCAATGCAGGATGTAAGCACAAGAGGTGAAATCCTGACAGTGTTAGAAAATAGAGTAGCAAAAGGCATGTCAATGGTTTTTGTCACGCACGACCTGCACCTGGC
>JGI24702J35022_10002820_pt1 | contig 10537 bp, 8 predicted proteins | sample TergutTh196P4_FD_35022 | JGI IMG/M metagenome (IMG submission 35022)
GGAGTTTCCGGTATAGGTTGTAAGGGCGAAGGTTTCAGCGGCTCCGGTGACGGCTTCACAGGAGGTTTGTACCCTAATGGCACGGCAATACATTCTATTACCGATCTTGAAACATCTCTGTCTATCATGTAGTCAGAAAACATTTCTCCTGCGATATTATCAACTACAAATATATAATCAGAAGCAACAGCATTTTTCAGACGGGAATAAACTTTTAGATCGCACACGGCAATAAAGAGCAGGTTTCTGATCCTTTTGGCGTTATTATCTATTTTTACATCATAAAGCGCTGACCTGAACTTGTCCGGCCGTTCAAAAATGTCTTTCCCGAAAGCCCTCTCAATTGTTTCAAGCGCTCTTTGCATCACGGTATACATATCATTATCAGGCATATTTATTTACTCTTTATCTCACTATTGCCGCTCATTCAACAATTCCTTTAACCGACGTGTATTCTCAGACATACGACCGGAAGGGTATTTGTTTCTTAATGCTTTGTAATCAACTAACGGCATAATATTAGCTACCCAAAAATCAAATTATTGCGTCCGCATTCGGCGGTAAGGTTGCGCCGTTTCACGGCGCGATGATTCGCCATACGGCGAATCAGGATTAAAAGATTACAGATCATAGATTCAACCATAAAGCGGGGCGAACACCGCAGGAGTTACCGTTGACAAGGCTGCCAATGACACCGACTCGGCCACCGGTGCTAACAAAGGTGGCAGTAGAACTAATGAAACCGGGCGACCGAAGCCACCACTGCGTAGCCCTACCCCTATATAATGCAACTCTGTCCGCGTTATTTTTGAAATAATTTGTGTTGCGTGCTTCACCATTGCTCAAAAGGAATATATAATCATCCGTATCTTTTCCGCCAGAAGTTCCAGTAATCGGATTCTTCGCGTTTCTAATGTGTGTCGATATAATGCGCTTACGGTCGCCTGGAGAAAATGTATCGTAAAACCAAGTGTTGAGATATTTCCTCAACGAACAATCTTCCCAAGTTCCTCCCACACCTTCGTTGTTATACGTTTTCCATGCAATAATATCTTTCGTTATTATCAGCACCCGGCCGCTTTCACCATCCAGTACGCGCCAGTCGTAGCCGCCAAATGGGATTATACTGCCGACTTTCGGCTTTATTGATATACCATAACTCTGATTTGGCATTGTTGACGGTTGCCTGACCCGCGTTATGACGGGTGCAGGCGGAGTTTCCGGCGCAGGTTGTAAGGACGAAGGTTTCAGCGGCTTAGGTGACGACGGTCTCACAGGTTTGTACCCTAATGGCACGGCAATACACTCTATTACCGATCTTGAAACATCTTTGTCTATCATATAGTCAGAAAACATTTCTCCGGCGATATTATCAACTACAAATATATAATCAGAAGCAACAGCATTTTTCAGACGGGAATAAACTTTTAAATCGCACACGGCAATAAAGAGTAAATTTCTGATCCTTTTGGCGTTATTATCTATTTTTACATCATAAAGCGCTGACTTAAACTTGTCCGGCTGTTCAAAAATGTCTTTTCCGAAAGCCCTCTCAATTGTTTCAAGCGCTCTTTGCATCACAGTATACATATCATTATCAGACATATTTATTTGCTCTTCATCTCACTATTGCCGCTCATTCAACAATTCCTTTAACCGACGTATATTCTCAGACATACGACGGAGCCGATAAGGTTGTGCCGCTTCACGGCGCAATGATTCGCAATACGGCGAGTCAGAATTAAAATATTACAGATCATAGATTCAGCCACAAAGCGGGGCGAACGCCGCCGGAGACAATATGAACAATGATGCCAAGAGCAGTGATATTGCCGCCAGCATAGACATGGGCGGCTGTTCCTATGTAGTCGCCGGGCGACCTAAGCCACCACCCCGAAGCCTCCCCCCTATATAATGCAACTCTGTCTGCGTTATTTTTGAAATAATTTGTGTTGCGTGCTTCATCAATGCTCAAAAGGAATATATAATCATCCGTATCTCTGCCGCTGGAAGTTCCCCGAATGTGTGTCGATATAATGCGCTTACGGTCGCTTGGAGAAAATGTATCGTAAAACCAAGTGTTGAGATATTTCCTCAACGAACAATCTTCCCAAGTTACTTCCACACCTTCGTTGTCATACGTTTTCAATGCAATAATATCTTTCGTTATTATCAGCGCCCTGCCGCTTTGTACTTCAAGTACACGCCAGTCGTAGCCGCCAAATGGGATGATACTGCCGGCTTTCGGCTTTATTGATATGCCATAACTCTGATTTGGCATTGTTGACGGTTGCCTGGCCTGCGATACGACGGGTGCAGGCGGAGTTTCCGGCGTAGGTTGTAAGGGCGAAGGTTTCAGCGGCTCAGGTGATGACCTCATAGGAGGCTTATACCCTAATGGCACAGCAATACATTCTATTACCGATCTTGAAACATCTCTGTCTATCATATAGTCAGAAAACATTTCTCCGGCGATATTGTCAACTACAAATATATAATCAGAAGCAACAGTATTTTTCAGACGTGAATAAGCTTTTAGATCGCACACGGCAATAAAGAGCAGGTTTCTGATTCTTTTGGCGTTAGTATCTATTTTTACATCATAAAGCGCTGACTTAAACTTGTCCGGCTGTTCAAAAATGTCTGTTCCGAAAGCCTTCTCAATTGTTTCAAGCGCTCTTTGCATCACGGTATACATGTCTTTATCATTATCAGGCATATATATCCCTCATCTATTATATTGCCGCTCATTCAACAATTCCTTTAACCGACGTATATTCTCAGACATACGACCGGAGCGATAAGGTTGCGCCGTTTCACGGCGCAATGATTCGCCATACGGCGAATCAGGTTTAAAAGATTACAGATCACAGATTAAGCCACAAAGCGGGACGAACGCCGCCGGAGTCATAGTCGACATCGCGACCAGTGACACGGACACGGCCACCGCGTCCGACATTGGCGGCATCATCACTACCGCCACCGGGCGACCGAAGCCACCACCACAAAGCCCCTTCGTTTCCAAAATTTGCAATCCTCGCGCTATTGTATTGGTCATGTAAATAATAACCAGTTGAATCGTTTTTGCCGTTGTAATCTTTTTGCCTTTTATTCCGTAAGTCTCCGTTGTCGCCAAAGTATTTTACTAATTCCTCTAAACTCAACAGAAACACCTTGTCCGTGGTTACGTTACCACCCGCCGTGCCATACCACGGATTATTGGGATTATTGTTGCGCGTTTCGGCGATTGCCGATTTTGCCGCGCCCAATTTATAATAAAACTCGTTATTTAGATATTTGCGGAGTGTGCAGTTTTCCCATGTAATGTCTTTCAACTCAACATTATATGGAAGTTTCTCAATAATTTTCTCGCTGATAAGTAACGCCTTTTTGTTTTCCACGGTAAGTACGCGCCAGTCGATGTTGGCAACATTTATAATGCTGCCTACAGATGGGTAAACTGATAGATTATTACTTTTTCCAGACGCGTCCGACAAAATTACATTTTGTGTTTGCGGCGGTTTTACAGCTTGCGGTGACTGCGCCGCAGGAGTTTTTTTGGGCTGCGTTGGGTCAACTCTGCCTCCGTTATCTGGCGGCGCCGTTCCACTTTGCGGTTCTGGCATACCCCAACCGACGGCGTTGGTAAACGCCCAAATGACACGCCCGGCGGATTCTTGCGAAAACTCTAGGTCAGTCAATTTCTTAACCGCTTGCTTGACGGCGATTTCCTTGTTCGGTTGGTCAGCGGTCATGTTGTCTTGTAAGATTTTTACCGCGCCGGAAGAAAACGCTTCCGACACAAGTTTCTTTTGTCCCTGAGGCCACATTGGTTCCGCATGGTCGTATAGGTATTTCTTGGAAAATAAGGCGTCGTTCCCGTACTTCGCCGCGACATATGCCAAAAGGTCTTTTGTGTTGTCGAAATATTTCCAATCGCCGGATTTTTCCGCTTCGATTTTATTTCCACAGTTGGAACAAAAATTTGCGCTCTTACCGGGTTTAATTTCTACTTCTTCGCCGCATTTTCCACACTTCATAAAATAACCTCCATATATTTATGCCGGATTCCAAAGACACACGGCAGGAAACAAGCTCAAACCACTGTGCCATAAAGCCTTGCCCTTATGATTGTGCAATATGGCGTCCACCACAGCATATTGTGGTGGCGATATATTGACACAATCATAATTTGCGCAATTTTGACTTCGTAAGGAGGCATAATTGCGTAAATTACATGGCGGATGTATGTTTTTATTCCGTAACCCAGGGCTACGGCGCAAGCGAAATCCGTGATTAATAATATTGCCGGGCTGGTGCCCGGCGCTTCCAGGACAGCAATAACCATCATCACAGCTTGGATTTTTCATCAGTTATGTGTTCTTTCATAATTCCATGTTTGTCGTACAACACATGCGGGCAGGATGCCCGCGCTCCCAGGACGGTGGCAATTTCCTTCAATTACAGATTCAGCCACAAAGCGGTATGTTTTTATCCCGTAACCAAGGGCGACGGCGCAAGTAAAATCCGTGATTAATAATTCCGTGATTAATAATATTGCCGGGCTGGTGCCCGGCGCTCCCAGGACAGCTTGGATTTTCCATCAATTATGTGTTCTTTCATAATTCCATGTTTGTCGTACAACTCATGCGGGCAGGATGCCCGCGCTCCCAGGGCGGCGGCAATGTCCTCAGATCATAGATTCAGCCACAAAGCGGGACGAACACCAAAGGAGTCATTATTGACATAGTAGCCCTCGACATCGACACTGCCAACGCTGTAGACATAGGCGGCAAGATTACTATTGACACCGGGCGACCGAAGCCACCACCTCAAAGCCCCTTCGCTTCCATAATCTGCTATCCTCGCGCTGTTGTATTGATCATCTAAAAAGTAACCGTTTGAATTGTTGTTGCCTTGGACATCTTTTCGCCTTTTATTCCGTAAGTCTCCGCTGTCACCAAAGTATTTTACTAATTCCTCTAAACTCAACAGAAACACCTTGTCCGTGGTCGCGTTGCCACCCGCCGTGCCGTACCACGGATTGTTTGGGTTATCATTGCGCGTTTCGGCGATTGCCGATTTTGCCGCTCCCAAACTGTTATAAAACTTTCCGTTCAGATATTTGCGCAGAGTGCAGTTCTTCCATATAATGTTTTTATGCTTGACATTATATGGTTGTTTATCAATGATTTTTTCGCTGATAAGTAACATCTTATTATTTTCCACGGTAAGTACGATCCAGTCGTAGCCGCCAAATGGGATTATACTGCCGACTTTCGGCTTTATTGATATGCCATAACTCTGATTTGGCATTGTTAGCGGTTGCCTGACCCGCGATACGACGGATGCAGGCAGAGTTACCGGCGTAGGTTGTAAAGGCGAATGTTTCAGCGGCTCAGGTGACAGTCCTACAGGAGGTTTGTACCCTAATGGCGCGGCTATACATTCTATTACCGATCTTGAAACATCTCTGTCTATCATATAGTCAGAAAACATTTCTCCTGCGATATTATCAACTACAAATATATAATCAGAAGCAACAGCATTTTTCAGACGGGAATAAACTTTTAAATCGCACACAGCAATTAAGAGTAAATTTCTGATCCTTTTGGCGTTATTATCTATTTTTACATCACAAAGCGCTGACCTGAACTTGTCCGGCTGTTCAAAAATGTCTTTTCCGAAAGCCTTCTCAATTGTTTCAAGCGCTCTTTGCATCACGGTATACATATCATTATCATTATCAGGCATATATATCCCTCATTTTTTATATTGCTGATCCTTCAAGGCATTAATTACTATTTTAAATGTTTCTACGTCATATCGTTCGCTCATATTAAAAGCAGTTTCCATTTTTACGGCAAAGTTAAAACTATCTGTAAGCAATGGCAGAATGAACTTCGCTCCGACCAGCAATAAAACAACAATTCCTCCACTTATTAATAAATTAATGTCCACAATATCTTCTGTGGCGACTATCCGAATCATCGCATATATTGAAACAACGCTGCTGATTATCCAGAAAAGCATTATAGCTACAAAAGATATGTAGAATATATAAAATTCAGGCGGTTTCATCCGCTCTGATTTTTTATCTTTACGCTTCTTATCCTCTTTTTTGTTATCCTGGTATGCGCCAGATGATGAAGAATTAATAATGACATTGATTTCGTGGATTTCATGCGGTTTTACATCGCTTTTGATTTTATCATCAGGTGAATCCTTATCGCTCGTTCTTACATCAAAGTCGATTATGGAAAAAATATTATAGATAAGATTTTCCGTTATCACGTCTTTTCGGAATCCCTTTTGTATCAGAATATCAAATATATATGCCCAGGTTCTTTTAACTCTTTCGTAAAACCTGTCCTCAAGTCCTGATTTTATAAAAGACTCATGTGTTGCGTATAGTATATCGACAACTTCTTCACACAGAGCAAAATTCAATGTTTCAATCTCTTGGTCATGTTTGTTAACGCCGCTCATTTCACAAACCTTCTCAAGATATTCGTTTTTGCTTTTTCTCAACAGTTCCTTATCCGAAGAAAATACTTTTCCCAAAGCCTGGTTCAATTCCATCATATTCTTTTTTCCGTATAGGCCGGTAATTCTTTGTTACGAACGGCAACTGCCGAAAACCCCAAGACCTGCGTTACGCTCAATCGGTAAAATACCCGTTTACCTCATGTAAACTCCACTTTTGCCTCAACCGCAAACCTTGATTTTAGGGTTTTCGGAGGTTGCCGCGCCAATAAAAACTTCTCGCCTTCTGCCCGACAAGCCTTGTCCTGCACTTCCGTATACGCGGCCTTGTCCTTCAATTGCGCAATAAAAACACCCCCTGCTTCAGATAACTGCAAGAACTAATCGCGATTGGGTTCATTTTCATTTTCTCACGTTTGGCACATTCAAATCACGGCACCTCCGTCACTTCCGTTGTCCTTCACGTCGTACCCACATCCATGAAATATTATACAAATGTCAGTCCCTAAAATAAACAATGGAAAAAGGGGAAAAGGGCAATGATCTCGCCGTTTGCCTACGTAAAAATCACTCAATGTCACCTTATGCGTAGGCTTCTCATCAACAGAAGCATCGCCGGCTCATCGGAAGATGACGACGCCATAACCTCCTGCGCGGCGATTAACGCGACAATCAATGCCGCCGATGACGCGGGACGCATAGCCGGATACATTTACCATCCCGAATCATCTGAAATATCCAATAACTTTGCTTTGGCAGGTATGGTTGCAGGTGGTGCAGCCGGATTTAATGCCGGGGACATACAGAATCATGGAATTGATAAATCGGACGCCGCACTTAAAACGCAGTCACCATTCCGGTGAACTCGGTTGGAAATTCGGAACAAGCGACGCCTCGCCCTGGCGGATTACTTCGGGCGGATATCCGTCCCTCTATTGGGAATAATGGGATTGTGGGAGCGGTGGTTGAAGAGTTGTCCGTTGCGCTATACGAGTCCGAACGTGCCACAGAAACCAATGAGTGGGTTTTGAGAGTTTCCGTATGGGAAATAATAAGTAAATATAAAGTATAGAAAAGTATTGACGCCCGTGCGTTGCCCATGTTATTTTGATGCCATCCAAAGCAAAGGAGGCGACGCATGAAAAGTCAGATAAAACAACAATCCGCATTGCGGTCAATCAGATCTTCCCAGGCCGAATATTACAAGAACATGTTTCTTCCGCACATGGATCCAAGCTTCCAGGCAAAATTCACTGCCCTGATGGATCTGATCAAATCAAGCGCCGACGCCGGCGGCGTAACGCGCGGGCGGTTAAATGCGGCTCTATATCCCGCCTCGACGCCGGATTCAATAAAATCGCAACTCCAGGCATTCAAAAAAGCCCTCTCGGAGGCCGGGGAGAGCTGCGGACATATATTGGAGCTGGCGACTAAAAAGGGAAGAGGAAACGACAATCAGATAATATTGCTGAAAACCGACGCGCCCTCGCCTGTGCCGGGCATCACTCGTGCAAAAGCGGATTTCACGGCAAGGCAGCAACATAAAAATGTTCCCGCCGGTTTCATCGACCTTGACGAGCGTACGGTCTTTATCTCATACGCATGGAATGACCACAAAAAGGAAGACATCCGCGCGCTCGCGGAGTGGTTGAAAGGGCAAAAAGGGATTGAAGTTGTCTATGATCAACAATATTCGAATCGTCCGCCGGATAAAGGCTGGCAGGCATGGATGTTGCATAGCATTGAAGAAGCCGACGTCGTTTTGTGCATTTGTGGAGAGGTTTACAAAAACGGATTCGAAAAAAGAAATATCGGCAGCATGGGTGTCGCTTGGGAAGGAGCCATCGTCAACATTGACATGTATGAAAACAACGGCATAAACAGCAAGTACTACCCTATTTTGCCTGCGGCAGGCGCTTATGAGTGTATTCCGACGCACCTGAAATCGTGGAACAACGACATCGTTTTGACGGATAGGGAAAGGATACTGGCGCTCATCAGAGATAAAAAAAAGAAGGTGTCGTCGGATACGACACATTTACACAAGAATCTGGGACGATCGCTTCTCCCGCGTGGCAGATCTCTTGAAGCCCTTGAAGCCATTAATAAAGAGAATGTGCGTGCTTATGCCACAGAAGTATCGATGAGGTAAACAACGATGTCCAACGCTGAAACACCCAAAGATGTCGTACAGGTAATGATTGACTGGGCGCGCGACCCGAATGACACGCCTTTTGCCGTACTGCTGGGCGAATACGGCATGGGCAAAACATGGAACAGTGAACTGCTTGCGTTTCGGCTCGTCGAACTTATTGAGAAAAAGGAACCGAACGTTCCCACGCCCATCTTCCTTGATTTGCGCCGAGCCGTGGATGAAAAAAGCAAGCTGTTGAGCGGAGATCCGCCACAGCTCGAAGATTTACTTGAATCACTGAGCCGCAACAATACGCCGTCCAGCGAAACGCCGTTGACCGCCGCGGAAATCTTTAGCGCCGTTCGTGAAGAGGGCGCGCTGCTTATCCTTGACGGCCTTGATGAAGTATTGGCGCATAAACGCGACGATGCCTGGGGACAGACGTTCATCAGACGCCTGTTTGACGTATTGCCCTTTTCATACTGGCCTAATCATCTGAACCCAAAAACCAAAAGCGCGTATCCGGGAAAACTTCTGCTGACCTGTCGGACGCATTATTTCAAAAGCGTCCAGACGCAAAACGCCCAGATACTTGGTTTGACTCGTGAACAGCATGAAGCGGCAAAACCCCGCGCCTGGCAGTTGCTGCCTTTTTCCAGGGAACAGGTTTTGCAATACCTTGTAAACCTCGAAATCCCGAAGCCGGGTCAGTCTCCCGCCGAGGTTTACGATCTGATCGCCGCCGTCCATAATCTTTCGGAAATCTCCGGCCGCCCGCAAGGGCTGAAAATGGTGTGCGAACAAATAGGTGAAATCGAAGCCGCGAGGCGCGACGGGAAAACCGTAAACGGCGCCGCCATTTACGAATGGATGGTGAACAAATGGCTGGATCGCGACCATGGCAAGCACCAGTTGACCGAAGAGGTCAAGCGCGAATTGATGCAGGATTTGGCGCTGCATATGTGGCGGCTTGGCGTTCGTGAAATTCCCTGGGGTGATTTGTCAAAATGGTTCAGCCAAAAACTCCAATTAGGCATTCTGAATCAAAACGCGGAGCCTTTTCTTACCGACCTGCGTAACGCGACCTTCCTTGTGAGACCCGGCGACGACGAATTTGCCTTCGCGCATACCTCAATTCTCGAATATTTTCTTTCGACGCGCATCTACCGCAGCCTTGAAGAAGACGACGTCGAAATATGGGAAGACCTTAATCCATCTCGCGAGGTTCTCGACTTTGTGCTTCAGCATCATCAAACCCGTCCGTCGTACAGTCAAAAGAAAGCCCGCGCTACCCTGGCGAGGCATCTTGGTCAGGCGACCGCCGGAGACGCCGCGCGCAAAAGTCTGCTGGACGTTTTTCTGCTTGCGCCCGAAGAGTGGCTTTTGAAAACGCTGGACATCAGCGGACTTTCGCTTGAAGGATATGCTTTTTCAAATCTGACGCTGGACGCGCTTACCGCCGATGACGCCGTCCTAGGGGAAACGCAATGGACGCGTTGTAATTTCAGGCGTTCCTCCTGGCGTAACGCCGACTGCAGGCAGATGTTGTGGGAGCGTCTGACGGGCGATTACGCTGATTTCAGCAAGGCAAATCTTTTTGCCGGACGTTGGCGAAACGTCGATATCGCGCAGCAGGTTTTTGATGAGGCGCTGCATATCGATACATTACAGAAATCGCCCGCCGCGCCTGTTCAGCCTCAATCCAATCTTTCAAGCCGCGATTTGCGACTGCTGTGGGGCGCGCACAGCGGCATATTAAACGCGTGCTCAATGAACGCGGCCGGAGACCGCTTTATAACGGCGGGAAATGACGGCACGGCGCGTGTGTGGAATGACAAAGGCGAATGTATCCATGTCCTTAAAGGGCATGTTGGCGAAGTTCTCGCGTGTTCAATGAGTGCGGCCGGAGATCGCTTT
>JGI24702J35022_10002821_pt1 | contig 10536 bp, 7 predicted proteins | sample TergutTh196P4_FD_35022 | JGI IMG/M metagenome (IMG submission 35022)
CTGGCGACCCTGATCCTTTTTGGCGGGGAAACCACGAAATCCTTTGCCATCGCCTTATTCGTAGGAAACGTCGCCGGCTTTTATTCCTCCGCTTTCATCGCAGCAAATCTATGGATGGACTTCAGACCCAGGGGATTCGAAGCGCGGTAAGGAAGCCAAACGAAAGGAAACTTGCATACACGCCACAATAGATGGGAGGGAGACTACATGCAATTTAACTTAATTTTACTTATGATTTTTGCCATTGTGGTCGCGATTTTTGCGATTCAGAATACATTGCCTGTGATTATCCGGTTCTTGTTGTGGAATGTCAATACATCTCTTGTCATTGTGATTCTGGTATCTGTGGCAGCCGGCGCCCTTATGATGTTTTTGGTCGACTTCACAAAGAGGCTCAGCTTAAACAAAGAGCGCAAAGAACAAAACAGGCAGATCGCCGCATTGACGAAAGAAATAGAAACCATGCAAAAGACGCTGCCGGCGTCCGGCAATCCCTTGGGCAGCGGCAAGTCTGCGGCAGTTGTGCAGGAGACCGGTTCCGCCCGGGAAGCGGAAGCGCCGTTGCCGGGTGAAGAAAGGCCTCTGACAGAGAAAGAGAATGACAAGGAATAACATCTGGCATATTGATCAAGACGCCTCCGCGCTGGGCGCACAACCTATACCGCCTCTTGGCCTCATGCCCCTGACCGCGTCGCTGCTCAGGCTGAGGGGGATTTCTAAAGCGGAAGACCAGCTTGATTTCCTGCGGCAAAAGGACCTGGGGGATTTGTCGGATTTTTGGCGGCTGCCGGATATGGCGGCAGGGGTAAAGGCCGTCAGGCAAGCCGTCGAAGACGGCAAGAAAATTTGGATATACGGCGATTATGACGCCGACGGAATGACCGCTACCGCCTTGTTATGGAAAGCATTAGCCGCATTAGGCTGCAAGGCGGATTATTATATCCCGGATCGCCTCAAGGAGGGATACGGGCTGCATAAGGAAGCCATATCCCATATCAAAGGGCGGGGCGCGGAGTTTCTGATTACGGTAGATTGCGGCGTTTCCTCTGTCGAAGAAGCGGCGCTGGCCCGCAGCCTGGGAATGCCGATGGTAATCACAGACCATCACCGGCCTCCGCAGGTCCTGCCGGATGTCCTGGCTTTGATCAATCCGGAATTAATGGATAGCCCCGGCGCCAGCCGCGGAATGTCCGGCGCCGGCGTCGCTTTTGCTTTCTCCCGCTGCCTGCTTCAGGATTTCGGCCGCGAAGAAGATATGACAGATTTTCTCCAATTGGCGGCTATCGGTACCCTTGCCGACGGAATGCCTTTGGCCGGGGATAACCGGATACTCACCTCTCTCGGCTTGGAGCTGATGAACCGCAGCCCGCTGCCGGGTATCCGGGCGATGGCGGCGCAGGGGGGATTGGAAGGTAAAACCATCCGCGAAAACCATATCAGTTTCCATTTCGCGCCACGGCTGAATGCCGCCGGCCGACTGGACGACCCGGCTCTGGGGTTGCGGCTTCTGCTGGCGGAGGACCTGCCCTCCGCCCGTCCTTATGCGTCGAGGCTTGCGGCAATCAATCAGCAGCGACAAGAACTGGAAGGCCTGATTAACGGGGAGATCGCGGACAGGCTGGAGGAAGATCCGGCGCTGGCTGCCGGCCCTGTGCTGATTCTGGAGGGGGAAGACTGGCATCCGGGCGTTATCGGTATCTGTGCGGCCAGACTGATGGATAAATACCACAAACCGGCGATACTGGTCTCCTTTACCGGAGACACGGGCAGGGGCAGCGGCAGGAGCCTTCCGGGGTATCCGATTTATGAAGCTTTATCACAAGCCGCCCATCTGCTTCCGGCATTCGGCGGTCACGCGCTGGCTTGCGGCTTTCAAATCCACAGAAAGGATTTGGACAGCCTGCGCGGAATCATGGAAGACTATGCGCTGCAGCATTGGGATAAGGCGCAGGCGGAGACGGAAGCAATCCGGAGGGCGGACCTTCTGGTCGCCTTAGAGCAACTGACGCCGGCAGCCATGGAAGATTTGGAAAGGCTGGCCCCCTTTGGCGCGGAAAATCCGAGGCCGGTGCTGGTACTCCCCGCGATGCGGCTTGCGGAGCTCAGGCCCATGGGCCAGGAAAAGCGTCATTATCAATTATTCTTTCAAACTTCTCAGATGCAGGGAAAAAAGCAAAGTCTAATGGCGATTGCCTTTTCTTTGGAAGATACCATTTTTCTGCCGCGGACCGGAGCGTGTTATGACCTGCTGTTCAGCCCGGAAATGAACGAGTGGCAAGGCAGGACTTCCGTACAAATTCTGCTGAAGGATCTGCGATTAAGCGATGGGGAAACGGCGGCGGAGGATAGCGGCGCCGGGGAAGCCGGGCCCGTGGATTGGGAAGCATACCGAAGCGACATACTGGGCGGCCATGCCTATCGCGAAAAGCAGATCGAGGCGCTGAACGCTTTGTCGGCAGGCAAAAACACGCTGCTGCTGATGGCTACCGGCAGGGGGAAGACAGCCGTGTTCCAGACGGCCATCGCCGCATTGGGAAAGGAAAAAATCAGCATTGTCCTCTATCCTTTGCGTTCTTTAGCCAGGGACCAGATGAACCGCATGGAGAGGGTACTCCAACCCCTGGGCATTCAGAGCTTTCTGGCTTGGGGCGGCCTGGATCACTGGGAGAAACGTGCTTTTTTTAATAATCTGTACCAGGGAAGAATCCGGTTGGTGATCAGCACAGCGGAATTTTTGCAATCCCATCTGGATAAATTTCTCCCTATCGCGGAACGGATAGGCTTATTCGTAGTGGACGAAGCCCATCATTTGGGCGCGGGAAACCGGCAATCCTACAAAGATTTACAGAAGACATGGAAAAAACTGGGAATCCCGCTCTTCTTAGCGACAACAGCGACCGCGGAAGACGCCTGCGCGGAAAAAATCATCCATGATTTCGGGATCGGCGCCCTTGTCGCGGAGGAGCATTGCCGTGAGAACCTGGCTGTGCAGGATGCGAGAGGCGGCAGCAGAGAGGATAAGCTTGCCTATCTCCTGCAGGTGATCCGGCAGGACCGGAAGATGATCATTTATGTCAATAGCCGGGCGCTTACGGAAGAATTATCACGGACTTTGCAGGACAATCTGCCATGGATGAAGAATACAATTGGCTATTATCACGGCGGATTGCTGCCGGAAGAACGGCAGGAGGCGGAGAAAGCCTTTCTCAGCGGCGCGTACCGGGTATTGGTCAGCACCAGCGCCTTCGGGGAAGGGGCGGATATCCCGGACATCCGCGACGTGGCGCTCTATCATCTTTGTTTCTCGGAGGCGGAGTACAATCAGCTGTCCGGCAGAGCGGGAAGGGACGGAAAGCCTGCCTTTATCCATTTGCTCTATGACAAAAAGGACCTCGAACTAAACCGGCTCCTGCTGCGGGAAGAAGCGCCGGATCGAAGCAACCTGGGCAGCTTCTATCTGCTTCTCCGGGAAAAAGCAGCCCGCGCCAACCCCTTGGATATCTCAGACGAAATCCTGGCGGAGGAGATGACGAAGCGGGGCTTTACCGGCTTTACTGCCGTAACGGCAGGCTATTGCCTGGGTATACTGGAGGAAATCGCCTTACTTCTCAGAGAAGAAGAAAACGGGCGGCGCCTTATCCATCTGGCCCCTCCTCCGCCGGCAAAACTGGACCTGAACCAGTCTTCCCTGTATAAGGAAGGCAAGAAGAATACCCTTCTCTTTGAAGAATACGCCGCGTTTGCGTTTTCTTCAGACCTCTCAGCGTTACTCGCAGGTATCAATCGCCCGATCCTGCCGGAAAGGAGGCGCTCCCTTGACGGATGAATTATTGTTAGAAGAGCGGGAATCCGTGGATTGGCTGAAATCGAAATACCCGAATCCCATCGAATCGGATCTGATTCAAAGGGCTTATGATTACGCCTATGAAGCGCATAAGTTTCAATTGCGCAAGACGGGCGCCATGTATATCACCCACTGCCTGTCGGTAGCCTGTATTCTGGCGGATATGGGCCTGGACGCCGCTTCGGTCTGCGCGGGCCTTCTGCATGACGTTGTAGAAGACACCAGCATTACGGTGGATAACATCCGCGACTTGTTTGGTCCGGATATCGCCCTGATCGTCGACGGCGTGACAAAGCTGAGCAAACTGGAGGTGGGCTCCAAGGCCGAGCGGCAGGCGGAAAGCTTTCGTAAAATGTTTCTGGCGATGGCAAAGGATATCCGGGTGATCCTGACCAAGCTGGCGGACCGCCTTCATAATATGCGAACTTTAGGCGTGATGCCGCCGCAGAAACAACGGGATATCTCAAAGGAAACCATGGAAATTTACGCGCCCCTGGCGCATCGGCTGGGTATTTTCGGATTGAAGAACGAACTGGAAGACCTGGCTTTGCTTTATCTGGACCATGAAAAATACAGCTATATCCGGGACAGGCTGGCGAATCTGCAGGTGGAGAGGGAAGCCTATATCGACGAAGTGATCGCGATCATAAAGGAGAAACTGGAAGAAGTCAACATTGCGTCGGAAATCACGGGAAGGCCCAAACACTATCACAGCATTTATAAAAAAATGATCGCCCAGAAAAAAGATATCGATGAGATCTACGACCTGGTTGCCGTACGGATCATTGTAAAAACCGTGCAGGATTGCTACGCCGTCCTGGGTATCATCCATACCATCTGGAAGCCGATTCCCGGGCGCTTCAAAGATTTTGTCGCCATGCCGAAGGAAAATATGTACCAGTCCATTCATACGACGGTGATGGGGGAGAAAGGCGAACCTTTCGAAATCCAAATCCGTACCGAAGAAATGCACAGGGTCGCCGAATACGGCATAGCCGCCCACTGGGTTTATAAAGAAGGCGCAGAGAAGGAATATGACCAGTATTTTGAATGGCTGCGCCAGAGCCTGGAGTGGCAGTCCGAGGTCAAGGATACGGATGAATACTTCGAGATGCTGAAACTGGAATTGTTTCAGGATATCGTGTTCGTCTTTACGCCAAGAGGCGACGTGATGGAAATGCCGCTGGGATCGACGGCGCTGGACTTTGCTTACCGGGTGCATTCCGATATCGGCCACCGTTGTGTCGGGAGTAAGGTGAACGGAAGAATCGTTACGCTGGATTATGAACTGGTAAGCGGCGATATTGTGGAAATCCTGACTTCGAAATACGCCAGCCCGAAGCGGGACTGGTTGAATATCGTCCGGACCTCCAACGCCCGAAGCAAGATCAGGAGCTGGTTCAACAAAGAGCGCCGGGGCGACAATCTGGAAAAAGGCAGGGAAATGTACGAACAGGCCATCGCGAAATCCGGCATGGACGGAAAGGAGCTGCAGAAGGGGGACGCCGTGATCGGCATCGCCAAACGTTTCGGCTGCGCAACGATGGACGATTTAATGATTTCCCTTGGCGACGGCAGCGTGGCGCTCAATACGCTGATCAGCCGGATCAAGGAGGAGTATTTCAAAAATATCCTGCCGGTGCTCAGCGACGAGGAAATAGAAGAGAAAGCCAACGAAAAAGGCGCGAAAGCGGAAAAGAAACAGAAAAAGAGCGACGGAAAATCCTCCAACGGCATTTTTATACACGGTGTGGACAATGTCATGACGCGATTGTCCCATTGCTGCAATCCGCTGCCGGGGGACGCGATTATCGGCTATATCACCCGCGGAAAAGGCGTTTCGATTCATCGCCTGGACTGCTCCAATGCCAAAATCTATATGCGGGATGAACAGAGCCGCATACTGGAAGTGGAATGGGACGCCGGCCTGATGGGGACCTTCACTTCGGAACTGGAGATTGAAGCCAGGGACCGCAGCAGGCTGACCACGGATATCCTGACGACGATTGCGGACATCCATGTGCCGATCTACGCCATACATTCCCGGGGCGGAAAGAACGGCGTCGCGATGACCAACCTGAAAGTGGAAATCAAGAATCTGGATCATTTAGAGTATGTCATGGAACGCATCGCGCGGGTGAAGGACGTTACCGCGGTACACCGCGTAGTGCCCGGAAAAGAGAGTTTCGCATGAAAGCGGTAATCCAGCGCGTAAAATCCGCTTCTGTCAGAGTGGATCATGAGATAAAAGGGCAAATCGGCCCCGGGCTTGCCGTGTTGCTGGGCGTGGGAGAAGAGGACCAATACGAAGACCTGGTTTATATGCTGGATAAGCTGCCGGGCTTGCGCATCTTCGGGGATGAAAGCGGCAAAATGAACCTCTCCCTCACGGACGTTGGAGGGGCGGTGTTGGTTGTGTCCCAGTTTACGCTATATGCGGATACCAGCAGAGGCCGGCGCCCGGGCTACAGCCGGGCCGCAAAGCCCGATAAGGCAAAGCAGTTTTATGACGACTTTATCGACGGGCTCCGGAAGAAAGGGATCCCTACGGAAAGCGGCGTTTTTCAGGCGCATATGGAAGTGGAATTAGTCAACGACGGCCCGGTTACCATCATTCTGGAAAGCAAAACCTAAAGAGGGGGATCCGCTCATGAAAATCACGCATTTTCCACTAGGCCCTATCGGCACCAACTGCTATATTCTCCATGATCCGGAGGAAGAGGAGTGCATCCTCATCGATCCCGGCGACGAGCCGGATCGCGTTATCCGCCAACTGGACAAGCTTGGCGTCACGCCGAAGTATATCCTGATCACCCACGGGCACCCCGACCATTTCGGCGGCGTGGCGGTGATTAAGCATACCTTTCCTCAGGCGCAGGTCATGATCCATGAAGCGGATCATGAGCGGCTGGCGATACCGGGCGTGGGCAAGCCTGTCGCCGACGCCTTTCTGCGGGAAGGGGACGAAATCGTCTGCGGCAGCATGCGGCTAAAGGTGATTCATACGCCGGGGCATTCGCCGGGCGGCGTCAGTCTGTATGCGGAAGACGAAGCCTGCGTTTTTGTCGGGGATACCTTATTTCGCGCCTCCATCGGCAGGACGGATTTCCCCGGGGGGGATTATGATACATTGGAGTCTTCTATTTTGAATAAGCTCTACAAACTGCCGCCGGAGACCATTGTTTACTCCGGTCACAGCTCCTATACGCGCATAGAAGACGAGATGCTGTATAATCCCTTTATTCCCGCCGACATCAATGATCCGCCCAAATGACAGACGCTGCGAAGGCATCCGGGCATGTACGGTTTCGCTCCAATCACGCGGGAGACGCTTCCGTCCTGGCGGATCTGCTGCATACTTACGGTTGCCTGCTGACAGACGAAGGGGATACTCCGTATAGCCCCGGCGATTCTGCGCTCACTGTGCAATGGGCGCCTTCCTTCGCCGGATTGACCATCGCCTGGGCGGCACAGGGGAAACAGTGGTCCCATCGGGAAAGCGTCCAAGCTTCCGGTTTTATGGAAACGGAGGAAAACCGCAGGCGCCGTATTCTCCGGCTGGCCGTTCACCGCTTATTGGAGAAGGAAGCGGATCTGCGGGAGATCTTGCAAGCGGCCCCCGGTCCCTGGGGTACCTTAACAGGGGTAAGGCCCTCTAAAATGATACAGCGTTTCCTGGATCAGGGATTGGACGATGCGAGGATGCATTCGATTCTGACGAATGACTTCGGTATAGAGCAGAGCCGCAGCGCCCTGCTACTGCAGATAGGCCGCAGCCAAAGGCCTTTCCTGCCGTCCGCCGGCGAAGGCAGGGACAGGGTCAGCCTCTATGTCGGCTATCCCTTTTGCCCCAGCAGGTGCGGCTACTGTTCCTTTCCGGGATATGAAGCAAAGCGCTGGCGGAAATGGCAGGCGCCCTATCTTCAGGCTTTGGTTAAAGAAATACGGCAGGTCGGCGAATTCGCTTCCGGGATGGACTTTCAAGTAGAGAACCTCTATATAGGCGGCGGCACTCCCACCTGCATGGCGCCCTCCCAAATGAACGAGGTCCTTTGGGCATTACGCGAGTCCTTCCGCTTCGCGGCGGAGGGGGAATGGACAGTGGAAAGCGGCCGCCCGGAAACGCTGACGGACGACATGCTGGAGGTATTCGCGGCCCATCCGGTCAGCCGGATTTGTATCAACCCGCAAAGCATGCATCAGGATACGCTGGACAGGATAGGGCGCAGGCACGCTGCCGGGGAAACGGACGCGGCTTTCGCCCGGCTCCGGGAAATGGCGGCCCGGAAGCGGATCGCCAACTGGCGGACCAATTGCGACCTGATTCTTGGCCTCCCCGGAGAAGGATTGGAGGAAGTCCGGGAGAGCCTGGCGCATGTGCTCGATTGTCTTCGGCCGGACAATGTGACGCTGCACAGTCTGGCGATCAAGCGGGGCTCTGCTTATAAAGAGACGCAGCCGGGGCTGCCGGACAGACAACTTGGCCTGTCAATGCTCGCGCGCACGCGGGAAATGATGGCCGAAGCCGGATACCGGCCTTACTATCTGTACCGGCAGAAAGACAGCCTGGCCGGCGGGGAAAACGTAGGATATACGCTGCCGGGCCGCGAATGCCGGTATAATATCATGATGATCGAAGAACGCCAGACCATTCTGGGCATGGGCGCCGGATCGGGAAGCAAATTCCTGCACCCCGGCGACTGGAGCCTGGACAATGTCTATAACCCTAAGGATATGATTCAGTATATCGAGAGGGTCGATTCCCTGATAAAAAGTAAAGTTGACAAGCTAGCCGCAGTTCGATAAAATATCAGCCAAATCATAAATTATCAGTGAAATCATAATGAGATGAGGGAAGTCCTATGACGAATTCCATGGAAGGAATGAAACGCAGTTGTTATTGCGGTCAGGTATCCACCCTGGATTTAGACAGGGTTGTTACGCTGACAGGATGGACGCACAGGCGCAGGGACCACGGCGGCGTGATCTTTATCGATCTTCGGGACCGGGAAGGTTTGGTACAGATTGTGGTGGATCCGGTCGCCATCGGGCAGACGCTCTTTCAGGTGGCGGAGACCATACGGAATGAATATGTCCTTGCCGTCACGGGCAAGGTGCGGCGCCGTCCGGACGGATCGGCGAACCCCAATCTGAAAACCGGTGAGATTGAAGTACTGGCGTCGGATTTGCGGATTTTCAGCCAGGCGAAAACGCCTCCTTTTTATGTAGAAGACGACGTCGTCGTGGATGAAAACATCCGCATGAAATATCGTTATCTGGATCTGCGCAGGCCGCGGCTTTACCAGGGACTTGCCCTCCGCAGCAGAGTAAACCAGAGCATACGCGCGTATTTTTCCTCGAACGGGTTCCTGGAAGTGGAAACGCCCACGCTGATTAACAGCACGCCGGAAGGGGCCAGGGATTTCCTGGTGCCGAGCCGGCTCCATGAAGGGGAGTTTTACGCGCTGCCCCAATCCCCGCAGATTTATAAACAAATCCTGATGGTATCCGGGATCGACCGGTACTTCCAGATCGCCCACTGCTTTCGGGATGAAGATCTGCGCGCCGACCGGCAGCCGGAGTTTACGCAGTTGGATATGGAAATGTCCTTCGTCGAGCAGGGCGACGTGATGCAAATGATCGAGGGCATGGTCCTTACCGTGTTTAAGGAATGCCTGGGGATCAGCTTGCCTGAGCCCTTTCCAAGAATGACCTGGCAGGAGGCGATGGAGCGCTTTGGCTCCGATAAGCCGGACACGCGCTTTGATTTGGAAATGGTAGAAGTCGGCGACATCATCGCCCGAACAGAGTTTCAGGCCTTTACCTCCGTCCTGGAGAAGGGCGGCAGGGTCAAGGGCATCAACGCTAAGGGCTGCGCCGGCTTTTCCCGCAGGGAGATCGACGACCTGACCAAGCTCGCCGCCGTATACGGCGCCAAAGGCCTGGCCTATATCACAGTGCAGGAGGACGGCAGTTACAAGTCCCCCATTTCCAAATTCATGACAGAGGCGCAGATGGAGGAACTGGTTGCGCGCATGGGAGGGCAAGCGGGGGATATGCTCTTCTTTGTCGCCGATACCTTCGACGTCATGTGCGCGGCGCTGGGCCATCTGCGTTTGCGTTTAGGGGAAATCCTGGGCTTGATCGACGAAAATCAATTCCGTTTCCTATGGGTCGTCGAATTCCCGCAGTTTGAGTATTCGGCGGAGCAGAAGCGTTATGTCGCCATGCATCATCCTTTCACTATGCCGATGGACGAAGACTTGGATAAACTGGATACCGATCCGGGCCATATGCGGGCGAAGGCCTACGATATCGTGCTGAACGGCGTGGAGGTGGGCGGAGGCAGTATAAGGATTCATCAAAGCAAGGTGCAAGAACGTATGTTCCAGGCCCTCGGCCTTACGACAGAAGAATGCAGGACCAAGTTCGGCTACCTGCTGGACGCTTTCGAATATGGCGTGCCGCCCCACGGGGGACTGGCCATCGGCATAGACCGTCTGGTTATGTTGATGTTGAAACGGGATACCATCCGCGACGTAATCGCTTTCCCCAAGACCCAGAGCGCTATGGATCTCATGTGCGGCGCGCCTTCCTTGGTGGATGAGCAACAGTTGGACGAGCTTCATATTGCGGTAAAGCTGACGAAAAAAGAGTAAGGGAACAGGAGGGGGCGCCAACCCCCTCCTGTT
>JGI24702J35022_10002822_pt1 | contig 10531 bp, 11 predicted proteins | sample TergutTh196P4_FD_35022 | JGI IMG/M metagenome (IMG submission 35022)
AGTTTTTGGCGTTTAAATGCGCCATAGAAGACATGTTCATCGGCTATGAGGAGTCGCAGGTTGCCTTTACCAACTAACCCGTCAGTAGTTAATTCTTCATGTCACTTAGTTGTGTCGTTTCTTTTTATGTATAGATCGATGCGGGAGTGTTTACGTTCGTATCGGATCCAGGGTTTTCTGCTTGGTAAGTGGTGAGGATATGGGAGTTTGGTTGTTTGTATTAGGTTTAGGGTGTTTTTGTGCATGTATTCTTTTTTTCTGGTTTGGTTTTTATTTGTAGCCAGTAGTTGTTGAGTTTTGAGTAGTTTGTTATTTGGGTGTTTTTGGTTAGGTTTTGTGTTTGGAGTTTGTTTAGGAATTCGTGTGTTCATGGGAAGGAGGTTTTTGCTTTTTTGGTGAGTTTGTATTTTGTGAGGGTGTCGTTTGGTTCTATTAGAAGTGTTTTGATTATGTGTTTGTGGTGTGTTCCTCTATTTTTCAGAGTGTTCATTTTATGTTGGTAAATGTTTTCTCGCGAATCTGTATCGATATATCGGTAACTATCGTTATTTAAATACGTTACCGATATGTAGAAGCAAAAATGACTGGTCAATGCTGATCTGTCTGAACCTGCATAAGTGTTGGGTGTTTACTAATGCTAACAAACATAATCAATTTGATATAGTGTCAAAAAGCTAACTGATTAGCAGACAACACCAATGTATAAACCTTGTTTTGACACGGCTTTTGTGTGATTTTGGAAAATTAACAAAGAGGGTATCAGTATGTATAGGTTTTGTTATCGTTCTTTCATAAAGAAAAGGATAAAGAAAATAACAAGAAAAGCAATAAATAAACACAGTAAAGGTGTGTCTATATGATTAAGGCAATTAAAGATCGAAAATCTATACGCAATTATGTACCTGAAATAAATGTGTCTGATGAGCAAATTAAAGAGTTGTTGCAAGCCGCAATGTTGGCACCGTCAGCTTGTAATAGTCGTCCGTGGGAGTTTATTGTTGTGCAAAATCGAGACAAGCTTGACAAAATAACAAAAATTCATCCATATACGCAAATGCTTACAACAGCTAGTTGTGCGATAGTGGTGTGTGCTGATTTGAATCTACAAAGTGGTGTATCAGAGGGATTCTTTCCACAAGACTGCGGAGCTGCAACACAAAACATACTTTTGCAAGCTGCTGAGTTGGGTTTGGGTACTTGTTGGTGTGGTGTATATCCTAAAGAGGATAAAGTTAAGGCATTTCGCAACTTGTTTGAATTGCCGGGTAATGTTGTTCCGTTTTGTGTTATTGCTGTGGGCGTTCCTGCTGAAGAAATGGGCGGCCGTGGATTTTACGAAGAGGGTAAAGTTAAATGGGTAAAATAAACAGTAAAAGTTGATTAAAACATTAAATTCAAAAACTGGAGGATTATAATGAAAGTTTCACCGTATTTGCAGTTTAATGGAAACTGTGCAGAGGTTGTTGCGTTTTATGAGGAAGTATTTGGGGTCAAGGCAGAGGTCTATAAGTCGTGCAATGGTTTTATTGATCACGCTGAACTTGATTTAGGCGATGGTTGGATCGGTTTATCCGACACACCACAGAATGAAGAAAAAAGCTCCTTTGGGAACGGTGGAATTTCTATTTCTGTGTTGCTTGCTGACGTAAACGAAGTCAAGGCTGTCTTTGAAAAGTTAAGTAAGGGTGGTAAGGTGTTTGAAGTGCCGGCTATGACTGAGTGGTGTGAATGTTTTTGTACATTAGAAGATAAGTTTGGTGTCAACTGGTCGCTTATGTGTACTTAAACTATTTAAAAATGTATCTTAGTTAATCGAATTCGGTAATTATTACTTGAAGATAAAAACTATTTAACTATGATGTTGAACATAGACTATTCTGACTTTCAAGGCGTCATTCAAATGTGAAATATGTGTTCAAAAGACAGAACCACGATACATATATTGCCAGATTAACACCATTTAATGTGGTGTTAACATGGTTAAAGCTATAGTAGAAATTGACGAGCAGGCAAATAGGGTACTTAACATAATTAAAGCCAAATACGGCCTTAAAGACAAAAGTCAGGCAATAAATCTAATGGCGCAACAATTCGAAGAGTATCTTTTAGAACCAGAATTAAGACCCGAATTTATCGAAAGCCTCAAAGCTTCTAAAAACGAAAAAACCATAAAAGTCAACGACTTTACAAAAAGATACTCCAAGTGATTACTTGTACTCCTTAGAGGTAGTTGAGAAAGTAGATAAAATTTTCAAGAAACTACAAAAGAAAGACACTGTACAATTTGAAGCACTTACTAGAAAGGTTAACGAAATTCTAGAAAATCCCCATCAGTTCAAACCTTTGAAAAACCCTATGCAACATATGTGACGAGTCCATGTAGGCCCATTTGTCCTTGTCTACGATATTGATGAAACCATAAATGTAGTTACCATTCGAAGATACGAACACCATGATAATGTTTACAAATAACACTTATAAAACCAACCAACAACAAATGGAAAAAGTGCACTCAGAAATTGACATAAATATGTCAATTGTATCAGACCCTACAAACGACCATTTTGAGTTAGCCCTCGGCACCACATGTTAGTGTTTGATCCTGCTCCTCAAAATTCAGCGAATAAACCAAAAAACAAAAAAACTACTGCCTTTTAAAATCCCAGAACATACAAAAGACATGAGCATAAATAAACCAATACACGACTACACACAACGTATAAAACGAAACCGCAACAACATCAAGAAGCTCCCAAACGACCAACTATATCTACAATTCCTAGACCTCATAAGTGCTCTTGAGCTTTCTGCTTGTCTATGAGCCATTTCCACACCGGCACCACAACCACAACCGCATCACTACCCTCTATTTTTATCTCTTCTTCTTGACACATAGTGAGCAAAAACCCTTGCTTTAACTCAAACATTTTCATAGCTGCCAAAAGCCCCCTAAGCTCCCGCTCCCGATTAAACTCATTAAACTCATAACACACTTGAAACGCGCCCAAAACTTGCCGATTCTTAGACACGATAAAGTCGCACTCTCCCTTAACATCTGCAAAGTAAGCCACCTCCCCCTCATTGTATGCTCTGATTAAATTTGTGAATACAAGATTTTCAAGAAGCTTCCCCCTATCCTTTGAAAAAGACCGTGACAAAACCTCCAAAAATCCATTATCGGCCAAATAGAATTTTTTATCATTCACCCCTTGTCGTTTAAGGGAGTAATCAAATTTATTTATCGTTGCCGCAAAATATGTTTGCTCAAGGTACTCAATGAATTTTTTAATTGTGTTAACACTTTTAATGTCAGAAAATTTTTTTAAGGAATTAAAACTAAATCGGTTTGTTATGTTAGAAATTAGGTGCAAGTATAGTTGTCTAAGGGTTAGGGTGTCTTCGACTTTGTATCGGGCAATTATATCCTTCATTACCAAGTCATTGTAAACTTTCCCCAAAAGTTCTGGATCATCATATGCAAGGTATTCTGGCATGCCTCCTCTTGAGAGATAATCTTCAAAATGTTTCTTTATTTCCACTCTTGATTCAACTCTAAGCCAAAATGTCTCAGTCAGCACTATGTCTTTCAAGGATAGAAATTCGGTAAAGGAGAAGGGTTGAAGGGTTATATCTATGTGTCTGCCTGTAAGTTTGGTTCCTATTTCACGGCTGAGTAGTGTGGCACTTGAGCCGGTGATTATGAATTTAAAGTCTTCTTCGTAGAATCTTCGTATGAACGTTTCAAAGTGAGGGATATTTTGAACTTCGTCTAAAAAGAAGGTTTTGTGTTTGCCAAATAAACTAACGGAGGCTTCATAGAGTCTGTTAAACTCGCTTGCCTTAAACCCAAGCAGGCGTTCGTCTTCAAAGTTTATGTAATAAAAGTCTTGGTCGTGGTAGTATTTTTTTATAATTTGTCTAAGTAGGGTAGATTTTCCACTGCGTCTCATACCCGTAAGAACTATCACGTGAGGCAGAGTAGCTTTTTTTCAATATTCTTTAGCAGATCCCGCTCTACCCCATAGTCTTTCTTTAACATGGTGTCTCTTTGCCTGAGGAGAATTTCTTTGAGGGTATCTTCGGAGAGCATAAATTCAATAACACACATACACATATAATTTTTTTCATTGTTATTGAACAAAAACAGCTTATTTTGTTCAATATTGTTGAACAAAAAAGAAAGGGTGAGTTTCATCAATCCGTGTAATTTGTTGCAACCAAACAACCAAGGATGGGTGTTGCAATCCGTTGTAAGTAGCCTGTGTAAAATTGTTTTAGGCCGTTAGTTTTCGTTGTAGTCTTTGGCTTTTATTTTTGTTTCTTTTATGAGGTTTTTTGTTTCTAAACCTATAGTCTTTAATCAGTCTGTTCGCGCCGCTTCACACTAACATCATTTTCGTGACCTCACGAAAATGATTTGATGCTGTGATTTTTATGGTTTTGCAATTTTTAGTCGCTATGTTTATAACTATTTCAAATTTTTCGCGCCAAACATAGTCCAATAGTTGCATTAATTCTCTGGTATACCAAAAAATTTTACAGATTTATTTTCAATAGTTTGTACTATGGTGTCGAATTTTTTAGTGAAATAACTTTGTTTTTGTCCATTTTTTCTCTCAAGAGAATTATAGCATTTAAAGGACTACTGCGCCAAGAGCCTTTAAATTTTTTGTAAAGCAGTGGTGTGAATTGATTACTGTTCGTCGTCAACCGAAACTTTTTTGTTGGTTACGTGGTTTTGGTTTTGAAAGTTTTCATATTTAGGGAGATAAAACTATTTTTTCGTGTTTTTATTGTTTTTAATGTTACTTTTTGGAAGATAATTCAACACCACAACAAAAACAACACACACAAAACATGTCGCAAATATTTGCAACATAAAATTTCACATAAAATAAAATCGTCATAACATCAATTGCAATATACCTCTTACACTCATTGCTTTTCCCCATCAAAATCGCAATTTTTGTTTACACATGATGTTTTTGCGCTTTAAGAATCCAATAAACAATAGCGCGGCTCAAGTGTGCGTCCTTTTTCAACACGTATTTTCTGAATCATTTTGTCCATTGCTTTTTCCTAAACGTCTTTTTTAACGGTTTTTCTGTAAAACAACCAAACTGTGGTGTAATTTGGTAATAGTATCCATTGGTATTTTGTTTTGTTATGGTGTAGTAGGTATTTGCAAGTTTTTTTGTTGTGTGTTTGTGTGTGATTGTTTTTGTTTGTTCTGGATTTTTTTTGATTGGTTTCTGTTGTGTATTTGTTAGATTTGTTGGGTGTTCATTTTTATTGTCTCATAAATTGTTGTGTTGTGTTTTATGGTTTTTGTGGGGTTTGTAGTGTAATTGTTAATTTGTTGAATACCGGTTATAAGGTAATAGTTCTTAATTGTGTGAGTAATCAAGTATTTTGTCCAAGGTTTGTATTTTTACGTGTATAGTTGTCGATTTTAAACAATTATCAAACAAGATGTTGAAGCAGTGGTTGTCGCTATAAACATCGTCAGATAAAAAGTCTGGTCTAAACGTTAAAGTATTTTCAAAAGTTACGTCATGCGACATAATATTTATATATTAAGTAATACTAAATCATTGTACAGAATAATCTTTTGAAGGTAAAAAGTATGCAAAAAATTTTTCCACATAAAAAACAAAACACAGTGTTTGCGGCTTTTACGCTTACCATACCAGTAATATCCGCAACATTACAAAAACTTGGCACAAAAATTAAACTACAAAACTTCCACAAAAACAAGTCTTTACATATTATCTCTTTACTATTTATCACATTATTACTTTTCTCCCCACTCACTACATTATTTAATGTAGTCTCACCATTTGCAAACGCAATAACAGTTACAGATGACATTTCCCTTAAAAACACTATCAATAATGCGGTAGGACCCACAATTATCACTCTTACCCAAGACATTTATCTCACAGGCACAGAACCACTTGTCATCCCTGAAGGTGCAAACATCACGTTAGAGAGCGACAAAACCGATAGTTTTTGGAAACTTGTCGGCATAAATAACAAGTCTACAATTAACGTTTTAGGAAAATTAACCATCAAGGGCATAATTGTAACTCACCTAACTGGCGATTTCGGACGTGGAGTAAATGTTGCTTCTACAGGTGAATTTTACATGTATAGCGGCGCAATCTCCAACAATACAAACATAGACATTGGTTTTGGTGGTGGTGTGTCTGTTAATGGTACTTTTACAATGTACGGTGGCGTGATTTCAGGCAATAGTATTCGTGATTGTGGAGGTGGAGTGTACGTGTATGAGGATGGCGTTTTTACAATGTATGGTGGTGAAATTCGGGAAAATTCAATCATAACTATTCGTGGTGGTGGTGTATCTAATAGTGGCGTTTTTACAATGTATGATGGCGAAATTTCTCACAATATCGCAGGTTCGCCTGGTGGTGCTGGCGGTGTGAGCAATGATTATGGCACTTTTATCATGTATGGTGGCAAAATTGCTAACAACACTTCTGTTAATAGTGCTGGTGGTGTAATGAATTTTCACGGTGACTTTACTATGGTTGGTGGTGTGATTGCTAACAATACCGCTACTAATGGAGGGGGTGTGGTTAATGCTTATAGCAATAATTTTACTATGACGGGCGGTGTAATTTCAGATAATATAGCTAAAAGTTCAGGTGGTGGTGTGCTTAATTTTTTAGACAGTAATTTCACTATGTCCGGTGGTGAAATTTCTAACAATATTGCAGCATTGTATGGTGGTGGTGTGCACAATTCTGATTTTGGTAATTTTAGTTTGTCTGGTGGGGTAATTTCAGATAACCATGCATCATTATATGGCGGCGGTGTGAGTAATTCCAATGGTTACTTTGTTGTGTATAATGGTGAAATCTCTAACAATACTGCATATTGTGGTGGTGGCGTATACAATTTTAATTATTACAACATTACTATGTTTGGCGGCGAGATTTCTAACAATATGGCATATTCTGGTGGTGGAGTATACAATTCTAACACGTTTAGAATGTTTGGCGGCGAGATTTCTAACAATATGGCCACTGTAAATGGTGGTGGTGTGTATCTATCAGTTACAGGATTCTTTACTATGTTTGGCGGCGAAATTTCTCACAATACGGCATTAACTGGTAATGGTGGCGGGGTTTGGCTTTCTAATGCTAATACAGGTTTTAACAAGCTTTTTGTTGATGAAGGTGTAGTGTTTTCAGGTAACACTGCTGTTGAAGCATACAATCGTAGTCCTGTTCATGATGAAGTATATAGTGAACAGATAAAGGGCATTGTTTGGTCTATTCCTTTTACACAGGGATATAACAATTATGACATTAGTTACACAAACGATGTACTCCTTAAAATTTTTACTGTAACAGTACAAAACAGTTACGCAGAAATCACAGGAGCCGGTAACTACATAGAAGGTACAACAGTCACAATCAATGCCGGTACTCGCAGCAACTATAACTTTGCAGGCTGGACAATAATGATTGGACATATCCAACTCAACAACCCCCAAACCCCCAAAACAACCTTTATTATGCCTGCCGAAGACGTAACAATCACTGCAACATGGGCACAAAACGCATACAACATATACTATCAATTAGATGGCGGAACCAACCACCCAGACAACCCAACAACATACACAACAAATAATTTGCCAATAACAATAAACAATCCAACCAAAGAAGGCTACACATTCTTTGACTGGATAATATTTTACGCAGATGGACATGTAGACAGACTACCTACACACACTATTCCTATAGGTACTACAGGTGATATAACTCTAATTGCGCATTGGACTACCACACCATACATTATAACCTATCAATTAGACGGCGGAACTAATCATCCAAGTAATCCATCAACATACACGGTAAATGATTTGCCAATAGCAATAAGCAACCCAACTAAACAAGGTTATACGTTCACAGGCTGGACCATAACCACTACAGACGGTATCACCAAACCCTTACCAGACGAAGGTATCATCGTAGGTACTACGGGTGATCTGGTTTTAACGGCTTATTGGGAGTTTGCTAAAGATTTCACAGTAACTTATGATGCTAATGGTGGTTCTGGTGATGTTCCTGTTGATAATAATAGGTATAGTCCTGGTGATTCTGTGGTTGTGCTGCCTTCTGATTTGTCGCGTTTGGGCTATGTTTTTGGTGGTTGGCTTTATGATGATACTATTTATGATGCTGGTGGGGTGTTTTTGATGCCTGCTATGGATGTGGTGTTGGTTGCTGTTTGGGAGCCGGTTGAGTATGTTGTTACGTATGCTCCGGGTGCCCAGGGTACGTTTACTGCGCAAGTTTATGGTGGGTTGGTTTATGGTGATGCAACGCCTGGGTTTGTTGGTGTGGTGTCGGGTAATGCGGGTTATGTTTTTGTTGGTTGGTCTCCTGTGGTGTCTTTGTTGGTGACGGGTTCGGTGACGTATGTTGCGCAGTGGGAGCGTGAGGGTTCTGGTGGTGGTTCTGGTGGTAATGGCGGCAATGGTGGCAGTGGTGGTTCTGGTGGTGGCGGTGGTAGTGGTGGTTTGTTGGTGGTGCAGTTTGTGGATTGGGATGGAGCTGTTTTGAAGGTTGAGCGGGTGCGTTTTGGTGGTTCTGCTACTGCACCTGTGGTTCATGTGCGTGAGGGGTTTGTGTTTATTGGTTGGGATAAAGAGTTTAGTAATGTGCGTTCTAATCTAATCGTTACAGCACAATACGCGCCAACAAAAAATATTGAGCCTCCAATATCACCTCAAGTTGAAGATGTACGGATGTGGGCACTTGCAAATTTAATCATTAGCGTGACTGGTATCATACTGTCGGTTATACTGGCTATTTGTGCACTTCTATGGCATAAACAGAACCAATATGACGAACAAAAACACAAAAAAAGCACTGTTATTACAAGTCAACAATCTATTGAAAAGCATAAAAACGGTGTTAAAGAGACAAAAATAAAACAGAAACAACGTAGACTACTGTGTTTGCTATCAGGTATTGTCATGGGCATCTTAGGCATAATTGTATTCATACTTACCGAGGACATGAATCTTCCAATGCAAATATTTGACAAATGGACAATTGTAAATGTTGTTATATTTGTGATTGAAGTTATTGTTACAATATTAACTTTTAAACGTAAAAAAGTTAATTATGTCAAAGATGAACAAAAAGAAGACTTTATTTTTTCAGACTCTACGGCAGATAATCTTTAAAACAGATTACCTGTATTATTTTTATTAATATTTTTTATACTATTTTATTTTAATTTCATGAAATGTTTAATATATTATTAAAAAAATTTGTTTGCAACATGTTATCTTATAACCGTAACTATGCTTTTTTACCCCTATGACGACATTTAACACCCAAAACAACCACAAAACAAAAAAACAACCACAAACCACAAATAAAATTACCCCTACATTACCCCTATAAAAAACATACCAACACCAATACAAACAACCCTCCAAAAACTAAAACAACAACAACAAACACCACTACAACCACGACACATAAAAAAACACTACTACATAAACAAAACCAACACCAAATAAAACAAACAAACAAAACAACCAAACAAACACACCCAAAACCTAGACAAAATAACACCCGACAACACATTCCACCCAAAAAAACAAAAAACACAACCACAAAAACATAAAAATACGGCGCACCACAACTCCTCCAACAACTCTCACAAAACATACAACAAACCAAAACCCCACATCCCACAAACAAAAACTAATCACCTCTCCATCATAAGAGCCACCCACCCAAACCCAATCAAACTAACACAAACCACCTGGAACGACCTATACCCCTCAACAAAAACACAACTAAACCTAACCCCAAAAAACACAACAACAATACTCAAAAACATAGGCACACAAACAAAAGAAACCTACGACCTATTCCACGAACTCACACCAGAAGGCGGCATGCTATTCTACGACCTAACAAACATACTATCAAACAGCAAACGCCTACTACTAGCAGAACGCGGCTACAACCCCGATTGGGAACAAACCGGACAAATAAAAGTAGCCCTCGCCTTTTCCACCACAACCCACTTACCCGTAGCATTAGACGTATTCTACGGATCTTTAAAAGAAGTAAAGATACTCAACTATTTTAAAGAACACTATAAAGGAACTGATCTTGGTTTTATTATGGATCGTGGTTTTAATTCTTATGAACTTCTTTTAGAATTAAAGCAAGCGGGTATTCATTATATTGTGCCTTTGATGAAAAACTCCCAGTTCTTACCACCCAGCATAGAGTTGGAGAGTGTGTTTAAGTATGGTAAACGTGTGATTGCTTGCAGTAAGGTGAATTGTGGAGAGGTATGGTTTTTTGTATTTGTTTAAAGATCCTTCTTTGGGTAAGATTACTGAGGAACATTTGTTAGAGTTGGTGTATAAGGAAAAGTTGTCTATGGAGGAGTATTATTTTGAGCAGCGGTTGGTGGGTGTGTTTGGGATGTTGTCTGATTTGGATGTTGAGCCTAGGGTGGT
>JGI24702J35022_10002824_pt1 | contig 10527 bp, 13 predicted proteins | sample TergutTh196P4_FD_35022 | JGI IMG/M metagenome (IMG submission 35022)
CGCCTGCTATGTGGGCGGCTCTGCGGTTTCGGGCGGCATCGGCACGGTTATCGGGGCCGTGGTTGGCGGCCTTTTTATCGGCGTTCTGAACAACGGAATGTCGATTCTGGGCGTCAGCACGGATTGGCAGCAGGCGATTAAGGGTTTTGTGCTTTTGGCGGCCGTGGCTTTTGATCTCTATTCCAAAAGAAGGGGCAAATGATATATACTGTGACCAGGAGGATTCTGCATGGAATGGCGGGCCAGTCATATTTTGGTTAAAGACCGCGGGGCGGCGGATGACATATTAAGAAAGATCAAGCAGGGGGCGCAGTTTGAAACCCTGGCGCGCGATTTTTCCACCTGCCCTTCAAAATCCTCAGGCGGGGATCTTGGCTGGTTCGGGCCGGGGAAAATGGTAGCCGCATTCGAATCGGCGGTTAAGGGAATTTCACCCGGTTCCGTTGGCGATGTCGTCCAGACCCAGTTTGGATACCACATCATCAAATGCACGGGCCGCCGTGATTAAGGAACTTATTGAAAAGCAGGCGAAAGCGGTGGAAAAAAGCCCTGACTTTAAATCGATCATCCGCCTTGATACCGAACTGAATCAAATACAGGATCTGGATATTCTTCTGGAGAGAATCCTCCTTGAGGCCCGCAACGTGGTCAACGCCGACGCCGGTTCAATTTATGTAAAACAGGCAGTGGATGAAAAGGGGGCCATGATTGAAAAACTGCAGTTTAAATATTCGCAGAACAGCACGCTCCAGAAATCCCTGCCCCCGGGACAAAAACTGATCTATTCCATATTTTCCCTGCCGATTAACAAAGAGTCCCTCTCCGGTTATTGCGCCTTCACGGGGGAAGTCGTCAATGTGCCGGATATGTACAATATTCCCGAAGGGAAGCCCTATTCCTTTAATCCTACCTATGACAGGCTCACCGGTTACAAGACCACGTCGTCGCTGACCATCCCCCTTATTACCGCGGACGCGAGGCTTCTCGGGGTTATTCAGGTTCTTAACAAAACCGACGGGCATGGGCAGGTAGCGCCGTTTTCGGAAGAAGACGAATTCCTGATCACCCATTTCGCCACCAACGCCACCATCGCCCTGCAAAGGGCTTATGTCACCAGGGCGATGATCCTCCGCATGATCAAGATGTCGGAATTGAGGGATCCCAAGGAAACGGGCACCCATGTAAACCGCGTCGCCGGTTACGCCGTGGAAATTTACGATCGATGGGCGTACAACCAGAAGGTCCCCGATGCCGATCGGGAGAAATTCCGCGACGTGCTGAAAATCGCCTCGATGCTCCACGACGTTGGCAAGGTTGCCATTTCGGACGCGATACTGAAAAAGCCGGCGCGTTTTACCCCGGAAGAATTTCTTATAATGCAGCACCATACCCTGTACGGGGCCGGTCTTTTTGACGATCCCCAGTCTCCTCTGGATATTGTCGCAAGGGACATCGCCCTTACCCACCATGAAAACTGGGACGGCACCGGGTATCCGGGCTGGGTGGACCCCGTCACCCGGATCCCCATTAAAACCAACGGCGAGGGGAAACCTCTGGGCAGGAAGGGCGAGGAAACGCCGCTGGCCGGGCGCATTGTCGCAATCGCCGATGTTTTTGACGCCCTCTGTTCAAAAAGGGTGTACAAGGAACCGTGGACGGAAGAGCAGGTGCTGACCGAATTGCGGTCGCTTTCGGGGAGCAAATTCGATCCCTATCTGGTGGATGTTTTTTTTGAGATTCTTCCCAATATCAAGCAGACCCAGAGCCGGTATCCTGAAGATCCCGCCCCGGCGCCTCCCGCGGCCGCTTAATTTTTTAACAGTTTTACCAACAGCCGGTCCAGGCTGTCGGCAAAGGCTTTCAGTTCCTTTTTCCCGTAGTTTGCCGTTCTTTCCGCGCCAAGGCCGTTTTCGGCAAGGCCGACCGTAAAGTCCCGCAAAGACAAAAGCTCGTTGATATTTTCCCGGGTAAAGGCCCTGCCCCGGTCGTCAATGACAACGGCGCCTTTCTCCAATAGCCGTTTAGCAAGCGCGAGATCCCGGCTTACGGCAAGGTCCCCCCGGCAGGCAAGTTCGACTAACCGGTTGTCGGCGGCGTTGTCCGAGGCGGGGCAAATCTCCATAACGGCATTTTCCCCGTTAATTCCCGGTATGGGGCGGTTGGCGGCGAAAACCGCTTTGATTCCCCGCTGCCCGCAGGCGCGCAGTATCAGATTCCGGGCGTCGCGGGGGCAGGAATCGGCGTCAACGAGTATTTTCATTGAAGCGGGGAGCCGCAGAAGGCGGCGTACAGGGTAAAGCGCCCCCGGAAAACGGGCGCCTTTCCCCCCTTTACGGCCGGCGGGAAAAAAGCCGACTCCCCCTGTTTCAGAACCATGCCGCCGTCCCCGCCTGAAACAAGCGCCTCTCCCTCGGTAACGACGCAGATTGAAGGCCCGCCGTGTGCGGCGGGCGGCCGGGACATTTCCCCGCCACCGCAGCGCATTACCGCAAGTGAAAATTCTTCGCAGGGCGCCGGGTAGACGTAGCTCCGGCTGTCAGCCGGAACTTTCATTATGCCGGGTTTCATCGGGCGGAAATCCAGGGCCTTCATCAGCTCATGAACGTCAACATGCTTGGAGGTCAGCCCCCCCCTTAGAACGTTGTCGGAGTTGGCCATCAGTTCTACGCCGAAACCCCGGCAGTAGGCGTGAAGCACCCCGGCTTTCAGGAACAGGGCCTCCCCCGGCTCAAGGCGGAAAACGTTCAGGTAAAGGGGGGCTATTACCGCCGGATCGCCAGGGTAAAGGCCGGCGAAATTCCGTATCAGTTCCCGCTCAACACCTCCCCCGGCCTCGCGGCCCGAAAGGATATATGCGGCAAGGGCTTCGCGAGTCCCGGCGGAAAGACCGAACAGCGCGTTAAGGAAATTCTCCAGGGCGCCTGAAGGGCCGGGGCTTTCAAGGGCCTTAAAAAGAGGGAGGAATCCCTCGCGCAGGGGCGCCGGGGCCGCCGGGTCCAGAAAACCGGCAAGAAGCCGCTTTATTTCGCCCGGCTCGCGGAAGCCGCACATTCCGGTAAAAGGCGTCAGGGCGCAGATAATTTCCGGTTTGTGGTTTGAATCCCTGTAGCAGCGGCCGGGGTCGTCCTGCGGCAGGCCGGCGGCGTTTTCGCGGTTAAAGCCCTGCCGGGCCCGCTCTTTGTCAGGATGGGCCTGAATCGAAAGGGGCTTTTCGGCGGCGAGGAGTTTGAAGAGAAAGGGCAGCGTGCTGTATTTAAGCGCCGCCTCCTCCCCAAGGTAACGGACGGGATCGCCCGCGATAAGTTTACCCAGGCTTGCGCCGCCTCCGGGAAGCTCGGCAAAGGAGGGCGATCCCGGGTGAACCCCCATCCAGAGTTCCGCCCAGGGCCGGCCGCCGCCGGAAATATTCATCAGGCGGGGGATAAAATCAGGGGAGCCCCATTCGTAATGTTTTATGCCGTTGCGAAGTTTGAAGAATTCAGGCATCAGGCGGGCTTGTCTCTTCAATAACCCTGTCAATGCGGGCTATCAGATCCCGCGCTATGCGGTCTATTTCCCTTACCTCTCCGGCCTGCTGCGATTCGGCGCTGGCGTGTTCTTCCTCGTACTGCATTTTTAGTTTGTTAATCTCGCCGCAGAGCAAAAACCCGGTAAGTATGGCTATTTTTAGCGGGTCCTTCATCTGGGAAATGCCCTGGGTATTGGCAATTGCGAGCTGGTACTGCGCCAGAACTTCGTCAAGAAAAGCGGGATCTTCGCCCGCCGTAATGGAAATGCTTGCCCCAAGTACCTGAATGAGAAGATCGTGAGGACCGGTTCCGGACTCGGGCGGAGATTCCGGCAGAGGCTCGTTCACAGCCGTTTTCCTTGCTTAAAAAATTTCCAGTTCCTTTTCTCCCTGCTGTTTCCCGTACATCGCGTCATCCAGGGGATCGGGTATATCGGTTCCGGCAGAACCTTCCGGTATTTCAAAACAGGTTTTTCCGCTGCCGGAATCGTCGGATTCGTTGAACATGGAAGCGGCTTCCATGAGTGTGGCGCCCTGGGCCTGCGTTTTCCTGGCGCCCGGCATGGCCGACGGCACGGCCGCCTGCATGGCCGGCGGCTGCGCCCTTGTTTGATCTTTGGCGGCGGCTTTTGCGCCTCCGGCATGGCCGGCGGGTTTTTCCTTCAGGCTTTTTTCTATCGCGTCTTCGAACTGGCTGAGCCTGTCAAGCGCGGCCAGAATGCCGTCTTCTATCTGGTCCTGCTCTTCCTTGAAACGCGTTATCAGGGCCTCAAGCTCGTCGATTCTCTGCTGATGGAATTCCAGCCTCGTTTCCAGGTCGGTCTCTTTTTTTTGCAGGGCCGCGTTCTCCCCGGTAACCTTTTCCACATAATCGGCGGCCTTCATGACCTTTGCTTCCAGCAGCTTGAGCTGCTCCAGATTAATCATGCGTTTCCTCCCCGTTTACGCTCCCAGCGCGGTTTTTGCCCTCTCGACAACCGCCTTAAAAGCCTGGCTGTCTTCGACCGCAAGGTTTGCAAGGGCTTTCCGGTTTATAATGATCCCCGCCTTGTTAAGGCCGGCAATGAACCGGGAATAGGAAATCCCTTCTGCCTGGCAGGCCGCGTTGATCCTGATGATCCACAGCCTGCGGAAGTCGCCTTTCCTGTCCCGCCTGTCACGGTATGCGTAGGAAAGGGCCTTGCTGACCGCGTCTTTTGCCGTTTTGAAGTTGCTGTGCCTGCGCCCCCAGAAACCCTTTGCCTGCTTGAGTATCTTTTTTCGGTGTTCCTTTCTTTTGGAACCGTCAACTGCTCTTGACATAATTTACCTCTGTTTTGCGCGGCTGTATCGGCGCGCCATAAAATGTAATTTCCGCCCCGCCCTTAACCGTAGGGCAGCATTTGCTTGCGGATGGCCGGCACGTTGGCGCCGGAAAGAATCCCCGCATGGCGCAGATTCCGTTTCCGTTTGGCGGATTTTTTAGTCAGAATATGGCGAAGGTTCATTTTTTTGTATTTGACCTTGCCGGTACCTGTAAAACTGTATCGCTTTGCGGCGCTTTTTTTTGTCTTCATTTTGGGCATAATTACCTCTGCTGCCGCGGCTGCATGCCGCTTAATAAATTTCCTATTTCTTGGATTTGGGGCTTAACACCATGGACATAAACCGGCCTTCCATCGCCGGCGGCTTGTCCATTACGTACTCTCCCTCTATTCTCGCAAGAACGTCCTTAAGGACTTCAAGTCCCAATTCAGTGTGGGCAAGCTCCCGGCCCCTGAATCTGACCGTAACCTTGACCTTGTTTCCGTCGGCAAGAAATTCCTTCGCGTGTTTAGACTTGAAATCCAGATCGTGCTCGTCGATTTTCGGCTGCATCCGGATTTCCTTCAGTTTAAGGAGTTTCTGCTTCTTTTTTGAATCCCGAACCTTTTTCTCGTTCTCGAATTTGAACTTACCGTAATCCAGGATTTTTACCACCGGCGGGACCGCCTGAGGGGCGACTTCCACCAGATCCAAACCCAATTCTTTCGCGATTTCGAGCGCTTCCGGGGTTGACATTATCCCCTGGTGTCCATCGCCGTCCCTGATGAGGCGGACCTCCCGCACCCTAATCTGTTCATTAATCCGTAAATCCTTATCCGACAACTGACCTCCTCGCAGGTTTGGGAAAACCTTTATGAATTATACCCGGCCCAACGGGGAAGGGCCAGGTACACCGCCTATATACTACAAATTATCCGGTTTTTTGTCTAGGGCTGCGGCAAAGTCAAAGCAAAAACAACAGGGCGGGGCCTGTTCAAAAACCCGGCTGCCAGGTCAAGCGCGTCCGGTTTGACTGTTTTTGCCCGATACGCGTTTAGACGCAAGGTGCAGCCGCTGTAAGGGCCTTTTCCCCTTCAATCGCAAGCCCTTCCTGCTGCCAATGACACTCCTGCCGCGAATGGGCGTCTCTTGCTGTTCACATTTTCGCTTTTATCGTTTACCATTACAGCTATGAAAACAATCCTGGTTGTGGACGATTCCCGCATAATGAGAAATATCGTAAAAAATCATTTTTCCGAGCTGAAGATTTTTTGCAGTTATCTGGAAGCGGTGGACGGGGACGAGGCCTTTGAATTGCTCCAGAAGTACAGGGTGGATCTTGTGCTTTTGGACTGGAATATGCCCGGGCTGTCCGGAATAGATTTTCTGAAAAAAGTCCGGGCAATAGAAAAATACAAGGAACTGCCCATTGTCATGGTAACCAGCGAAGCCGCCAAATACAGCGTTATCGAAGCGCTTAAAACAGGCGCGACGGATTATATCATTAAGCCCATCAACGGCAGGCTCTTTGGAGAGAAAATTTCCCGAATCTTAAAATGGAGAAGCATTTGAAACAGTATATACAGCCTTTTATAAAGGTGTGCAAAAACGTGTTTCAGGAATTTGTCGGCCAGAAGGTTGACGCGAAAATGCCCTATTTTATGGAAAAGGAAACGGTTAATGAATGGGATATCTCGGCGATTATAGGCCTGACCGGAGAGGCGCGGGGGGCGATAGTTATTTCCATGAAGAAGGAACTGGCGATAAGCCTGACCGCCGTCCTTACCGGCATGGAGCACAAAGGCCTTGATGACGATGTCCTGGACGCCGTCGGGGAACTGGTTAACATTATCGCCGGAAACGTCAAGCAGGAACTGGAAGTGGCCTTCAGGCTGGTGATTTCCCTGCCGACCATTGTCATGGGAAGAGAACATTCCATAAACTGGCCGGAAAGCCAGGCGCGGGTCATCTGTATCCCGTTTACCGTCGCCAAAAAGGACTCTTTTACCCTTTCCGTGGCGCTTGAAAGCGCTAAATAGAGCCGCCCGCTAATTATCAGGACGCATTTACCGTCTCTTCCGGATTAAGGGGAAAGGTAATGGTGAAAGTCGTGCCCTTGCCGGCCGCCGTGGTAATGTTGATATTCCCGTTCAGGGCTTTGATGCGATCCCTTACAAGGCTCAGGCCGATTCCCCGGCCCGCATGAAGATCCGCGGAATCCAGGGTGGAGAAGCCCGGCGAAAAAATCATCTTAAGCAGGTTGTTTTTTTCGTTGGCCTCTTCGGGGCTGCTGAAAAGGTTTTTCTCCATCGCCCTTTCCCGGACATGGTTAAAGTCAATGCCTTTGCCGTTGTCGGTAAGTTTAATTACTATTTCATCGTCCTGCTGCCTGATGGAAAGGCGTATTTCCCCTTCGCTTTCCTTTTCCGCCGCCTCCCGCTCTTCCGGGCTTTCTATGCCGTGGTAAACGGCGTTGCGGACAAGCTGGGTAAGCACTTCCTTTATCACCCTGCGCGGGCCCTTTTCCAGGGCTATTTCGTCGATTCCCTCCACGGTAAACCGCACGCTTTTGTTTAAGGCCGTTTGGGCTTTTTTGCACACCTGGGTCAAGGTCTCTACCAGCACATATTGTTCCTGGTTTATCTCCTTCCCGGCCATGTTCCTGAAATTCTCGATTTTGGAAATCGCCGCCTTTAACTGGTCTTTTTCATTCATTACGTCGTTAAGCTCCAGAATCAGGCCGAGGAAATCGTCGAAGGTCACGGTTCCGTCTTCTTTTTCCTGAAGGTTTTTAATGGAGCCTTCCAGTTTATGCAGTTTGGCGCTGAATTCCTCCAGGTTAAGGATCAGGGCGTTCGATTTTATGGCGTGGATCGACTGGTACATTTCTACCAGTATTTCCCGGTTGTAATTTTTCTTGTTCTTCAGCATTGCGTTAATGTGATCAAATTCATATTCGGCGTCTTCAATAAAGTCGCTTAACACGCGGGGGTTTAGCTGGATCACCTGGAACAGGGACTGCATCTCTTTTTCCCGCTGGGTTTCGACGTTCAAAAGCTGTTTCTCCAGCTCCTTTTCGGCGGTAATGTCTTCAAGGGTGCACAGTATGTACGGCGTCCCCCTTCCCCATTCGGCAATGGTAAAACTGGAACGGAGGCTTTTGGTTTCGCCCGTTTCCGCGCTGACATAGGTAAAAACATCCAGGGGGTTGATGTCTTCCAGCATCTGCCTGTCAAAAGACCTCTTGAAAACCATTTCAAAATAGTCCACCAGCCCCGCCTGTTCGCTGGCCTTTATTGAAGGCGCGATCATTTCCATGAAGGACTTCCCCTGCAGGTTGGAAACCGAAAGTATTTTTTCCAGGGCCTTGGAATACGCGCTCTGGATGATGTATTTCTGATCCATCAGGAAAAGACCGTATTTCAGGTTGTCCTGCATTGTGGTTGCGCGTTCCAGATCGTGCTGCAGGAACCTTGCGTGCTGGGTGAGCCGGCTGGAGGTAAGGAAGACGACCAGGGCCGCCAGGATGCCCGCGCCGATAACAAAAAGAACGGAGAAACGCAGCAGGGCGTTTATCGGCGACAGAATTGTCGGCAGGGGTACCAGGGTGACAACCGACCAGGGCGGGTTGGTGGATTCGCCGGAGGAAAAAGTGGCAAGCCTCGGGTTGGTGGTCTTAAGGGGGTAGCTTACTATCAATGTGTTGCTGTAGGTAAAGGCCGCCGGCTTTAAGGTGGTCATGGAATCGATAATGACCTGAAACACCTGGCCGTGAACCCCGGCGGAAAAAAGCGGGTCATGTATTTCCGAGTTTCTTATGTCCACCCCCCGGAGCTGGGGGTTGTAATGCGCCACTATGTTCCCGTTATTGGAACACACAAGGGTGCGTCCCGTCTCGTAGGGCCTTTTCGATTCGATCAGATTCTGAAGCTGTTCCAGGTTGACAGTCGCCCCGATAATGCCTACCGCGGTGTTTTTTTCCATAATGGGAAGCTGGATGTCTATTACCCAGGTATCCCTGTCCCCGACTTTTTTCGGCACGGGTTCGCCGATGGTCGAGGTAATGAATCCGCTTAAATAATCATTGTAAATATTCAGAAGGTACTTGTAATCGGAAAAAGCCTTTTTCTCTATCCAGCCGTTTTCCCTTGTAAAACCGGTAATATATTGGCCCGTTTCATCGGAATCAAAGGTGTTGGCGTATCTTTCATCCATGCCGTCCAGTTCTTCGGGCCTCCAGATCGTGTACAGGTTTATGAAGTTCCGGTTTGTCGTGAGAATTCCCAGCATTATGTCGTTGAAAAAAGGGCGCCTCCGTTCCACTTCAATTGACTGGTAGCTTGTCATTATCTGCGAAATTGTCCTGACAACGTCGTAATAGGTCAAATAGTCGGACTGGACTTCGTTCGCGGTCATTCCCGCAAGGTTTACAACGCTTTCCTCGGCCGTTTTTCTTTGCAGCGAGCTGGAGCGGCTAAGCAGGACAAAGGTGGCAATCCCGATAAGGACCACCATTACCGAGGAATTGATGATTGTTATATAGTATTTTTTTACCCATTCCCTCAGTAAGGAAATAAAGCCCTGTTTGGAATTTTCCGCCATACTTATGCTTATAAGATAATAATGTCTTGGCGAATTGTCAATTATTCCCCACAGCCAGTTTAGCCGGCTGTTCCCCGGCCTTTACATAAAAAAAGCTCCGGAGAAAGGAGTAACCCCGGAGCAAAGGTAAAAGGAGGAACTTGAAAAAACACCAAGTTGCTATTTAATACAACACCGGCGGGGCAAAAAGGTAACAGTTTTGGGCAATTATTTTTTTTCCGCGCGCCATCCGGCGATAAAACGCTCGTAAGCGGCTATGGTGGCGGCCATTACCGTGTCCTGCACCCCACCTCTGCCGCCCTGGTCCGCCCCGTCCATTATATACAGGTTTTTCAGTGTCCCTTCGATATCGGCTATGGTGCAGCCCGGATCGGCCGCCCGGCGGCGTTCAAGCCCCCGCAGCTCGCCTTCGAAGGTTTCCGTGTACTTTGCCTCCTGCCAGTCCTGCGACGATTCCATGATTCCCTCACAGCCAGCGCCAGAAGACCCGCCGGAGCATCCTCTTCAGGCCGGCGGGCTCAAGCGACAGCGTTACGGCTATGGGCAGCACCAGCACCTGATCGGTGAGGTTTTGCTGCCAGAAGCGGGGCGACAGCTTTATCAGCATGGAGGCGAGCACCCCAAGGGCGGCCAAAAGCCACAGCAGCCTGAGGGCGAATTCGGCCCGCAGCCGCCTGTTGTAGTTTGCCGAGGAGGCGTAACGTATGCCCAGCGGGACGGCTGCAAGGAGCAGGGGGTTGCAAAACAGGAGGTTGATATTATGGTAAGTATAGTCATGGCTGGTGAAAAAACTCATAAAAAAGAGCATGAACCCCGCGACGCCGAACACGAGGCCCAAAAGGCTGTGAAGAATCCCCAGCGTCACCTGCCCGGCGGCAGGGGATTTTTTTTGCAGGAAATAAACGCAGCCTAAAAAGGCCGACAAAACCAGGCTGAAGGCAAGTTCCCTCGGCCACTGCCTGCGGGGGGCTTCCAGCACCTCCGGGCGGCCCTGCGATTCATACACCGTTTCCACGTTGCTGACCAGCTGGTGCGAGATCCCGTCCGAATCGGTGTACCGGAATTCCAACAGGCGCCTGGCTACTTCCGAGGGGAGAAACATTTCGTCCCAAACGGTAATGGGGCTGTCTATA
>JGI24702J35022_10002825_pt1 | contig 10527 bp, 7 predicted proteins | sample TergutTh196P4_FD_35022 | JGI IMG/M metagenome (IMG submission 35022)
AGGTGGCGCCGCTTTGTAACACCACCCCCGCGCCGGAGGCGGTAATCGTGCTGTTCAGGCCACTGGTAGCTGCTCCGAGGGTATCCAGCATGGCAGGATAGTTTGCGTCGCTCGAGATGACGGCTCCGGTGGAGGCGTCCACCACGAAGTTCACGCTGTCATTCTGCACATAGTACAGCCTGACCGTAACGTCCGCCGTAACCTCGCTGTCGTTCTTGATCTTGAATGTCCTTGTGGCCGTCTGGGCGGGAAAGCCGCCATTGACGGCGTTCGGGTGGGTTGGGCTGACTACGGCGCCGCTGAAATATCCCGTTGCGCCTGTAGCGGGCTCCTGCGTGAATTTGATATCCCACTTGGCCACCCTCGCGCTGGCCGTGGCCGTGCCGCTGGCTGCATACTTCGCCTGCGTAAGCGCCGCCGGCGTAGTAACAACAGTCAGCACGGCCAACACCCATACCGCAAGCCGGATGACTTCTCCATGCCGTGAGAGCTGTTTCATACGCATCCTCCTCTATGCTGATGGTAGTTTCACTATAACCCTGTGAGCCGCTTACATGTCAAGAGGAAATTTCAATTGATGGATTCATCGTCGTCATAACCCTCCCCAAAACCGTGGTTCGTGAAAACAAACGCTATATCAGCAAGAGCATCATGCAGGTCGGCAAAAAGAATTCTCTGTTCGACTTTGGTGATTGCCCCTTCTATGGCAAAGCGCCCTGGATTTCAGTTGAATCCAGGGCGCTCTGTTATCTTTTTAGTTTGTTTGATACAGTTCCTCGTTTGCTCTTGCCTTGAAAACGTTGATGTTCTTGGGTTTCGCCGAGTATCGCTATCTAACTTCAGTATTACGATGTTGATTCCTTCGACAAAAAGGAATCCGTACGGTTTTACCCGCGTGGGCGTCCTTGGTGGTTTACGCGCCTTTGCGGTTATTTCATCGCTGTCGCGTACATGAAGTACTTATAACCCAGGGGGGAGGACCAGGCCCCTTCCAGTTTTTCGCTCATCATGAAAAAGTCTACATAATAGTAGATGGGGCTCAGTGCCCAGTCGCCCATGAGAAGATCCTCGGCCTCGTGCATCTTCGCAAAGCGCACGGCCGCGTCGGAGCTTCCCTTGATGTCCTTGATCAGCTGGTCAAATTCCGCGTTGGACCAGTCGCCGTCGTTGTTGCCGCCGCCGGTGATAAACATGTCCAGCATGCCGATCGGGTCGTTATAGTCATTCAGCCAGCCGTTGCGGGCAATCTGGAATTCATGGTTTTTGCGGGTCTGCAGGAAGGTGCCCCACTCCTGGCTCTGGATGGTGATNTTGACCCCGATCTCCTTCCAGTCGTTCTGCAGCGCCTCGGCAATCGCCTGGTGGCCTGTGTTCGTGTTGTACAGATACTCAAAGGACGGAACCGCAAGGCCCTTGTCGGTGTACTCCTCCTGGATGATCGCCTTTGCCTTGGCCAGGTTGCCGGCATGGTCGTTCGGGTCAAAGTAGTTGTTGCTCGCGGTGCGGAAGGAGGAACCGGCGGTGGCGTCAGAAAGCCCTAATGAGACGAATGCCGCCGCAGGGACCTGCCCGCCCTTGCCGATCTCGGCGCAGATAAACGGGCGGTTGATTGCCAGGGTCAGCGCCTCGCGCAGCTTCGGGTTGGCGAGGGCCGGATCTTTGATGTTGAAGGAGATGTAGTAGGTGCCCAGCTGCCCTTCGATGTAGAAGTCGGGCTGCGCCTTCAGGGTGTCGATCTCGTCGTTGGGCACGCCGTCGATGAACTGCAGCTCACCCGCCGCGTACGCCGCGTGCTGTGCGTTGTCGTCCTCCATCAGTACAAACTTGATCTTTTCGGTGCCCAGGCTGTCAACATCCCAGTAGTTGGGGTTCTTTTCGTACATGATGTAGCTGCTGGGGATCCATTCCGTCATGCGGTACGGACCGTTGCCGATGTAGGTGTCCGCCTTGGTGGCCCAGGCCTCCCCGTTGGCCTCCACAGTGGCCTTCAGCACCGGGGAGAAGGTCGGGAACGCGGTCAGCTCCAGAAAATAGGGGGTCGCGGCGTTCAGCGTGACCTGCAATGTCCGCTCATCCACCGCGACGGCGTCCAGCTCGCCGTCCTCATAGCCCTTGATGACGTCGTACATGTACTCGTAGTCGGCGGCGGTTTCCGGAGCAATGGCGCGGTTCCAGGAATACACGAAGTCCTCGGCGGTCAGCTTGGTGCCCTCGCTCCATTTCAGGCCCTCCCGCAGGTGGAAGGTGTACACCGTGCCGTCGTCGGAAACCTCCACGCTTTCCGCCTGCCCCGGGATGGGGACGCCGTCCTTGTCCAGGGTGTACAGGCCCTCAAAGGCGTGGATGATCATGGTCGCCCCGTCCACGGAGCTGTTGAGGGCGGGGTCGATGGTGTCGGGGTTCGGCCCGACGCAGACGGACAGGANATCCAGCTTGTCCGTACCGGCGGGTTCCCCGCCGTCTTTGGGGGTGCAGGCGGACAGCGCGAACAACAGGGAGAACGCCAGGACCAGCGCGAGAATGGAATTGAGCTTCTTCATGGGATTGCCTCCTTTTCGTAATTTATAACTCAACACAATAAACGTATTATTGTGTTTGCTCCAGATGGTGGCAGGCGGCGAAATGGCCGGGGGAAACCTCCGCCAGGGACGGCTCCCGCTCCGCGCACAGCTGCGTGGCATATCCGCACCGCGTACGGAATCGGCATCCGCTGGGCGGGTTGATGGGGCTGGGCACATCGCCCTGCAGCACGATGCGTTTGTTGGCCCGCGCAATCCTCGGATCGGCGACCGGGATGGCGGATATCAGGCTTTGCGAGTAGGGGTGGACGCTGTGGAAGGTCAACTCGTAGCTGTCGGCGAGCTCCACCAGCTTGCCGAGGTACATCACGCCGATGCGCCTGGAGATATGCTTGACCACCGACAGGTCGTGGGCAATGAACAGGTAGGTCAGCCCGCGCTCCTGCTGCAGCTGCTCGAACATGTTGATGATCTGCGCCTGGATGGACACGTCCAGCGCCGACACGGGCTCGTCGCAGACGATAAATTCCGGGCTCATGATCAGGGCGCGGGCGATGCCGATGCGCTGGCGCTGGCCGCCGGAAAACTCATGCGGGTAGCGGTTGGCATGCTCCGAGTTCAAGCCNACCTTCTCCAGGATGCCAANGATTTTTTCTTTCCGTTCTGCTTTGGAGCCCACCAGCTTGTGGATGTCGATCCCCTCGCCGACAATGTCCGCCACGGTCATCCGGGGNTCCAGGCTGGCGTAGGGGTCCTGNAACACAATCTGCATCTTGCGCCGGTACGGNAGCATCGGCGCCTCGGTGATATCCTTGCCGNCGTAGAAAATCTGCCCCGCCGTCGGCTCATACAGCCGCAGGATGGTGCGCCCGACGGTGGTTTTGCCGCAGCCGGATTCCCCCACCAGGCCCAGCGTTTCGCCGCGGGCGATAGACAGGCTGATGTCGTCCACCGCTTTCACGACGCGCCTATTCTTGCCCAGGCCGCCCAGGTTGAAGTATTTCTTTAAGCCACGGGTCTCTATCAGCGTGTCCATATCTACAGCCCCTCCTTCTGCAGCAGCCAGCAGGCGCTGGTATGTGTCTGGCTGATGTGGGTATACGGCGGCATTTGGGACAGGCAGATCTTCATGCATCTGTCGCAGCGCGGCGCGAAGGGGCAGCCCGCAGGGGGGCAGAGCATATCCACCGGCGTACCCGGAATCGTGGTGAGCGGTTCGTGCTCCTTGGCGTACAGGTTCGGGATGCTGCCCAGCAGGCCCTTGGTATATTCGTGCTTCGGGCTGTAGAAGATCTCGTCGATGGTGCCGTGCTCCACGATTTTGCCCGCGTACATCACCGCGATTCTTTGGCAGATGTTCGCCACGATGCCGAGATCATGGGTGATCATGATGATGCTCATGGAAAGCGTATCCTTCAGCTGCATCATCAGCTCCAGGATCTGCGCCTGGATCGTCACGTCCAGGGCAGTGGTAGGCTCGTCGGCGATCAGGAGCTTCGGCTCGCAGGCCAGGGCGATGGCGATCATCACCCGCTGCCGCATGCCGCCGGAGAGCTCGTGGGGGTACTGCTTCAGCCTCTTTCCGGGCTCGTTGATGCCCACCAGCTCCAGCAGCTCCTTCGCGCGCTGTTTCGCCTCCCGCCTGGTTTTGTCTGTATGCAGCAGGATGACCTCGCAGATCTGGTTGCCGATGGTATATACGGGGTTGAGGTTGGTCATCGGGTCCTGGAACACGATGCTGACCTCGTTGCCGCGCATCTTGCGCAGCTGCGCCTCGGTCATCGTCTCCACCTGGTGGCCGCCCAACGATATCGTTCCCCCGACGATCCTGCCCGGGTGCGCGGTCAGCCCCATCAGGGAGTACGCCGTCACCGACTTGCCGCTGCCCGATTCCCCCACGATGCCTAGGACATCCCCCTGCGCCATGGAGAGGGACACGCCGTCCAGGGCCTTCACCTCACCGGCGGGGGTGAAGAAGGAGAGCCGCTCGTTTTGGATATCCAGCAACAGTTCTTCCATTTTGATTTGACGCCTCCTCCCTCATTGTTTGAGCTTCGGATCAAACGCGTCGCGCAGCCCGTCGCCCAGCAGGTTGAACGTGAGTATGATCAGGCTGATCATGATAACGGGCGCGAACAGCCGCAGCGGGTAGCTCGTGATCCCGTTGATGGCCGCCGCCGCCATGCTGCCCAGGGAGGGCAGCGGCGCCGCCACGCCCAGCCCCATGAAGGAGAGGAAGCTCTCCGTAAAGATGGACGAGGGGATCTGCAGCATGGTGGTGACGATCAGCGTACCGATGCAGTTGGTCAGCAGGTGCCTGCGGATGATGCGCCCGCTGCCCGCGCCCAGCGCCCGCGCCGCGGTGACGTATTCCTGCTCCTTCAGCGCTAAGATCTGCCCGCGCACAATGCGCGCCATGCCCACCCAATACAGCAACGAAAACACAATGAAAATGCAGATCAGCGGCACGCCGATGACGTCGATCCAGCCGAAGCCGGGCAGGCCTGCCAGGCTGGCCAGCGGAAATTTGAGCGTGACGCTGAGCAGGATGATGATCAATATGTCCGGCACCGTATAGACGATGTCCACAAAGCGCATCATTACCATGTCCACCGCGCCGCCGAAAAAGCCGGCAACCGCTCCATAGGTTGAGCCGATGACCAGGATGATAAAGCTTGCGACGATGCCGACGATCAGCGAGATGCGGCTGCCCACCATCAGCCGGACCATCAGGTCCCGCGCCAGGCTGTCGCTGCCCAGGATATGCGGGAAGACATACCCGCCCTCCAGGCGCTCCAGCTGCTCCTTTGTCGAATACTGCCAGGGGCCGAGGTTCGAGCCCCCTGTCAGGGTAAGCTTGCCGCCATCGGCGAACCGGATATAGTCGTTCACGCCGACAAAGCGGACCTCGCGCCCATCTGGATAGGTGAGCACGGAGGTGCTGCCGGGCAGCAGCTGGGCCCCCTCCATGATGGCCACAGGCTTTTTTTCGGTCCCGCTGTTGCTGACCAGGACATACTCGCAGCCCGCGGGCAGGACAATCACCTCGTCCCCGCGCAGCTGCTCGTCATATTGATAGGGATAGACATAGGGGCCGATGAACGCGAACGCCATGATCAGCACNATGACGACAAAGCTGACCATGGCAATTTTGTTTTTGGAAAACCGNCGCAGCCCATCCTTCCAAAAGCTGACCGAGGGGCGCATAGCCGCGAGGCTCTCNTTTTCGGCAATGCCGGCGGGCTCAAAGTCCTCCGGCCTGAGCTTCATCTGGAAGGACGGAAGCACAGGCATTTTATCCGCNCGCTCTTTTTTCTCAAGCTTTGGCATGTCCGGCTCCCCCCTACTTCAGTTTGATTCGCGGATCCACGAATGTGTAGACAATNTCCACCGCGACGTTCAGGACAATCAGCAGCGCCGCGAGGAATATCGTGGTGCCCATGATCATGGTGTAATCGCGGTTGAGGATGGAGGAGATGAATTCGTTCCCCAGCCCCGGGACGGACAAAATCCGCTCCACGACAAAGCTGCCGGTCAGCGTATACGCGAGCATCGGTCCAAGATACGTGATAATGGGCAAAATCGCGTTGCGCAGGGCGTGCTTGAACAGCATCCCTGCCTGGGACAGCCCCTTTGCCTTGGCGGTGCGGATGTAGTCCTGCCCGATGACATCCAGCATGCTGCTGCGCATCAAACGCGCGATATAGGAGGCGGGATACAATGCGAGGGCCGCCACCGGCATGATATAGTGCTTCCAGGTGGAAAGCCCATAGGAGGGCAGCCATTTCAGCTTTGCCGCGAAGATGACAATCAGCAGCGTGGCAACTACAAAACCGGGCACGGAGATGCCGAAGGTGGCGCCGACGAGAATGGCATTGTCGGCGGCTTTTCCGCGCCTCAGCGCCGCGATACTGCCAAGCGGGACGCCGATACACAGCGCGAACAGCACGGAGATACCGCCCACGCTTGCCGATACGGGAAATTTTTCGCCTATGATTTGCGCGACGGTATGGCCGCGCTGTTTGATGCTTGGGCCGAAGTCCCCTTTCACCGCGCCGCCAAGATAATTGAGATACTGCGTGAACAGGGGCTTGTCCAGCCCGTATTTGGCTTTCAGCGCGGCGGTGGTTTCCTCGCTTTTCGCTTTTTCAGATAAAAATGGGCCGCCGGGAACCATGTTCATCAAAAAGAATGTGAAGGTGGCCACCAGCAACAGCGTCACCGCTGCCGCGAATATGCGTTTGATGATATACCTAACCATCACGACAACTCCTTTCAACCACTGACACCCATTTTATACATTATAGCACAGTCTTGCTCCTTATGCAATCATTTTTTGTATGATCATGACGCAAAAGTGCAGGTGCACCTGCGAAACCCAGGGCGTTTTAAAGTCCTGCCCTTCACCAGGTGAAGCGGACCGTTTCCCCTTTCTCCGTATATTCGAGCTTAAGCTTGCTCAAAGCCTCCACAAAGGCGGCCTGCATCCCGGCGTCGTCGAAGGTGATCCCGGTGACCAGGGTCATATTCCCCGGCTTCATTTTCGGCGAGGGCTGGAACGCGCCGAGCCACCAGGTGCGGGCCTCCCGCCTGAACAGCGGCGCGCCGCTGTGGTACAGCTCCAAGGACATGGGCAGCTCCAGTGCGGAGCAGTCGTAAAATTCAACGCGGCGGGACTGGGACTTTTCATAAATACCGATTTCCGCGCCGTTGGATATATCTGTATAGCAGCCCTTCCACGCTTGGAACAGCCAGTCCTTGCCGCCGTAAGGGAATCGGATGCGCATGGTATCTATATCGAACCCTCCCAGCGGGCCGCCAATCCAGTCATACAGCGGGGTGAAGCCGAAGACGCGCTGAAAGGCGTTGTTTTCGGTGGAGACCAGGACGTCGTCCAGCCGGAACGCGTAACTGGTGCCGTAGATGCCCTTCTGGTTCCCGGTATAGATCTGGCTGGTGACGGCGTCATAGTAGATGCCGGAAACGGCCCGCATCTGTTCCCCGTTGAACCCGGCATAGTCCCCGGCGATCTCGTAGACGTCATTTTGGTCGGTGGGGATCAGGTAGATAAACAGGTCGCGGTTGCCCTTGAGCAGCATTTGAAAGAAGCCCCCCGCGTTTTCCGGCATCGTACCGCCGCCCTTGCGGTTATCAACGTTTTCCCTGTCTTTGATGGGCATGACTTCCATGGCGCGGCGCAAGACGGCCGTATCGGCATCCTCCCCTTTGATAATCCCCACGACTGTGTGGGCGAATACGCCGCCGGCCGCTTTCGTGCCGGAACAGAATTGCCCTCCCCTGGGGTTGGATGCCTGGGCGGCGATGACCTGGGCGGCGGGGTTGGCGATACACCGGTAGTCCGGCGGGGGATCGGGAAGCTGCCCCATGGGCATGACGAGCACAATGGCCCAGATCAGAACTTGCGCGAGCGCTTTCATAAACATGCGGTTTGTCTCCTTAACAAAGCCTGTCCAAGGCTTTTTTCATTTATTTCTTGCCAGGAACATTGTAGTCCTGTCAGCCGGTGTCAAGTCAAGCCCCTTTTTTGATCTCCGGAAATGTCACTAATTTTGGGCATTGATTGCGGCCGCCAGAGTGACTAAGCTGGAGCAAAAACGCACAACCCATTTTATAAAAAATGTGTATTGACATTGCACCGCATGAAAGGTTTATACTGTTTGCGGCTCTATGATTGCGAGTGCTTCGCAGGAGCCTATCAGCAGGAAAGGAGGTTGCGGCGAAACCCATCAATCATAATTTTTGGAGGACATAACCATGTTCAGCAAACCAAGCAAAAGTAGAACTACCCTGGCGCTGCTCCTGAGCGTATCTTTGCTGCTCGTTCTGTCGGTACCGGCCGCAGCCTCGCAGAAAATATCCAATCCAGGGCGCTTCGGCGCGATAGACGGCATCGCGGCGGACCCGAACGTTGGCAAACACAACAGCTACGTCTGGTGCGCCGAGCTGTTCGCCCAGACCGACGCGGATTACCTGTGGGCTGGCATGAACCGGGATCTGGGCCAGGTCATCCTCGGCGGGCAGGGCAGCAGGCCCCTGGCGGGGCTCACAGGCACAATCGGGATGCTCGCCGGGATTCCGGACGCCTCGCCGGACAAAGCCGGCAAGATCTACCGCCAGCGCGCGGGGGACAACGACGCCCCCTGGGAGCTGGTATATGAGAATCCCGCGATCAACGGCTACCGCCGGATGATCCTGTTTCAGGGCGATCTCTATGTCTGCGCAGGGCTGAGCAACGCGCCGGACTACGACTATTCCGTTGTCCTGCGCTTCAAGCCCGGTTTTAAGCTCGGCGACAAGCCTGAAATCGTCTTCTGGGAGAACCTGCCGCGGGACCTGGAGACATCGACCCTGATCGCCATGGAGTATTTCCGCGCGGCCTGCGTATACCAGGACAGGCTGTACATCGGCACCTTCGATTCCAAAATCTTTGTGACCGACGGCACGGGCCTTGCGGATCTCACGCCGCAGGCCGGCCCGAAGGACACCGGCTGGGAGCTGTTCCTCGACCTGCACGAGACCGGTTACGGCCCCTACGCGACCGGCAACTACATCTGGGACATGCTCGAGTTCAATGGCGCCCTCTACGTTTTTGTCACCAACAAGGGCTTCCATGTGTTCAAGATCACGCTGGACAAGGGCGGCAAGCCCGTGCTCAAGCAGATTGCCGGCAACAGCGATGAGGCGAAGTACCCGGGCGGCCTCGGCATGAAGGGCTTGGTCGCGGCCTCCCCCTTCCCGGCGAGCTTCGGCGGCAAGGACTACATCTATGTCTCCACCTTCGCCAACGGGCCCTCCATGATGGCCAATCTCAGCACGGGGCAGCTGGAGAACTTCGTCAATATGCACACCCCGCCGTCGGTTTACCGCTTCGATGGGGCGGACGAGTGGGAAGTCATCGCCGGCGACACCACCGGCGAGCATATCGCGAAGGACAAGGCCGGCAAGCCGCTGCCCAAGGCGGGCAACCAGCGCGCGGGCTTTTTCACCGGGGACGGCCGCAAGGAGAACACCACCTTCAACCAGTATATCTGGTGGATGGCGCAGCACGAAGGCAAGCTCTACGTGAGCACCTGGGACCTGGGCGTCTTCAAGAAAATCCTCATNCTGGCGCCTCCCTACGCCTTCCTCACCAGTGCTTTGGAAAGCGCCGGCGGCGGCGTNTTCGCCATGGCGAAGGGGTTTTTCAAGCAGGCGCCGTCCGCGTTTGAATTGCTGAAGTTCGCCGAGACCAGCAACCCCGGCGGCTTCGACCTCTTCGTGAGCGAGGACGGCAAAAGCTTCAGCCCCGTAGCGGTCAACGGCTTCGGCAACGAGCAAAACTACGGCGGGCGCGTACTGCTGCCAACGAAGTACGGCCTGTTTGTCGGCACGGCCAACCCCTTCGGCGGGGGGCAGGTCTGGCGCCTGGACGATATGAGGAAGGAGCTCCAGCCGAACATCCCGGCGGTGATCAAGTTGAAGGCCGGGGAGACCTTCAAGGCCTCCCTGCGCAGCCTCGCGCTGCCCAAAGGCGCACAGGTTGAAATGGAGGGCGTGAGCGGTTACGCACAAATTGTCCTGGAAAAGCGCTCGGAGGGCGCCGTTACCGACAGGATCAGCAGAATCACCAATCTATGCGGCCAGTACATCGAAATGCCGATACACAAGAAATACCCGACCCAGATGTACGATGTCGTCTTCACGGGCGAAAATGCTGGGACGCAGGATGTGACGCTGCGCTTCCATTGGAACGGCGTGGAGGCGGCCAGCACCGTCAAGGTGGTTGTCTCCTAACCCTGAACAGGCTGTAAAAAACGCATTCCCGGCAAAATGTACTTGCTAACGCCCAAATCCCCCATTTTTTTCGTATATTCTAATTGAAAATTCCCCCAGCTTCCAACAACGGAGGCCTGCTGTTTTGCATGGTTTTCAGCAGGCCCTTGCTCTTTTCTGTTTTCTGCTTGGGGGATTTTTGTTTTCTGATAGATAGAGGATTTTTGGCTTGACA
>JGI24702J35022_10002826_pt1 | contig 10525 bp, 13 predicted proteins | sample TergutTh196P4_FD_35022 | JGI IMG/M metagenome (IMG submission 35022)
CCCGCTCCTCGATGGTGTCCCCGCCGTTGCTGACAAGCTCGTTCCACGGCTCGCCGCCCAGGCCCGGCAACATGCCCTCGCTGCGTCCCTGCATGCCCGCAAGGATGGGGTCGGGCTGGCCGCCCACCTCGCCGCCGTCCTGGCCGTTCATGGCTTGTAGGCCCCGCAACGCGGCCACGCGCTTCATGATGTTCTGCTGCTCACCGTCGAGGGAACGCAGCTCGGTCGTCAGCCCATCAATGTCGCACTCCCCTTCGCTTTCCAGCAGGGAGCGGATTTCAAGCTTACGCGCCTGGATTTCGTCAAGTCTTTTCTGCCACATAGGTTGATTTCCTCCTCAAAATAATTAAAATGTCATGGCGTATGCAATCGCCCGCCGGCGCTTTTGACGCTCCTTCAATTGCTTTTCCCGGAACTCCTCGAAAAAAGCTGCGCTGCGTGCGGAAATGCTTGTTTGATCATAGGCGGCGAACGCAACCGCGCTTACGTCGTACACCTTTTCAATGCTGCGGATCGTAATGGTGTTAGTCGCCTCGTTGAAGTCCCAGCCGTTTTCCCTGACGGTAAAGCTGAAACTCATACGAGTGAGCCGTCCGTCGCGGATATCGTTGTAGAGCTGCCGGTGCCCCTGGTCGTCACGATCAAGATGGGCCTCCATATCGGCCCCGCCGTCCGCGTCCGTCAGCGTCAGTGACTTATTGCTGGACCGGGCATAAACGCGCCCCTGGTGCTCGCAATTGAAAATAAAGTCAGAGGTATCCGCGCCGGCCAAGGCCCCGCTTGCGATGACCTCATACACGGGGTTCCCGTTTTCATCCCGCCAAAGCTCGGTTGGCGTATCGTAAACAATGGGCCTGCCGCGCACGATCAGCGCCCCGGTGTCCGGCTGTGCCGCGTCAACCTGAAAGCCCGTGCCGGCATTGCGGTATTCGCGCCCCTTAACTCTCGGCATTGCTATCGTTCTCCTCCTCTTTGCCTGATTGATATTCGTCTATAATTCTTGTGTTCGCGAAGTTCAGCGACTGCACGCGGCGTGCGCCCTCCTCGCCGCCGATGGGCGGCATGTTGAAGATATCAAGCGCCTGGTCGTAGGTCAGCAGACCGAGGGCTGAAAGAGTCTTAACCGCCGATACCTTTGATGCTACACTGGCATACTGCAGCCGGTTTGCCTCGGCGACAATCTCATTGCCGTGGCCCTGCTCCCGCTCCGTAAAAAGCCCATTGGTCAGCGCCTGCGACAGCAGGATGAAAAAGGGCTCCAGCTCGCCTTCATAGAATGAATTCCACTCAAATTCTCTGAAGTCATTCCGTATGATTTTTTCGCTTATGCCCAGATAATTGTTGATTTGGTCGCTTATATATTTCAGCGATCCGGCAGGGATCGGCGTCGGATTGTCCTTGATCGGCTCGTATTCCAGCCTGGAATCGTACGCGATAACGCCCGCTCCGTTTTTGTCTATGCGCAAATTGTCCCTGACAAAGTCATCCCGCGCCCTGGTTATGTTTTCGTCTTTTGTCCCCAGCTTGACTTTTAGTATACCGCGCACCACGGAAATAAGCTTCGCGAAGGTGCGTATGGACTCATTGAGCGCCGTCGAGGTTTCCAGCACGCTTTCCAGGGCTTTGTTGGTATCCCCGAAAACATCCCTGCTGTAGAAGTGGCCTCGAATGTGGATCAATTCGTCATAAGGAAGGTGATGCAGCTTGCCGCCCGCAAATTCCATTGCGCAAAACAGCTCACCGCGATACTCCATGAGTGTGATCCGCGTGGCCAGGATGGGGTAGAGCGCTACCAGGCGGGACCCCTCCCAGACCGGGTATATGAATGCGTTGTTTGTCAGCTTGTACATGGCCGCGACTTTATAGTACATGTCAAAAGCCGTCATGTATGGGTTGGGCCGCTGCCGCAATATGCGATTGATATTGCTGTTGACCTCCTCGAAGGTCCCGCCGCCGCGCTTGATATGCCTCGGGCTTACCTTTGCGGCATTTTTTGCGAAGGCGTTCACCGCCGCCCGCACTTGGGGGATATTCCAGGCGTTGCCGTCATAGGGCGCAAAGGTGTTGTCGTAGCTGTTGAGCAGCTGGACGCCGGTCGCGCCCTGCAGGGCCGAAGTGGCCTTGCCGAAAATCCACTTGAAAAAGCCCGTAACAATCACCCCACTAAATACATGTAGTCGTCGAAATGCCTGATATAAATCACCCAGGCATCGAGCAGCGACATTGCCCCATCGATCCGTTTCTTTTCGCCGATTTTTTCCGGCTTTATGTTGTTGTGCCCGCTCTTCCTGACCCGCGTGTTGGTCATGCACCAGAATAAAATCTTGTTTTTGTTGTAGTTGATTATTTTGTCGCTGAATGCCGCTCCCATTTCCCGCATGGGCTGTGAAAAGGTGATGGCCCCCTGTATGACCTGCTCCATCTTGAAGCCGTTTGCCTCCATTTCTGGCACCCAGTAACCGGCAAACGCTTGGTCATACCCAACAATAACGACGTCGATCTTGTATTTATCCCGCATCTGGCAGAACCAGCCTGTAACAGCTTTGTAATCTACCCGGCTCCCCGAGCAGATTGTAATTAGCCCCTGTTCTGCCCACGTCCGGTATGGCGCTTCCTTGGCCGTCATTTCATCGACGCGCTTTACCCGCTCCTCTGGTATGAAGTAATGCTGCAGGACGTAAACGGTTTTGTCCTCGGCACTGCGCCGGATCAGCAGCGTCGCGCATGTTAGGTCCGTTGTGGCGCTCAGATCGCAACCGCCGACCGCGTAAGTGTTGTAGACCTCGCTCATATCGAAAGTGCGGTCGCTGTCGATGTCCTCGTAAGGTAGCCATGCCTCGGAATTACTGACACGCAGGTTAAAGTCCTTGCACAGGACCGTCGCTACCTCCTCCGGGTGCAGCTTCGCGCTGTCAACAAAGCCCTGCAGGGTATCCAGCATTTTTATAGTTCCAAGCCCTGGGTTGGCCTTGATCCACATCCTGGGGTCAGTCCATTCGTCTCTTTCGTCAAGCTCGTAAATAATCGGCAGGAAGGTTTCTTGCGTTTCCTCACCGTCCGCAATTTTGCAGGCCTTTTCGTAGGTGTGATCGTAAATGTTTTCCCGCACGTCCCCCGCCGTGGTGATTATAATAATCATCGGCTGCCTGCGGTTCGACGTTCCTTGCTTGATGTTGTCATACAGCTTCCGGTCCCGGATGGCATGCAATTCGTCTATAATAGCCCCGTGGACGTTTAGCCCATCTGATGTGCTGGATTCTGATGTCAGCGCTTTGAAAAAAGACGATGTTTCCGGGTAGTAAATATCGTTTCGCCGCTTTTTTGTGATTGCCGCGATCCCCGACGAGTGCCGCCGCATATCTGTTGCGGCATCCACAGCGATTGCGGCTTGGTCACGCTTGGTGGCCAGTGCGAATATTTTTGCCGCGCCCTCGCCGTCCGCGATCATCAGGTACAGCGCCAGGGCCGCCGCCAGTGTGGTTTTCCCATTCTTTCGGCCAAGCAGCCAGAACAGTTCTCGGAAGCGCCGCAGCCTGGTATCGCGGTGAAGAAATCCAAAGGCCGCCTGTATAATCGCTTTCTGGAATAACTCAAGCCGGATTGGCGCACCGTATTCCCCTTCGCTCTGCCGGCAGAACCGTTCAATGAATTCGATGGGCCAATTGCCACGGTCTTCATCGAAAATATACTTGCTTCGCTCGTGCGTCTTGCTGTGTCGGATTTCTCCGGCCAGCCGGTTGAACACCACCTTCACGCGCTTGCTTGTAATGATTTGTCCGTTGTTGATCTGCCGCGTGTATTCAAGAACCCAGTTCATGGGTTGTTGCGTCTGGCTCACAACTTGCTCCCCCGGCTGGCGATAAAGGCGGTGATCTCCTTTGCCGCTTCCATGTCCTGCGCTTCCGGCAGCAAGTCGTTTAGTTGTTTGCAAATTGCGGCGTAAATTTTCAGCACAGCGGAATACTGTGGGATCAACGGGTGCGCCCGCTCAATGGCATATTCCCCTTGTTGCATCTTCGTTACCGGGCCGTCGCGCTTGATTTCCCCCTCCATATCCTCCAACAGAACGAGCGAAAAAGCGGCCCTAGCAATAAGCTTTTCTGCGGATTTCAAGTGTTTTTTGTCTATCTTTTTGAATATTTTTGCAAGCCGGTTTATCTCTGCTTTAATGCGAGCATTTACTACATCCTCGCGCGCGCATTCAGCGTCCATCGGGCCGCCTCCTTTCTTTCGTAGTTAGGGGTGGGGGGTCTACGTGTGACCCGGTGGGTCAGAAAAGGGACTGATACGCGGTTCTCTACAGCGGGCTAAATATTTTGAGGTGGGGGGGTATGCACGATCTCCACCGCAACCGCGTTGATGGGCTGAACAATCAACATGCTACCCCCCACTGTGTCCAGCGCAACCGGTTCATCCGATGTCAGCATGTCAGCAATGTCGACTGTGTTATGCTTTGCGTCGTACATAGGTACTGCCACGTTGTAGGTCAGTGTGCCTTGTTGTGTGTGAATTACCAGCGTATAATAATTCATGTTGCCCTCCTGACTAAACTTCCCGCCGCGTCGAAGCAAAGGCCGTCCTGCGTGGCGCTCTCCGCTTCATGCTCCTGCCCATGGCACTTCTCGCATACCAGTTCCAGGTTGTCTTCCCCGAACGCGATCAATGGATCGTTGCAATTGCGCGGCGTGAGGTGGATTTTGTGGTGTATGATATTTCCCGGCTTCCCACAGCGCACGCACAGGCCGTCGTCGCGCTGGATGATGTAGGCTCGCACTTTCGGCCATGACGGCGATTTGTAGATATGCCTGGCAAATTCGCGCATGGCTGCGGCCTCCCTGAAAAAAATAAAACGCGAGTATATTCCTCACGTTTTATTTTAAGCTAATGTCGCGTTGCATTCCATTGCAAACACTAAGAACTCTGACAATTTTCAAATAATTCTTTTGCACCGCACTTCAGCGCCTGCAATACGCGGACCACGCTGCCCGCCTTTGGCTCTGATAATCCGTCCTCCCACGCACGGATTGTATTGACGGATACCCCCACCGCAGCGGCCAGCGCCTTCCGTGACATGCGTTCCTTACACCGCAGCATATACAGCCGGTCGGCAAAGTCTTTCGGTTCGATGATTGTCTGCATGCTGGCCCTCCATTCTAGCCCTCTATCGCTTCCGCTTCCACCACAGCCTTGTAAACCCTCCTAACCTTGACACCCGACTTGCCCATAAAAATGATTGCCTGCACTCTTTGACTGATTTGGATCGTTGCCTTGTCTAGCTCCTCACGGCATACCATTCCAGCAAGGCGCTTTAGCATGGCGGTCAACTCGCGGTGACGTTCCGTTTCAGCGCGGCGCACCTCCTCTGGTACATCACCTTTCATTTCCGGTAGCTTAAATATCCCATCGATTTCCTCTTCCGCCTGCTGAAACTTCCTGACCCGCGCAGCGTCCTCGCACTCGCAGTCCGCCCCTTCCAGCATCACTTGCCCGCAATATTGGCAATCCTTTCCATTTGTCGTACTTTCCATGAATGTGCTCCTTTCGTATGGTTGTGATATGTTCTTTTACTCCCGCCGTGCCCAATCCCGTTTCGGCGGCGGCGCGATCTTGCATAGCCGGTATTCCATCCAGTGGAAACCGAAGAAATCAAACCCCGTCCGGATTGAATCGGCGACCACCATGTAACCCTTGGGCGGCTGCGGTATGTCCTTCCAGGTGCTGGCCTTGATGCGCTTTTGCTTCGGCTGCGGGCGCACAAGGTTTTTGCTGGACCGCCAGCGCTTGCGGCAGGCCGCATCGTCTTCCCGGAAACTTTGCTCTCCCTGCTTAAAGATATAATCGGCCAACCAGGTAAGATCGGCGCTGTACACGAATTCAAAGCGCCCGTACCCCATGCCCCAGATTAAGCCCACCCGCTCCATGCTCAGAATCCCGGCGTTCATCAGCACGTGGTGATGGATCGCGCCTTCTTTTCCGCGCTCGGTGACGGCGATGTATTTCAATTCGCCGCCCGCCGCCTTGAATTCGTCACGCACCTTGCGCAGGTACTTTGTCAGGTCCTTCCCGGCCTGGTCGAGGCTGCCCGGCTCCTCGCCGTGGTTATAATGCAGGTCAAACCAAAGGTCACTGATCGTGAAATTGGCGTTGACCAGGATTTGCAGCTTTTTCCGCGCGTTGTCCTTGTTTGCCTTCTCCATTTCCTCCGTGGACACCTCGCGCTTTTTCCCTCTTGGCCTTTTCGGACTGTTGCTGCGCCGCGAGTGACGATTCTTGACATAGATGCAATTCCCCGCCTCGATCCTCTCCTGCTCGTAAGCCATTCCCGGCACGCTCCTTTACGTCGGTATGTTAATAGCTTAACGGGGCGCTTAACGCGGCCCCCGCCGCCCCTGCGGTGGGCCGGCGCAAACGGCGGCGGCACGGTGCCCGCAGGTGTCCCTATATATAATGTAATAGGCTATTTTGCTTTCAGGTTCGCCCCTACGATTTGCGGCCTTGACCAGTTTCTGTAAAATTTCTTCCATTCCGAATCGGGTTCTATGAATTTATTCATTCCTGCTCGTATAGCCATTTTTGCCGATGGTGATTCCGTGTCGCGAAATAGCATTGCGTATGGATGAAACCCTGCTTCCCACGCCTGCCGTAAACGTTTTTCTGCCGCGTCGAATGTATCATGCGGATAGCCTATTAATACATAACAGTGCGCCGCGTGCCCCATTGCGATCCCGCCCTCCCGCAAGAGCTTTCCCGCTTCGACCAGCGGTTCCAGGTCATTCGGCGTATCATAGGCGAAATATAAGCGTTCTGTCCGTACCTCTCGTAACAGGTCGACCACCCACGGCTTTTTGCACAATTGCGTGGCTTCCAGACCTCCGGTAAAAAGTGGCCGCTTTGGCTGTTTGGCCAGCATGGCGAAAACAGCATGGATGTGGCTGTCGCTGCAAGCGAGCAGGTTGTCGTCTAGGATGTTCCAGCCGTCCTTGATTTTCAGCTCCCGCAGCTTGTAGCCCTCCCGCTCGGGCACTGAGCAAAACCAACAGCGGTTAGGGCAACCCCGGCTTGTGATTATATATCCATACTTTAGGTATCGCCCCGGCACAAACTTGCCGCCCGGCTCGTTGTATGCCGGGCCACCTACCTTAACTGGCACCCCGACCACTTCCCAGTCTTTTGCCAACTCTTCAGCGCGGATACGATCATAGGTAAAAGCGACGCTGATGTGCACTTCATCAATTTCCGGCAATAATAATCGTGGCGGCGCTGTGTTTATAAATGCCAGATCGTCGTCCGGCGTCGCCGCTGTGCGGCGCGGGAATACCCTAGCGATCCGCTTCTCCATGATTACGTTCCTTTCTCTGCGAATGTTCATGCTCCACGCAAAGTGTGGAAAATACGTGTCCCTGCCCGTTGCGCTTCTTTCAATACATCCGCATAATAATCAATGTGCCCGCATGGGTTTTCCCATCTGTCGCATGAGAACCATTCGCCTTCCTCGCTAAAATTGTGATTGTATGGAGTTCCGCGCGGCCCTCCGCATATTGGGCATTTGTCTGAGATCGTTACTCGCAATATCTGGACGTCCTAACCTCCATTTGTCCGATGGATGATCCTAACTTCCATTTTGTTTGCCCTCCTCAACCGGCACGATCTTCATCCAGCCGTTGAATGTTTTCTTTTCCCTGCCGGTGTCGATCATATAACGCACTGTATCAAGTCCGGTCCCGGCGTTGGCCCATAGCTGCCGCAGGCTGTCGCTCTGGTAGCGGCTGCGCTCCTGCCATTTTTCGTTGTAATTTATCACGGCATATTTGTACGGCAATTGTTCCGGCACCCGCTTCCGCACGGCAGCGAGCTCCCGTGCGGACTGCTCCTTTTTATATTCCTGGCTGGATAATCTGCGTCTTTGCTCATAGGCGTGCCTGGCCGCCTCATTGTAAAAGTTCATTTCGCTCCCCCTCCTTGGTAATTTGCGCTCCGCATCCCAAACAATAGATGCGCTCTCCTGGGTAGAACCACCACGCCGCGCCGCAGGCCGCGCACGACACCAAATAAAGGCCAGCGCGGGCAAACCTGTGGTGTTCATCGCCCGCCGATGTGTGTTTATTCGTCATCGTCTGTTGCGTATGCCTCATGCGTACCGTTGATATAGGCTTTTTCTTCATCGGACATCTCGTATCCCAAGCGGTTGACCATCAGGTCATAGAGGCGGTTCAAGTTATTGTTTTTGCTGTATTTGCCGTAGCGGCAACCATGGCAATCATCACGCAGGGACAGCATACAATAGGCGAAAATAAGGCAGAATTTCGGCAATGTCGGCACAATCCCGCCGCTTTCCTTTATCACCGCTGCTAAGGCGTCCATGTCGCCGGGATCGGCTTCACCCGGTACGACCGGCACCCTTGCCAGCCTTTTGAATGCGGAATAGTTCGCTTTGCGGCCTCCATCGCAAAAAGCAGTCCCCAGTATCGCCTCGTGCAGCAGGCGTGTCATTTCCCGCTCGTTGTCCTTATTACATTTGTATTCCCTGATGAAACTTTCTCGCTTTTCCCGGGCTGTTTCAGCTATGGATTTCAGGCGGTTGAGGCGGTCTTGGAGCTCGCGGGCAATTTCTTCCTGCCTCAGCTGTTCCGGCGTTTTTGTGGATTTCCCGCGCTCCTTGTAAATATAGAAAGACGTCCCGTGCACCACAAAAAATACTTCACCCTCGTAATTTTTTGTGATCTTCGCTTTCAGGCCGTCAATTTTTTTAATGGGCAGGTTAATCCTGCCGTTATAGTCTTCATAATAATCTGGATAGTCTTTATACATATCCTCGCCGTCCGCAAGCACGATTTCAACGGCGAACTCCTCCAGCGCGGCACAGACTTCCGGCACCTGCTCCTCGGCCTGCTGCCTTTTTTTGAGTGCATCAAGCTCCCATTGGAAATTTGGCGTACCTGCCTTGTCCAGTAGAGCTTCCCGCTCAGCTTGGTCCTCTACCTCTGCCACGGCGATAATTTCCTGCATGGTGGCCCCGCGTGCCTGTGCGGCCTCTGTATGGGTTGCGTCCAGTTTGGCGATCTCCAGGCGCTGACGCACCTTGCTTTCGCTGTAGCCGATTTTACGGGCGATATCGGCCACGCTCACGCCCATGTCGAAGCGCAGTTGATGGAAGCCTTGCGCCTCCTCAGCGGCGGTCAGATCGGACCGCTGGACATTTTCAAGCAGCATTGTTTCCAACTGCTCCCGCTCTGTCATTTTCGCTACCACGCAGGGCACCTCGGCCAGCCCGGCCAGCTTGGCAGCTTCAAGGCGGCGGTGGCCGATAACGACGGTATAGGTGTACTCGCACGATTCTATCGACATGCCTTCATTGATAACCGTCAGGTTTTGCAGTATCCCCATGGCCGCAATGCTGTCGGCAAGCTCGGTCAGGTCTCCCAGGTCCTTGCGCGGGTTTTTTGGGTGCGGGAACAAGCTGTTGATGTTGATGAATTCGATAGATGTTTCTTTCATGGGTTGTCTCTCCTTTGGCGTTTTTTCTTTATTTCTTCATATGATGGTATTTCCAGCGTGCTTTTCTCCCACGCTTCCAGGTCGAAACTGGGTTTATAGCCGGCTTCTTGCCGCCCTGATTTCCTTTCCGCCGCCTTCCATCCGCTAAGCCTGCGCTCGCACACGCAAAAATCTGATTTCCAGCATGCAATTTGCTTCGGCGGGTCCCCGTAGGTCCAGCCGCCCCGCGCCCGCGATAAAAACCAGTCTTCGGCGTCATCGTCGGCCATGCCCTTACCCAGGGCGCGGCGTTCGGCGGCATAAGCTATGACCTCCGGCAGTTCCGGGGGCTTGAAGTCAGGCTTCGGCGCTGGCGGCTTTTTTGTCCGCTTTTTCTTTTCGAGCTGCCGCTCTGCATCTTCCCGCGTCTTCGCGATATCGCCGAAGGTTAGCTGTTTCGGCGGCTTCGGCTCAAATGGATAAACCGCAACTTTTCGGATGTCGCCGTACTTCTCGAAGTAGGCCGCCGCCAGCTCTTTCATACCCGCAATGTCTTCAGTCGGCAGAGTGGTCATGTCACCTTCGACGGCGAGGCAAATGTAGTAGTTCATGCGAACCCCTCCAGGTGCACTTGCCCGCCGTCAGGGTCATCTTCCCACTCTACCCCGATATAGCTCAACACCTCGCCCCAGCCCTGGTCGTACATCCAGAAGCACCATTGCTTGGGGTCGGTTTCGCGCAGGCGGTCGAAGCGATGCGGGCGCTTTTCGATGTGGATTCCAAAGCCGCACATCACACAGCCGGTACGCTGGGCCTTTGTAGTGAACAGGGTCCCGTCTGCCCGGCGTTCGATGGTGCCGTATATCTCGGGCACCGGCACCTCCAGGTCGATAGCCAACTGCAGCAGGTCTTGCCGCGTAAAAATCGCGAGGGGGCAACTGCGGATGGTGGTTTTGCCGAAATAGTTGCAGCCGTTCTTTACAAGCCCCATTTCACGCTGTCCGCCCTCGGAGGCCATAAGGCCCAGGTATGGCACTGAGTTGTGGGCTTT
>JGI24702J35022_10002827_pt1 | contig 10523 bp, 8 predicted proteins | sample TergutTh196P4_FD_35022 | JGI IMG/M metagenome (IMG submission 35022)
AATTGAGGGATGAGATCCGCAAACTCGAAGCGGAGTGAGGACGCGGGGGAACCACCCCGGCCCTTCGGGCCACCCCTCCCTAGAGGGGAATGGACGGAGGACACGCGGGGGAACCACCCCGGCCCTTCGGGCCACCCCTCCCTAGAGGGGAATGGACGGAGGACACGCGGGGCAGAAAGGATAGAGTATTATGAGATTTGAGGATAGGTTTACGGAGCGGGCTAAAAACGCATTTGAGCTTGCACAGTCCGCCGCGTCAGAACTGGGGCATAATTATGTCGGCAGCGAGCACATTTTGCTGGGACTCTCCCGCGAGGGCGGGGGAGTCGCGGCGAAGATTTTGCGCGAGGCAGGGCTTGAGAGCCAGCTCATATTGGACTTGATTGTGAAGAATATCGGGCGGGGCAAAAGCGGCGAGGCACCGCCACAAGGCCTGACGCCAAGCGCGAAGCACATTATCGAGATCGCGGTGATGGAAGCAAACAGGCTCGGCCACGGTTATGTCAGCACAGAGCATGTCCTGCTGGGGGTCTTGAGGGAATATGACAGCGCTGCAGCAAAACTCATTATGGCGACCGGAGCAGATCTGAACAAGCTGTACACCGACATCGTCAATGTGTTCAGGAGCAGCATTTACAAGCCGGTCAGGGCTCCTGCCGCCACAGGCAGCACGAAAAAGGATGAGACAAAAACGCTTGACCAGTTCAGCCGGGACTTAACTGAGGCTGCCGCAGGCGGCGTGCTCGACCCGGTCATCGGAAGGGACAGTGAGATTCAGCGGGTCATCCAGATTCTTTCAAGGCGCACGAAGAACAATCCTGTGCTGATAGGCGAGCCGGGCGTCGGGAAGACTGCGATTGCCGAGGGGCTGGCGCAGCGGGTGGTCACAGGAGATGTGCCCGAGACGCTTCTAAGCAAACGCATCGTAACGCTCGATTTGAGCGGGATGGTAGCGGGTACAAAATACCGGGGCGAATTCGAGGAGCGGATAAAGGCGGCTATCGAGGAGGTTCAGAAGGCCGGCGATATTATTCTCTTCATAGACGAGCTGCACACCATAATAGGCGCCGGCGCGGCCGAAGGGGCCATTGACGCGGCGAATATCATCAAGCCGGTGCTGGGGCGCGGAGAGATGCAGATCATCGGGGCGACCACGCTCAACGAATATAGAAAACATGTCGAAAAAGACGCGGCGCTTGAGCGGCGTTTCCAGCCTGTAACGGTCAACGAGCCGACCCAGGAGGAATCGGTGCTTATCCTCAAAGGCCTGCGCGACAGGTATGAAGCGCACCACAAACTTAAAATCTCTGACGAGGCTATAGAAGCCGCTGTAAAAATGTCCGCCCGGTACATCAACGACAGGTTTCTTCCTGATAAGGCTATCGACCTCGTTGACGAGGCGGCATCACGTGTGAGAATGAATTCCTTGTGCCTCCCGCCCGATTTGAAAGAGCTGGAAGCAAAGAAGGAAGGGCTGGCGAAAGAAAAGGAAGCAGCCGTGCAAAGCCAGGACTATGAGCGCGCCGCAGGGCTCCGGGATCAGGAAAAGGAGCTCGATGAGACCATAGAAAATACCCGAAAGAACTGGGAGAACGCCAGAAGCGGAAATGCGGGAAGCGTCGGCGAAGAGGATATCGCGGAAGTAGTATCCGGCTGGACGGGTATTCCGGTCACAAGCATTACGCAGGACGAGGGCGAGCGGCTTTTGAAAATAGAAGAGTCGCTTCACCTGCGCCTCGTCGGCCAGAACGAAGCCGTTGCTGCGGTGGCGAAGGCGCTGCGGCGCGGGAGGGTAGGCCTGAAAGACCCGAAGCGCCCTATTGGATCGTTCCTCTTCCTCGGACCGACCGGAGTTGGAAAAACTGAACTGTGCAAGGCCCTTGCCGAGGCGATGTTCGGAGACGAAAACGCCATGCTCAGAGTCGACATGTCCGAGTATATGGAAAAACACACTACGGCAAAGCTTATTGGATCGCCGCCGGGTTACGTCGGTTATGACGACGGAGGACACTTTTCCGAAAAAGTAAGGCGCAGGCCGTACTCAGTGCTGTTGTTTGACGAGATTGAAAAAGCGCACGAGGACGTGCTCAATATTATGCTGCAGATAATGGAAGACGGGATGTTGACCGACTCACAGGGTCGGCGCGTAGATTTCAAGAACACTATCATCGTGATGACGTCGAATGCCGGGGCTCGGAATATAACAGGGAAGCGCGCTAAGCTCGGGTTCAGCTCCGGTAGTCAAGATGATGGGAGAGCCGAGTTTGAACAGATACGCGAGTCTGTCATGGAGGAAGTAAAAAAACTGTTCAGACCTGAGTTTCTGAACAGGATAGACGAGACGATAGTATTTCATAAGCTGAGTCAGGAAAATATTAAAGAGATATGCGCGAAGATGCTGGATCTGGTGAAGGGGCGCATGAGCTCCCTCGGCATCGAAATGGCCGTAGAGGAGTCGGCTGTCGAGCTGCTGGCTGAACAGGGGTTTGACCCCGTATACGGCGCGCGCCCTTTGCGCAGGACAATACAGAATGCCGTCGAGGATCCGGCCGCTGAGAAAATCCTGGAAGGAAAAATAAAGGCAGGCGAAGCCGTGACCGTAAGCGCAAAGGACGGGAAGATAGAGATAGTTAGGGAGTAGGGAGTAGGGATTAGGGATTAGGGCGTAGGGCGCGGCTTGAAGCCGCGCCTCAATCATTATCTATTATCTCCGCCTCTTGTTCCTGTTCTTCCGCCTGTCTGCGGACCTGTTCGTACATCTCCAGTGTCTTATTCCGCAACTCGACGCGCCTGAGAGCGTCTTCCTGCTCGTAACCAAGCTTTCGCACCAATTCTTCATGGTGCTTTTCAGTCTCGATGCGTTGTTTTGTCGATTCCTTTCCAACATTGCGTTTTCTTTTGCTGTTTTTGAAAAGCAAATAAATATTAACTACAACAACTATCGCGATGATGGCAAAAAAGTATGTCATTTATCTATCCTCCGACAACCGGAGTATACCATATTTTTCTGTTTTATGGTATACTAAGTTAAAAATCGACGGAATGGATGAATGAGTTATGATATCAGTTAACAATCTAAGCCTGCAATTCGGAGGGACGACGTTATTCTCTCACGTAGATCTTCAGTTCACAGCGGGGAACTGTTATGGTGTGATCGGAGCCAACGGCTCCGGGAAATCGTCGTTTCTGAAAATCCTGTCAGGGGATTTGGACTATTCGAGCGGCAGCGTTGAGATAAAACCCGGTGTCCGCATGTCAGTCCTCAAACAGGATCAGAATATGTATGACGAAAACCGTGTCGTCGACACGGTCATCATGGGCAACAAGCGGCTCTATGAGTGCGGGCGGGAGAAGGACGCCATCTACCTCAAAGAAGATTTCAGCGATGAAGATGGAATTCGCGCCGCCGAGCTGGAGGAAGAGTACGCGGAGCTTGGAGGATGGGAGGCCGAGTCGGACGCTTCCCAGCTTCTGCAGGGGCTCGAGATTCCGACGACGCTGCACGAGTCGCTCATGAGCGAGCTGGAGCCGAGGCAGAAGGTCAAGGTGCTGCTCGCGCAGGCGCTGTTCGGGTCGCCGGATATCATCCTTCTCGACGAGCCGACGAATAATCTTGACGTGGGTTCCGTCGTGTGGCTCGAGGATTTTCTGATGGATTACGAGGGGACGGTCATCGTGGTCGCCCACGACCGGTTTTTCCTCAACACTGTGTGCACCCACATTGTAGACATCGACTTCGGAAAAATTAAGATGTATGTCGGCAACTATGACTTTTGGTACGATTCCAGCCAGCTGATGCAAAAGCTGCTCAAAGAGAAAAACAAGAAGAACGAGGATAAAATCCATGAGCTGGAAGAATTTATTCGCCGTTTCTCCGCCAATAAATCTAAATCAAGGCAGGCGACGTCGCGCAAGAAGCTTATCGAAAAGATAGCTTTTGAAGAAATGCCCGCGTCTTCTCGCAGATATCCGTGGGTGGGCTTCAAGATGGACCGTGAGCCGGGAAAGGACAGGCTGTTCGTCACTAATGTGTCAAAAATGGCGGACGGTGCAAAGGTGCTTGACAATATAAGCTTTATTATGGGGCGGGACGACAAAATCGCGTTCATCGGTGAAAACGAGAACGCAATAACCGCAATGTTCAGTTTGCTGGCCGGAGAGGCTGAGCCCGACGAGGGGGAGATAAAGTGGGGCGTCTCGACGGCACAGTCGTATTTTCCAAAGGATAACTCGGAGTATTTCGAAGGAAGCGATCTGAACATTATTGACTGGATCCGCCAATTCTCCGAGGACAAACGCGAAAGTTACCTGCGCACGTTTTTGGGGCGCATGCTGTTCACAGGCGATGATGTCTATAAGAAAGTAAATGTTTTGTCGGGCGGGGAAAGGGTGCGGTGCATGCTGTCAAGGCTGATGCTGTCAGGGGCGAATGTCCTTTTGCTGGATCAGCCGACGAACCACCTCGATCTTGAGAGCGTAGCGGCGCTCAACAATGGGCTGACTGATTTTGGCAGCAACGTGATTTTTACGACACACGACCATCAACTAATCCAGACTGTCGCAAACCGCATTATTGAATTCAAGGACGGCGGGATAATTGACAGAGCTATGACGTATGATGAGTACATAGGGATTGAGAAATGATAGTGGATAGTGGATAGTGGATAGTGGATAGCAAATTAAAGTGTACAGTGTACAGTGTACAGTGTACAAATAGGGGACGTAGGAGTTAGGAGTTAGGAGTTAGGGGTCAGGGGGCGGGGGAGTCGGTGGCTGATGTGTCGGTTAATTCTTCGGGAATATCTGCGTTGTCATCTTCAATGGGGTCGGGCGGTTCTTCGAGAGGCTCCTCGAAGCCGCCTTCAGCAGGGGGGGATAGCTCTTCTGCATCGGGAGGGGTGGTTGATTCCCCCGGCTGGATTTCCTGATATGATACTTCGAGGTCGGGACCGGTGAAACTTCCGTCCAGCTTGCTCAATGTCCTGTCGTATTCCTCCGAACCGGCCTCGTACGGAACCGGGCGATAGTCGTTTATGGAAGTGCTCCCGCTGACCGAGCATGGGATGTTTTCCGTGCCGGTTATGGAGATGCTGCCGTCAAGGTCGCGCATGACCGTTATTTTTGCTAGGATGGAATCTTTATCCCTCGGGTTGTTGTGGCCGCCAAAACTCCAGTTGCCAAGGCTGTAGTAAATGCAACCGCCATTATACTCCTCATATTCCTGAAGCGTGTGCGGGTGGGTGCCCATGACGATGTGCGCGCCTGCGTCGATAGCGGCGCGCCCGATTTGTTTCTGCGACGCGGTAGCATGGTACGACCCCTCGTTGCCCCAGTGCAGAGCCATGATTATCACTTCGGCGCCGGCTTCTTTCATTTCGGACGCAGCCTTGATAACGTCTGATTCGCTCACCGTGTTCTTTGAGTACACCCCGATCGTAAGGCCTGTTTCCGTCGTAAATAGGGTCCACCCGCCGTCAGGGGCGTAGCTGAGACCGTTTTCGCTGAGTATCCCTTTCATTTCTTCATAACCGGTCAGACCATAATCAAAAGTGTGGTTATTGCCCAAAGCAACCATGTCCACGCCGCCCTCAAGAAGTATGTTCACATACTCAGGGGGGGCGCGGAGGCGGAAGGTCTTGTTTGCAGGAACGTTGTACTCGGCAATAACGCACTCGAGGTTGACAAGCACAAAGTCGGCATCGTCATATAGCGGTTTCACTATACTGAAAGGATAGGCGTAGTTCTCTCCGACAACAACCTCGTATGCGTAGGCGTTGCCTTTGGAATTGTGTTCGCTGGCAAGCGAGTTGTCTCCCATCATGGCAATGGTGAAGTATTCCGGCGCGGGTTCGGGCTCTGGCTCTGGCTCTGGCTCTGGCTCCGGTTCGGGTTCCGGCTCCGGTTCGGGCAAAGGAGCGCGGGCAGATTCATCCGGGGCGGCGGAGTTTTGCGGCGCAGGGGTTTCTGCAAACGTGGGGGGAGGCGGCTCCTGCTCGTATACCGGAATATGCACGCTGCTGCATAAAACAGCGCATGCGACCGCCAAAAAAAGGATAGCAATATTTACAAAAATGCCTTTAATGCGCTTTCTCATATACCACGCCCCCGCCGTCCCCTGGCCCCTGACCCCTAATCCCTTGCTGTCCGCAGACTGCATTATATCATCATCGCATCCTGTGTACAAGACACTGTAATTGATCTTGCAGGTAGGAAAGGTTCTTTTATGAAGCAAAAATACTGGGTATACGCGTCTCTGTGCGCGCTGATATGGAGCCTGATGTCGGTGTTCATTAGGCTGGCTTTTGGCAGCTTTTCGGCTGTAACTCTCTCCGCCACCCGCGTATGGATTTCTGCAGTCACTTTGCTCACAGTGTGCATAGTAAAAAAAATGCCGCTTCCGCGCGCTCGCGACATCCCGCTCTTTTTCATTACGGGCGCGACCGGTTTCGGGGGCTATTTCATGCTGTACAATATAGGATTCAAACTCGTTACCGTTGCTACAGGGAATGTCATTATTGCAGCAGCGCCATTCTTCTCAGCCCTTATTGCATGGGTGTTCCTGAAAGAGCGCATCCGTCCGCTCGGCTGGATCTTTATCGGAGTATCATTTGTCGGAATCCTGATCCTCGCGTTCTGGGACGGGGTGCTTTCGATAAACGTGGGGGTGATATGGCTTCTTGTGGCCGCAGTATCTTTCAGCGTATACAGCCTGATGCTGCGACGGCTCACCCGGAATTACACGTCGGTCCAGAGCAGCTCCTACAGCATGATGGCGAGCGCGATAATGATGTCGCCTTTCCTCCCTGCCGCAATAGACGACGCAATCGCAGCGCCCATCAGCGCCATTGCCGCAGTTTTGTCGATAAGCGTAGCTTGCAGTTTCTCGTTTATATTCTGGGCGAAAGCCCTATCTTTGGCAAAACGCACGGCTGACGTGGTGAATTTCCTGTTTGTCCCGCCTTTCCTCGGCGCGATACTGGCATTTATAATTTACAGGGAGCTTCCCGGCTGGGGGACTATCATTGGAGGAATAGTGATTCTCTTCGGTCTATGGATGTACCAGAAAAAAGCGTAATTCGGCCAAAGAATCGAACCCACCGGCCCTACATGAACTTCAGGCTTATGTCCAGAGCGTTCACCGAATGGGTGAGCGCGCCTATGGAGATGAAGTCGACACCTGTTTCTGCGACCGCGCGCAAATCGCGCTCGCCCATATTTCCGGAGGCTTCGACCAGGGCGCGGCCTCCGATTCTTTTTACCGCTTCCGCCATTGTCGCAATATCCATGTTGTCAAGCATGATTATATCCGCCCCGGCAGCCAATGCTTCCTCTATTTGGCGGAGGGTTTCTGTTTCGACTTCAATCTTTATCGTGAACGGGCTGTTGTTCCGCGCGAGCCTGACAGCTTCCGTTATTCCGCCGGCAGCTGCGATGTGGTTGTCTTTGATCAGTATGCCGTCAGAGAGGCTGAATCTGTGGTTTGACCCGCCGCCGCACCTGACTGCGTATTTTTCGAGCATACGCATCCCCGGCGTCGTTTTGCGCGTATCAACGATTCTCGCTTTGGAGCCTGATACAGCCGCCACTGCCTCAGCAGTCCTGCTTGCAACGCCGGACAAGTGCTGCAGGATGTTAAGTGCCGTTCGCTCGCCTGTGAGGATGCTGCGCGAGGGCCCGGATATGTTTGCGATTACGTCGCCTGTTTTTACAGTGGAGTTATCATTTAGAAGCGAAGTAATGCGGATGTCTCCGTCGATCAATTCAAACACGCGCCTTGCGATGTCGAGACCGCAGATGATGCCAGGTTCCTTTGCCTTGAAATAACCGCCGGAGACCGCGTCTTCCGGGACGCAGCACTTTGTTGTGACGTCTTCTATCCCGATGTCTTCGCGCAGCGCCGAGAGTAAGAATTCGTCAAGACCAAGATAAGAAAAATTCATGTGTTCATCCCCTTAATCTCTTCTTCAATCCAATGCGAACCTATGCTTTCCGGGCGGCGAATCGCAGCTCCGAGGATCGCTTTTGCGACCGTCGCGATATTGAGGGCTTCCAGGTAATCGCAGCTGTCATCGTAAACTGATTCGAGATGCGCCTGGATGCCGCATACTTGCTCAAACGCAAATAGAAGACCGGACCTTTTCCTGACTACGCTGCAATAGTCGTTCATCAGCTTCTGTACCTTTTGTCGCATGGCTGCTATATCGATCTGTGCCCGTGGCCTTGCCGGAATCCTTCCGATTTTCGCCGGGATTTGTCTTTCGGCGTTGCTGTGCGCAAGGTTAATATGCAAAGCGGCGCGGCGGCCGAAAACGAGGCATTCCAGCATCGAATTCGAGGCTAGCCGGTTCGCGCCGTGTACACCGGTGTTCGCTGCCTCCCCGCATGCGTACAAGCCGGTGATATTTGTGCGCCCGTCAAGGTCTGTCTTAATGCCGCCCATCATGTAATGCTGGACAGGGCAAACCGGTATCAGATCTTGCGCAATATTGATTCCCCGCGACAGGCATTCGTTGTATATTGTCGGGAAACGGTGGCTCAGGAATTCTTCCGATTTTGCGGTTATGTCGATAAACACATGGTCTTCGCCGCTGCGCTTCAGTTCTTTCAGTATTCCGCGCGCCACGATATCGCGTGGGGCCAGTTCACCCAATTCATGCTCGTCTGTCATGAATCGTTGGTTTTCGCTGTTAACGAGCAAACCTCCTTCTCCCCGGACGGCTTCGGATATGAGGAACTCGCAGCCGTTGCTGACTTGGCTCCATAGTCCTGTGGGATGGAATTGTATAAACTCGATGTTTGCCAGATCCGCCCCGGCGCGTATTGCGGCGGCAAGGCCGTCGCCGGTGGCTACTGAAGGGTTTGTGCTTTTCTTGTATATCTGCCCTATGCCTCCCGTGGCAATAACTACGTTAGACGAATGAATAAGGTGGAATTCAGAATCGTTGCAGCGGGCGACGAGGCCGGTGAGACGACTTTCATCTGTCAGTATGTCGAAGAGGCATGTGTGTTCGCTGAAAGATATGTTTTTCCGCTGCGAGACTATGTTAGCCAGCACTTTGACAGTCTCGCGCCCCGTGGCGTCACCGCCGGCGTGGACGATGCGGTTCTTGTGGTGCCCGCCTTCGCGCGTGATCTGCAGTTCGCCGTGTTCATCGAGGTCGAATGGGACGCCCCGCGCAACAAGGTTGTTGATGTCGGAAGGGCCTTCCGTGACCAGTATCTTCACTGCGTCGACGTCGCAAAGCCCCGCTCCGGCGACGAGTGTGTCCTCCAGATGAAAGAGCGGGGTGTCATCGCTGCTGATAGCCGCTGCGATCCCTCCCTGCGCCAGCCACGAGCATGATGTGTCGATGCCCTCTTTTGCGATGATGAGGCAGCTCAGCGACTCGTCGATGTTCAGAGCCGTATACAAGCCTGCTAAACCTGCGCCGACGATTACAACGTCATACTCTGATGTTTTTGCTATTTCTGTTTCTTCGCTGATTGCGAAATTCAAATGATCATCTTCTTTCTGATGGGCGTAAACGCCCAAGGGATTAGGGATTAGGGATTAGGGGTCAGGGGTTAGGGGTCAGGAGACGGGGAATGCGAACGGGGGATATTAGAATTTAAAGATAATGCCTACTGCCGCGGAGGCTGCGATGAAAACGATGGGGTGCGCCTTGATTTTTTTTACAAGGAAAAACAAGACCACAGCGAAGAGAATTGCTTTGAGGCTGAACAAGTCGGTCAGCATTCCTGTTTGTTCCCAAAGCTCAAAACGCAAAAGCGAGATTCCTACGAGACTCAACGCGGAGGCGGATATAAGCCCGACTGAGGCGGGGCGCAATCCGTAGAACGTCGATTCGACTAATGTGCTTTCTTTGAATTTACTCAAAAGACGGGCAACTGTCAATACAATTATTATCGAAGGCAAAACTAATCCGACCGATGCTATCAATCCGCCGGGAAAACCTCCGACAGTAAATCCGACGTATGTTGCCATGTTAATCCCTATCGGGCCGGGGGTGGATTCGGAGATCGCTATCATGTCTGCAAGCTGCGCTTGCGTGAACCAGCCTGTGTTCAGCGACAATTCCTGAAGAAAAGGAACTGCGGCCATCCCTCCCCCTATTATAAAGAGACCTATTTTAAAAAACTCATAAAACAGCTGCAAGAATATCATTTAGGATGCCTCCGCAGCTGTGAGATAATTATTCCGGCAGTCCCGGCAGCGATTACTATCAATGCAACAGGGAAGCTTGTGAACAACGAGATTGCGATAACAACGATATAGATGATCAGTGTAGGCTTGTCTATTACGGCGTTTTTAAACAGTTTTAAAACAGCGTTAATTATCAACACGCACACACACACCCGTATGCCGGCGAATGCGTTCTGTACGGCGGGAATGTCTGAGANCTGGGTAATAAACGCCGCGATGAGGAGGATTATCAGAATCGACGGGAAAATCATGCCAAGAGCCGCCGCAATCCCGCCTGCCTTACCGGCTTGCTTGTGACCGACAAACAGCGAGGTGTTGA
>JGI24702J35022_10002828_pt1 | contig 10521 bp, 8 predicted proteins | sample TergutTh196P4_FD_35022 | JGI IMG/M metagenome (IMG submission 35022)
GCCGCTGTTGTAGTTGAAGCGCCTGCCCGGTTCGGTGTACTGCGGGATTTCGAAGGCTGCCCTGCCGGTATCCCCGGCCTCCCACCACACGGGCAGGCCGTCCCAGTCGTCGCTGTCCCCCGGCAGGCCGGAGCTCATGGTGAGCAGGTGCCCGATGGTCATATCCAGCTTGCTCTCCTGCCCCGGGGCGATGACCGCGTCAGGGAAGAAGTCGTACACCTTCTGTTCCACGCCCTCAATATAGCCCTCGCCGATGGCGATGCCCGCCAGCGCCGAAACCACCGACTTCGTGACGGAAAACATGGGGTGGGGCGTATCCCTGTCCCAGCCGCGGGCATAGCGCTCGTAGACGATTTCGCCCCTGTAGAGCACCAGCAGGCCCTCGGTTTTCGGGCCGCCCTGCAGCGTGCCTATGATGCCGTAGGCGGTCTCCGCCAAGACCCCGCCGACCCAGCCCGGTATACCTGTGTGGAGCAGGCAGGCGCTGAGCAGGCTCAGGATGCAGGCGACAATTTTCGAGATGATAATTTTCATACTATACGATAGCCTCCCCGCCGTATTTCCACTATTATAGCACATCCCCGGCGGAATGCAAGAGGCGCGAAGAACCGGATCTTCCAAAAGATCAAAACGCCAGAACGTATTCGTTCTGGCGTTTCGCGTGGCAACCCACGTCAGCTCTGAGACGTTTACACGAAGCCCTTTAGCTTGAGCAGTTTAGCTACACGATTTGCCCATGAAAACCGCGTAAGGGTGCAGTAATCGTGTAACGTCGCAGAGAATGATTGCGCTTCTACTGTACGAGGGCTGTATTGGTCAGCTATTTTTAGACTAATCCTCTTCATCGTCCCTGTCGTCAATGAAATAGTCAATCTGCCGCTGCACTTCGTTATGAGAAAGTGTCTTGCGCCGATCTAAAAACTCTTGTGCTTCCTCCATAATTTCCTTGATTTTTTGCTCCAACTCGTTTTTAGGCGGCAGAACTGTCCAATATTCCGCAACAGCAATGCCTGCCTTGTCGAGTTCCAGTAATTCTATTTTTTCTCGGCTGGCTGTTGCGCAAAGGATCAGGCCAATGGGAGTATTTTCGCCCTCCCGACGCTCATGACGATCAAGCCACTTAAGATATAGCTCCATCTGTCCTTTGTGCTGCGCCTTGAATGTACCTAGCTTCAGTTCAACGGCCACAAGCCGACGCAGGTCACGTTGATAGAAGAGCAAATCCAGCCACAAGTCTTCGCCATCTATGATCATGCGCTTTTGCCGTTCCACAAAGGTAAATCCGCGGCCAAATTCGAGAATAAAGGCCTCTAGTTTTGTGAGGATTGCCATCTCTAAATCCGCTTCCAGGAAATTATCTTTCAGTCCCAACACATCCAGCAGATAGGGGTCTTTGAATACGTTGGAGGGAATGGCAGAGGATTCAGTTAGTTGGGCGTTGGCTATCTCTTGCCGTTCATATGCTTTTCGTGAAATTTGACGGCGCATTTCCTTGGTGCTCAATTGCCGCTCGGCGGCATCTTGCAGATAATACAGCTTTGCCTCATCGTTTTTTATGGGTAAAACCTCAATGAAATGCGACCACGCCAATTGTGTCGCCAGTGGCGACACAATCTCGAGTGCGGGGAATTGCTCGGCAAACTGCATCATCCGGCGCAGGTTTCGCAACTCGAATGTCCGTCCGTACTTTTTCGTCAATTGTGTCGCCAGCGCCGACACAATCTTTTTTCCATAAGCAGCCCTCCCACCATCCAGAACGACAGAATTGACATATTGACCGATTTCCCAATACATCAAAGAAACTTCTCGGTTCGCGAAAGCGGCAGCGCGAGCCTTCCGGTTTTCGATAATGCGGGAAACCCGCCTAAATATCTGAGTCTCGTTGACTGTCGTTTCCCCGACCGGGGATATATCGTTATTCATCTAATATCTCCACAGGTTATTTTTCTTATGCTTATTATACCTGATTTGCGTGCGGAAAGCAAGAATAATTTCTGTTGCCCGTGCCGAAAGATACTCTCCCTGCCCTGCGCTGGTATACCCAAACACCTATGCGCATTACCCCCTGCTTTCCAAGAACCTCATGCCGCACTCTCCGCAAATAACATAGACATCTCTTGTGGCGCGGATGATTACGCCACACGGACAGACATATCTACGTGAATTTGATGAGCTGGGGTCGCTGTTCGTGATACCATCTTCCGTATCGGGGTTGCCAGTTCTACTGCGATACATAGGGAACGCATTCGGGCTGGAACCGTATGTCGCTTGCATCCAGGCAAAGGTTGCATCAGTGAGAAAAGTTATAGTCCACCCATATGTTTTATCACGTTCGCAGCGCAAGCCGTGGGCTTCAGCGGCTTCCTTAAACCGTTTATTATGGTAGGTGCCGCTTCGGCTGCAGTCGCGTATGCCAAACTGATGGTTATACAGGTGCACCATTTCATGCAAAAGGGTCTTGCATATACTCTCGAAGGGGCGGTTGAGATGATCTGCGCATACATTTAGCTCGTAGTATCCGGCTTCGCTCCCTTCTTTCCACGCCCTCCAGCAGGTAAACCATCCAAGACAGGTGCCTCGACTTGTTGGCGAAGCCGTGATTACGGGCTTCTCCAGTTCACCTTCGAAAAAATGCACGTTGAAGTCTGCGAACAAAGAATCCAGGGTATCAATGGTGGGTGCGAGGGATGTGTTTGCCATTGCGGTGTCTCCTTCTTGTTTTTTTGGAGAGGTTTTGCCCCTCACTATCTAAAGGACAGAGAGGGGCAAAGACCATAGTTGAACTTAGATAACCTCGAAATAATCTCGTAGCACCTCGTCCGTGCGCAGCTTATTGCGGAGCCGCTCTTCTCTATATCTCACGCCTTCGAGGCTCAGACCGAAAAAGTCTGCGATTACCTGCTTTTTCGTTTTGTCGAGCCAAAACTCCAGCAGCCGCAACTCACAATAGGAAAGTCTGGCGCACAAGGCGGCGCGCAACTCCTCGCTTAAAAAAGCCGCCTCAATACCTACCGTATTATCTGGGATACTGTCTCGCAGGCCTCCTACCTCATCGTCTTCGCTGTAAGGCTTGTCCAAACTGACTATGTAGCTCGTGCGCTTGTCGCAGTAGGCGCATTCTTCTTTGCACCCCCACACCTTTCCGGGGCATTGACCTCTCTGGATTAAGTGCCTTTCCTCCCTCTTGAGTTCGGCTTGGTTAAGCTTGCCCAACTTTTCGCCCAGTTCATTTTGCGGCAACCGATAGGCATAGCCTCCTTTTTCTCCCCGGTTATAGAACCAGTTCTCTGGCAGTAGATAGTACCATCTTTGCCGGAAGGAATTGTCTGCGGTCGGGAGTTCCCCGGGAGTGAAGCATTCCTCCCGGCTGACGGGGGTTTCACTGTCGTGAACGTAGTAGCTGGTAAAATTGAACTTCTGAAGAGTAAAGTCGTACATGCTTGGTGTCTCCTTTGAATTTCAAAATTTTGGTTTGAAATCCGCAGGAGGCGTAATTCTTAAATCCGCAAAGAATAAGAAAGACGACAGTCGATACCCGCTTCCGGGTATCCGCAACTGTCGTCTAGCGCTCTATACGGATTTCATATGTGGGGGTGCTGTGGGTTGGTTTGGTGGTTTATGTCGCCGGGTCGATGTGTCCATGGACGACATTGAGCGTACAGTCGGGGTTAGCTGTAATCAGGGTAATGCAGTCCTTTTTGCGTATCTCAATGGTACGCTTGTCAGTGCTCTCGTCGCAAATGCGCTTGTCGTTGAGATTTTTAATTTCCATCATAGACTACAGACTCCTTTCAAAAAAATTTTGCCGAGGGACGGATGCCGTGCGTTTGGTTGCCACTCAGGAATTTGCGTTTTTTGAAGAACCACCTCCTAGCTTTTAGCTTGATTTCAGTATACATGCAGTGCGTCAATGTATCGTCAAGAAAAAAACAGACAGAAAATTCGACCAATTATACAAACACGGCCATAATCATCTGCGCTGTCTTTGTGCAACATGCCAACGATTAGACAGGTTTCAACATAAGACAAAAACACCCTGAAGCGAATACTTCAGGGTGGAGCGTGTTATATTGAGGTTTACTGCCGCAAAGTCAAGAATTTAAAGTATATACTGGCTTGCGGTTGTTCTGATTGTGGGCGAGAATAATAATGACTTTTGGCCAGACAACAGGCGGCACCGCGTCATATGCAAAAGGCTAAAGGATCATCCTTGACAAACCGTCAATAATCTGTATAATCACCGGCATGGGACAATAATTTTTAGGAGGAATAAGAATGCCTACCGTCTACCAAGCCCACAGCATTACTTATAAGATCCAGCCCGGACCTCTGCAAGATTCTCTCAATCATCCCCACGTACATGTCGAATACGGTAAATATGCGGCTTCGATGAAGCTTGACGGCTCTCTGAACCACGGCTGGCTGCCGTGGAAGCAGATGCGCGAAGCCGGCAAGATGGTCAGAAGCCATCACGCTGCTTTCTACGCCAAATGGGCTGAGCTCAACCTCGAAACGCAGAAAAGGCTTAGTCTCAATTACCCCGTGCACTGGCTTGATCGTATGAGATGGTGGCCAAGACCATTTATACCGTGGTGGTATGTGAGAAGCGTAGAGCCCCTGGACGACTATCGCCTCAAGCTAAAGTTTGAGGACGCCGACAGGCCCGCTCTCATCTACGACTTTAAGCCGGAGCTGGACAGACCGCTGTTTAAGCCTTTGCAAAACACTTCCGTATTCAATAGCGTCGGATTGAACGGAGCGTCAATCATCTGGCGCATGCCAAAAGGTGCAAATCCCGAAGACTGGCCCTACGGAGAAATTGATTTTGATCCGGAATGCCTGTACCATGGACGCGAGAAAGCATAGCTATAAGGCGGGGGAGTCCCTAACCCCGCCTTTATAATGCTATTTTTTTGGCAGATGCCTGTTTAGCACAACAACTGCTTGAAAGGAGACTTCATTAACATCGACTACAAACACTCCGCCCATACGTTCTATATCTCTTTTTATAATTGATAGCCCCAATCCAAGGCCTTGCGTATTCTCTCCTTGGATAAATCGTCTTGTGAGTTCCTGGCCGCTTAGGTTAATTGGGTTTTTCAAGGAATTCCTTAAAAGTAAGCGTATATCTTTGTTTAGTGTCGTTGCCTCAGCTGTAATCTTTGTTTTTGGTTTAGCATACTTTATTATGTTGCAAAAAAGCTCGTCTAAAGCGGATGCCAAAAGCGTGCCGTCGGCCCTCACTTGTGCTGTTTCTGGTAGAGTCCAATCCACACATAACTCAAGCTTCATCAGTTCGTCACTGTATGTCTCCTTAACTTCTTCAAGCTTTTTGCATAGATCAACTCCTCCCATTTCAATGAGCACATCCCCTGTATTTGACCTGGTTGCGTCAATCGTTTTCTCAAGAAGCATTGTTAATAAGTTGCTTTGCCTCTCTAGCACGGCTGTGTATTTAAGAACTTTCTTGTTTTCGTCGCTATCAAATGAATCTTCGTGTTTTCCAATTAAGCATTTGAGATCACGTAAACGATTAGAGATAATGCACGTCGGGTTTCGCAGAGAGTGAGTCAAGTTAGCAAGAAGCTTGAACTCAGCATTGTCTAGAGCGTTGGCGACGGATCTGCACAGATAGGTCGACAAAACAAGTAAAATCAAAAGAAGTACTCCGGGAAACAGTATTCGTCGAGGTTGCGCGATGTCATTGTAGCCAATAGTTAAAAAAGCTACAACGGCTACAGACAATAGCCCGAACATAGTGATACCTGGCGAGCTCTTGAACGGGTGATAGCGCTGGAAAAATGTTATCACGCCAGAACAGGAAAACAAATAGTTCCGATTAATGTGCCTTGTTATCTTCGCCCCTACAAACAAAAGAGAGAAGAGCAACAATGGAAAAGTTAGGGAAAAGCAAAGGCAAAAGAAGGCGGGCGGCAAAAAGGAATATAAGCTCGGAGAAACGTCTGGGCTGTCGATGCACAGATAGCTAAAAATCGTTATCTTTACAAGAAACACTAAGAATAAGTAATAATAGTCAATATAAGACAAATGTTTCAAAATAAAAGTCACTAACGATACGACGACCAACACAAAGCAAACAAAAAACAAGAGAGGTGCAGTGCTGTAGTCTAGTATCGCTATTTTTTGGTATTCTAATATCTTGATTAAATATGCGGTACTCTCACTTTCTGAGAAGAAACCAAAGTTGCATAATACGGAGTAGTACATGCCTAATGGTGCCACAAACCCAAGACAATAAATCACTTTAAGTGGCGCCATGCTGGCTTGAGAATCAGACATAAATAAACCTCAGTCTCCTTTCGAATAAAACTGCGCTTGCTTAGTAAAACGACAAATTTGGAGAGGACGGAACGAATTGCATTTTGATTAACATCACTTGACATCTCCTAGCCTGTAACCTTTTCCTCGTTCAGTCCGAATGCAAGCTTTGCCTAATTTTTCGCGGAGACTCTTTACGTGCATTCTTATTGAGCCCTCGTCGCCCCCATCGCAATCTGGCTTTCCCGCATTCATCTTGCCAATAATACTATCAGCCGTGAGGCACTGCTGTTGATGAAATGCGAGTATCTTAAAGACTTGGTATTCGGTCTTGGTCAAGTTTTTACTATTACCGTTCTCGAAGACGTCTTTAAGATTGTCATTAAGGGTAAGCCTACCGATCCGATAGAGGCCCTTTAACATATTACGCACATAACTGAGCAGTGCCTCAGCCGTAAGCTTCGCCGACTTGATGATATACTGGCAATTGTCAATGCCCATGGCTCGCAGATACGGCTCTTTGTTTTGTGCTGTTAGAAACAAGATAGGAGCACACGTTTTTTCCCTTAACTCGGTCGCTACATCGACGCCATTCTTTCCGGGCAACAAAATATCTAGCACAAACAGGGCGACAGATTCAAGCTCGTCCAACCGTAGCGCCAGAACCTCTTCGCCGTTTGTTGCTGTAATACACTCAAAATTAGCTTCCTTCAGGTGCTCCTCGATCCAGTCCAGGAAATCTCTGTCGTCTTCGCAGATTAAAACTTTGAATTTGTCCATGAAATACCTCTCGCTTTCTAAACATTCTACGCCTATGCTGTCTCCGATATAGTTGCCATTATACCGCTCTTGCTCTGCTTATTAGTAAAAAACTACCCCTACTAGGTGAGTACGGTCGTCCTATAGCTTAAGAAGCACTCTTCTCCTCGGCCTCCTGACGTGCTCATATATCTTCCAGGCTACAAACGCCAAATCCAGCAACAAGAAGATACTCAGGGCTATCGTTGCGCCGCTGAGGTGCTCGCCGGTTTTCGGGAACCCGGCGCCTCCACTGTTGCCATTGCTAGGATTAAGGAAGGAATTGCTGGTATCGCTGCCGCCATTATTCGCCGGGACGGGCGTGATATTATCATTCGCAAGGATTGTCAGCCCTGTTTGCACGCTTCCGTCGCTGTATACGAACTCCACCGTGTGAGTGCCCGGAGCCAGCGTTTCAAGATAAGAAGCGTTCAGCGAGATGATGGTGCTGCCGGAGGCTTTCGTGTAGTTGGCTGCGGTGATTACCGAACCGTCAACCTTAAGTTCGACGAATTTGCTAAAGTCGCCATCACAGGTGATGGTCGCACCCGCAACCGCTCCCTTCTTCCACGACTGGTTGGCCCCACTCGTAATCTTGTAGACGGGCGTACTGCCTGTGACGGGGATTGTATCTGTTGCGGTGAGAAGCCCGCAGATCGTACATTCCCTGTGTCGGCTGCCGTCCGCCGTGGCAGTAGCCGCAACGTCAACGACCCAGCTGCCCGGCGTATGCGCCGCAAAACCGTCCTTTTCGCCGCAAGAACACTCATGCCAGTGGCCAGCTGCGTCCTTCTTCCAGGCAGTCCCGAAGGAATGGGTGTGCCCTGCGCCCGTTGCCGGGATCGCTTCTGTCGCAGTAATGAACCCGCAAATGGTACACTCCTTGTGCCTGCTGCCCTGCGCCGTAGCGGTGGCGGCTACATCAATAATCCAATCCCCCGGTAAGTGCGCCGCAAAACCGTCCTTCTCGCCGCAGCTACATTCGTGCCAGTGGCCCGTAGCATCCTTCGTCCACGCAATCCCGTAGGAATGGGTATGCCCTTCGCCCGTTGCGGGGATCACCTCGGTCACAGTGGAATATCCGCAAACGGTGCATTCCTTATGCTTGCTCCCGGCGGTCGTGGCGGTGGCGGCAACGTCTACAATCCAATCCCCCGGCGTATGGGGCGCAAAATCGCCTTTCTCCCCGCAGGAGCACTCTTTCCAGTGTATGGTTTCATCTTTCTTCCATTCGTTGCCGAAGGTATGCGTGTGCCCTTCTCCCGTAACCGGGATTGCCGCTATGTCCGTGGCATACCCGCAAACGATGCACTCTTTATGCTTGCTGCCGTCCTCTGTGGCTGTGGCGGCAATATCTATAATCCAGTCGCCAGGCACGTGTACCGCTGTATCGGACTTTTCGCCGCAAGAGCATTCGTGCCAGTGGCTGGCAGCGTCACTCTCCCATTCGCCCCATGTGTGGGCGTGGCCCGGCGGCAATACCGTCAGCGATATGGCCGTGGAGGAAGGAGTGTCGTTTTCTGCCGCCTCCACATAAGACATGCCCAACGGGTTATAGCTGACCGTAAGCGTATACGGCGTCGCTCCGGCATCAAGGGTCTCGAGGTAACTCGCCTTAAAGGTGATCGCGCCGCCGCTCACCGCATAATCCGTCCCGGGGGTGAGTACAGCCGTACCATTCGTGATCTTATCGATGGTGTTTCCGTTCAGCGTCACATTTGCGGTTTTATCCTCGCCAGAGCCTTTGATAAAGCTGATGGAGGACGTAGCCGCCGCGCTGTCGGTAAACACAACCAACCCCTCCGAGCTGATAACCGACACGTTTCCGGCATGGTCGGTGATACGGGCATAAACAATGCCTTTCCAGTTGGCGGATATACTGAAAGTGCCACCGTTGCCGATCGCTGTCCACGTCAAGCTGTCCCAATCCGTTTCGCCGGACAGCTTGGTTTCGGATTTTAGGTATTCGACTGTGTTTACGCCGGATTCGCCGTCAGCTGCGGTAACCGTTACGTCTATCGTGTCTTTGAAAAACAGGCCGAAGGTAATGGTATTCATGAAGCTGGAGAAGCCTTTGGTTTTCATTAGGATCGTACCTGTCGGCGGAGTGGTGTCCGTGGCGGGTATCGCTTCCGTCACCGTGACATGCCCGCAGACGGTACATTCCTTGTGACGGCTGCCGTCCTCCGTGGCTGTAGCGGCAATATCTACGATCCAATTGCCCGGCGTGTGCTCCGCCAGATCAGTTTTCTCGCCGCAGGAGCATTCGCGCCAATGTTTGGATGAATCACGCATCCATTCGCCGAACGTATGGGTATGCCCCTCGCCCGTGGCCGGGATGGCTTCCGTTTCCGTGACGTAACCGCATATGGCGCACTCCTTGTGCTTGCTGCCGTCCTCCGTGACGGTGGCGGCAATATCTATAATCCAGTTACCCGGCGCATGGGGCGCTGAATCGGTTATTGCACCGCAATCGCATTCGTGCCAGTGATTGACCGCATTGCTTTCCCATACGTTTCCGAAGGCATGGGTGTGTTCTTCGCCCGTTGCTGGGATTATCCCCGCCTCCGTAACATAACCACAAACAGTACATTCCTTGTGTCTGCTGCCATATTCCGTAGCGGTGGCGGCTACGTCTACGATCCAGTCGCCTGGCGTGTGCTCCACCATGTCAGTTTTCTCGCCGCAGGAGCATTCGTGCCAGTGGTTGGTGTCGTCACTCTCCCACTCGTTTCCGAAGGAGTGGGTGTGATCCGCTTCCCATACGGCATAGAGCGTCACGCTGGCATTGGCTGTATAGCTTGCGCCGGGCTGGTACTGCGCCGTGGTTGCGTTGGCGCCGGTCGCCCAACCCTTGAAAGTGTAGCCGCTTCGGGTTGGCACATCGCTGCTAAGGGTAAGGATTATGTCCTGCGTTTTGGTTTGCTCCTCTGGCGGGTTGATGCCGCCGTTGGCGTTGTAGGTGACAATATATAGAGGAACAACGGGGTTATTCCATACAGCGTAAAGCGTCACGTTGGCATTCGCCGTATAGCTACTGCCGGGCTGATACTGCGCCGTGGTTGCGTTGGCGCTGGTAGCCCAGCCGAGGAAATCGTATGTACCACGGGTTGGCTCCGTGTTGCTGAGGGTCAGCGCAATATCGTGCGTTTTGGTCTGCGTTGGAGGCGCTCCAGTGCCGCCGTTGGCGTTGTAGGCCACGGCGTAGGTATCGGGCTGCGTCACTCCCTCCTCCCATATTGCGAAAAGCATGAGGGCTGCATTGTTTGTATAGCTCCCGCCGGGCTGGTACTCCGCTTCGGTTGCGTCCTTGTCGGTCGACCAGCCAAGGAACGTATACCCTTCACGGGTGGGTTGCTCGGTGCGCAGGGTAAGCGGCTCGCCGTGTATTTTGGAGTGCATTTCGGGTGGGTTTTCGCCGCCGTTAGCATCGTAGACTACATA
>JGI24702J35022_10002829_pt1 | contig 10512 bp, 2 predicted proteins | sample TergutTh196P4_FD_35022 | JGI IMG/M metagenome (IMG submission 35022)
ATTGTAAACGACCTTTTGCCCGAGTTGCGCACTTTGGGTTATGAGTTGGAACAAATAGACAGAACTTCGTTTGCCGTAAACGGAACCCCTGTGGATGAAGAGACAGACGATGTGCAGCAAGTGATTGAACAATTCGTAGAGATGTACAAAACCCATCAATTTTTACATAAAACGGATAAAAACAGTGCGATTGCCAAAAGTTTGAGTAAACAAAAATGTAATAAAAAGTTACAAATAGTATCAGAAACCGAACAGCAAGTTTTTATCAAAAGGTGGCTACAATGTCAAGTTCCGCACATTTCACCCTCAGGGAAAAAGGTATCGAAAGAACTAACGGAAACAGATTTTGAGATTTTTTTTTAGTTAAAAGTTAGAAGGCAGTGAGGAATGTCAAACACAATAACACCCCAAACAACCCATTTTTTTAACCTTTTTTTTTTTATATATAAAAAAATATATTTTCGCGCTGAGTAATATTATCGTGAACAAGTAAGTAAGATTATTAAGAATGAAAAAAAATTACAATTTCTATATCATTAAACACCTTTTAGTTAACTGTAAAAAAACGACACTCATTTTTTGTCTGTTTTTTGCACTCTTTATATGTTCCGCGCAAACTACAATAAATTGGCACGACAATACTCCCTCCCAATCAAACGCCTTGGTAGCACTGGGAGATACCGGATATTTGTATATTAATGCACTTATTACCGGTACCTCACTTGTTAATCCAGTTGTTGAAATTATAGTTCCACCGGGGGTGGAGTTTATAGGATCAACCAAAGCAACCATGCTCATTAACGAGCCGGGATCTTCATACTCTTGTATTGACAACAACATCACGCTACTACCCATGACCCGCACAGCAACTCTGAATTACACTTGCAATGGTAATATGCTCTATGCCGGAGACTCAATAGTGCTGAAAGTGAAATTGAGGGCAACGTATGGTATCAACCCCTCAAATCCCGGAAATTTTACCGTAAATATTAAAGGTTCAGGTTTCGTTTCTAATGGAAACCAAATATTTCCAGCCAATTTGATAAAACCTACATTAAGAATAGTGCCTACCCCTGCGAATATTTCAGGTACTATTGGAACCCCAACAAATGTAACTATTGACATAGATGCCGCATTAGGACATACCTATTCTACATTAGTTACCCTATCATACGATGGCGCGGCACTTACTTTGAATAATTTTAAAATTAACGGTACCCCTTTGGGTTCTGCCCCTAGTGCCACTTCCGGTCTCGGCGTATTTATAAAATCTCCAGCAAACGCACAAGCACAAGCAGTAATACGGTTAAACCATACTGTGATGAATGGAAAGTTAGATAACACACCACGTACTATCACTTTCGACGCAACAGCAAAATATGGTTGTACTAAAATAATTGAAACAAAAATTCAAAATACTCTTGACGTAAACTATGAAAGTTGGGCAGGAACACCCGTTACAATAGTACTGCCCGGAGGATTAGATATATTACCGCAATTTACCCATGCTGGCGTTTTTCTTGCAAGCAAAGATTTTAATACCTCTTCTACTATTAATTATACTCAATTTTGCTGGAACGGCTCCGCGCCTGCCTACTGGATAAAGAACACTTTTACCAATACCAACGGCGTGGCAATAGCAGATTTGCAATTCATGGCAGTAGCGATTGCCCATGCTCTGGGAAATTGTGCATATATTGACGAAAATCAAGTATGGTACCGCATAAATGGAGGTGCTGAACAACTCATACCATCTAGTAACATAGTGAAATCTAACACATATACCAACGCTGCAACGCATGCACCCGCCATTCTCGGAAAAGCACCATCAGTTACGATAAATTTTCCTTTTACCGTTGCTAATCCTGCACCTGCCAATGCAGTAATTGAAGTCATCTATCCCGTGTATGGAAATCCTATCTGGCTTTTAGATGCCTATAGAACAAGTACGGATGAGATGTTTTATACGCCTAATGGATCTAATTTTTATACGGTGTACAGAAATGGTTATGCCACTAATACCTGTGGCTCAACCAGCAATATTGTTCCTACTACTTACTATATTCCGAATACACAGAATCGAAGTATGCCCCGCTTTGCTTATGCGCCCCAATCCTCTTTTGTTGTATATCCCGAAATGGGCACAACCATAACCAATGGCTTTAGTTCGGGTGATATAAATGATGCCGGCGGTGCACGCTACGCGGAAATATTTGTTAAAGTACCCAACTGGCTACAATTAGATCCTACCAATTCATCCGATCCCATCACTTCCGCTTTTGTAGTGGAAAACACCAATAATCATAACCTTACTTATCCCGTTGCAAATAGCGGAGTAAATCACGGCTCAGACAGTAAATTTACAACCTATTCGGTAAAATATTATAGTTCCGCATCCGGTGATTTACATATTAGAGTAATGGCTGACCCTTGTACGAGTACTACTGAAAACACTCAAGATACCATCACGTTTTGGACCGACTGGGTGAGCGGAACTTCTGACCCCAGTTGTCGCCCGCGTTTTCAAAAAACAAGTAAAACATGGAGTATTGTAACAAGAGTTTGCGAAGTTCCTCCCATAATACCCTTAGAGGCTGGTCCGTTTCGCATCTCACGCGGATTACAAGACTCAGACGATAACCATATTCCCGATGCCGGCTTTCATCCCGCATTAGATAATGAAATGGACCATACTGTGTTTCAGCAAAAAGATACCGGATATTACTATTACAAATGTGTGATGAGCGGAGATGCTAACATGAAATATTCTAATTTTAAAACCGAATGGAACTATATTATAAATAGTAATATTTCTGCCGTTGAGCAATATTTTTGGGCAAACGGAAACACACTGCCTAACAACATTTCCACAGGGGTTACCGTACCCATTCGTAATTTGGCTACCTTGGAAGTGAAACGACCTACCTCTCCCTTTACACTGAATCCCACAATAAATATCCCTGTTTCATCTTCTCAAACTCAAAAAGGGTTAGAGGTGTTGTGTAACACCACACTGCAAGGAGGCGATACCTGTTACTTTAAAATACCATTTTATTGCTTATGGGGATATTCCACCGTAAATATAGTAAATAAAATTGGGTGGGGGGGATTTTCGGTAACCGCAACCGCTGATATGCAATATAACGGAGGAGCAGTGGAACAAGGAATGAGCGTTTCGGGAGATTTTAAACTGTTTGTGAAAAGATCTTTTTTGCAAAATTCATCTATTTCGCCTGCAAATTTCACACAGCCATGCGACCCTGTGAAAGTGGGATACATAAGCATTCGATCAGGACACGATGCCATAGATTGGGAAAAAGAAGTGAGATATCAGCATACACCCGATTCGGTTGTCATCTTTCTCCCACATGGATTTGCAAGAACTTCAAATACAATAGGAATACAAACATTTAGATATATCATAAATCATTTTCCGCTTTCTAATGAATTTACTTCTACAAAAGAAGTTACTCCCGATAGAGTATCGGTAAATGCTACCGGAGACAGTATCTTTACCATATATTTATATAACCATATTGATTATTCATATTACGATGGAAAACCCGGCTATAGTATAGATGCTAATGGTTTAATAACTCCCGGCGATTTATTGATTCCCGGCGATGACAGAACAAACGTTCAGTGTTATTTTACAAATCTTATTGCAACTCCGGGCGCAGCAGCCGGAACAAATAATAAACTGACAGGTACTTTCTATTATAAAAATACTTACGGAAACCCACAATCCGCAGTTTCTTATATAGATTTGAACTACACAGGAGATAAATTATACCTCTCTACTTTTCCTAAAACATTGCAGGTTAATTCCGACCAACTCCTTTTGCAAAGCGTAGAATTGAATACCAACACCACAAATAACGATGTGTGGCTCTTTGTGCAAGGAAATGTAAAAGATGCTTACCTTATCAATTTCACTACTACCGATACAATACTTGCAGGCATAGGATTGAACAACTGCTGGCTACATTTAGAACAGATTCTCCCGAATATTACAAATTCGTATCGTTTAATTTTTACATATAAAGAAAATCCTGATTGTGCCAACGATACCCTAACTGTTTATTCTATATTGAGTTATAACCCTGATATAAACAAAGGAATTGAGGACGTGCCGATGTGCTATAAAGGACAAGCGCAAATTACCGTGTTGGATATGCAAAATATTAAACCCAAAGTGGCAGGTACTATTGAAACCGATATCCCCGATGAAAAATTATCGTACTTCGTTCCTTATCTTATTGATTATTCTCTTATTGGAAAAGTATCACAAGGAGCATTATACGACCCGTATATGGTAATTACGGTGCCGGAAGGACAAGTTTATTCCGACACTACGGTGCACGGAATAGCCACATACACATATCCGGTTGGAGCAGCACCGCGTGATATACCACAACTCATTAGAGACAGATTGAAACTGTCTATCGGAGAAGATTCCGATGCCGAAATAGAACGTACTGATACCGTTTGGGTGAAAGAACTGCTTGCAGCCGACGGAGTTACATTCCTTGCCGGATGGGGAACTGACCTCTTCTTCGGAGTTGAAGATAGCTCACGTATCGTTTCCATTCAACTTCCATTTATTCCTACTTGCGAAACCGATATGCTCGGAATTCGGTTTAAAGGTGATTTTCACGGATTTAAAATTTGTGGAGACCCCTGCGAAGATGATGGTTACAAATTTGTTACACCACCCATCTATACAGACATAGAACCCGGATATACATTTTTTGTAGATTTACATAATCTCAACCTCACCCACCGAACATTTACCCCTCACCATACCATAGATACCTTAGTGGCTACATTCTTTAAAAATAGCGGATTAGAAAATGAGATTGAAGATGACGACTATATTCGCTTGGCTTTACCCCAAGATTTCTCTATCAATGGAACGGTTGAATCGCCGGAATATGGTACAATTACTATTATAAATGATACGATGATTGGCACTCAACATGTTTATTATCTTGAATTGCCCATAACTGCATTGAATGACTCTATTATATTTGAAACTTCGGATACGCCATTTCAGTATATCATTCCCATACTTTATACTCCCGATCCAAGCGGCGAATGTAAAAGCGACAAAGAGGAGCACGAATGTGAAGTGAATGTGGTTACTTTCAAATCTTTTGGAGAGGAATGCGAAGAACGACTCATTAGTGTAGGTAAAGACTACATGAACGTTTTAAATTTGAATTTTGATAATGTAACGTTTGATATTTGTCCTAATGTGGATAATAATTTAGAGGTCTCCTGTTATGGTATTACGTTAGAATGGTACAATAATGAAGATGGCACCGGAACCCCGTTGGCAATCGGCAATTTTATGTACCATCCCACCGAAGTAAAAGATACTCTGTTTTATATCCGTGCATTTTGGGATTATGGCGGACCCGACATGGAAGATTTTGGCGTGGCACCCATAGAAGTTCATGTACTTCCCGAAGTGATTGCCGATTTTGAAGCCGATACCGTAAGAATTGGAAACCCCACAACGTTTACCAACCTGAGCACCGGCGATATCACAAACTATTACTGGTATTTGGATGGTGAAACCGAACCGTTCTCTACCGATGAAAATCCGCAGGAAATTTTACCCGAAGGCACGCACAACGTTACCCTAAAAGTAGAGAGCAGTGAAGGATGCTTTAACGAAATTACATTAGAAGTAGTAGTAGAGCCCCAACCCGAAATGGTGCCCCTTACTCTAACCGTATTCTTACAAGGACCAACACAACCCGACGGTGCAGGCAGTGGGGTGATGACAAATTATATACAAACGGCAGATCCAATTTATAGTGTGTTTCCTACCGGACCAAAATTACCTGAGCATGATCCGTATGGTTTGGGTGCGTATTATGCAGACGCTCATAACATTTACGGACCCGCAGGAGAAGTGGTGGATTGGATTAGTGTAGAGATATGGGATGTTGATTTACCCAATTATGAATATACCATAAAACAACCCGCCGTTGCTTTGTTGTTAAAACCCGATGGCAGCGTGGTGGATACGGATGGAAATATTCCGCAATTTGAACCGCAACCCGATTCTGTATATATTGTGGTAAAACACCGCAACCATTTAGCCATTGTAAGTAATAAAATAGACCTTTCCAAACCCGCTACCTACGATTTTTCAATAGGATTGGGACAAGTATTAAAGTTTGATTGGGAGATGGTTATTCCTATGATGATCTTTAAAAATGGAAAGTGGACAATGTTAGCCGGTGATTTTGAAGGAGAAAACTATGTTACTTACATTGACTATTTGGTTTTGGATCAGGCGTTTGTAAATAACGTTTCTGACGTTTATGTTTCTGTGGATGTAAATATGAATGGATATATGGATTATTTAGATTTCTTTATGATAGAACAGAATTTTAATACTTCTTCTTATTCTATACTTAATAATCTCTGGATTTCTGGTGCAAAATCAAAACAAGAAATTCAACAATTATTAAAACAAAATCAACAATTATTAAAACAAAACCAACAAAATAATAAATAATTAATCACTAATATTAAAAACAATGAATTTACATTTACAATTTATGAAAAAACACATAGTTAGAGGTTTTAAGAGAACCATATTCCTAATTTTATTGGGAATGTTCTATTTTTTTACAAGTAAGACGTACGGACAAGATTGCACACCATTGGGAATTATTGAAATGGATGTTTCAGATTTTAAATATAATACCACTACAGAAAGAGTGGAATTTATTGTAAGTATAAGGGCAGGAGAAGGTTATTATCAAGGTGGTGTACCTATGACATTCATATCCGGTACAGTTAGATATACTCTTGATTTGGTAGGTGCTACCCATTATAATACGCCTATATTATCATCTCATGTTAGCTTGCAGAATCTAGCATTCTCTTCTTTACAAGTTATAACTGTACCTTTTGATCAAGCTCTAACAACACAACCCGGTGTATTTGGATTTTCTTTTACAAGAAATTCATCTACAATTATTGATGATTTAGACGAAGTTTGGACACCACTTTGCAAAGTTTCTGTGTCAGTTGATGGAATACCTTTGGCAGGTACAAACTTAGTACAGCAAGGATGGACATCGTGTGTTGGAGCAAATAAATACACTGTTGGATGGGCAGGAAGCTATGGCCCCCCCGGCGGCTATGCAGAACAAGAAATAGCACCATCTGAGCCTATTTACTTCATGGAGGCATGCGATATTACGCTTACTTCCGGTGTGGGTAGCGATACGATTACGGTGTGCGAACAAAACCCTATAACCCCTATTACCTATACCACCAACGGAATAGAATATGATACTGACATTGATGTTACAAGTTTGCCAGGCGGCTTAGAGTGGAATTGGGATGACGCTACCAATGAATTAGTTATCACCGGAACACCGGATGAATCAACAGCAGGCGTTCACGATTACACCATTACATTAGCAAGTGCTACCTGCAATCCACCTCTTGAAGCGTATGGAAGAATAACCGTTTATCCGCCGGCTACAGTGCCCGAATTTACCGTTACTTGCGATAATAGCGAGCCTAAAGAGATTACCGAGATACAGATTACTAACTTTGTATCGGGCAATACATATAGTTTAGATGGCGGCTCCACGTGGACACCATCCATATCATCATGGGATGCCGGAACCCATACATTTTCGGGTTTAAGCGGAGAAGAGACCTATACCGTAACAGTAAGAAACAGCAACGGTTGCGAGGCATCTGCTACTGCCGATTGCACGGGTGCCTGCAATACCTCTATTGATATCAGCACCATTACTGCCATCGATTGCGACCCTGCCATCTATACCATAATCGGCACAGTTACCGGAGATATAACCGGAGATGTTACGGTAGCGGTAAATGGCGGAACCCCTGTTGTGTTAAGTTTAGACTTGGATGGTAATTTCACTTACTCTACAACTGCCGCTAAGGGATCTTTGGTACTCTTTACGGCTATCCCCACCGACGAGGAGTGCCCCTCTACAATAACTGCCGAAGTAACGTTGCCGTAGAAAAAAATGCGTGAATTTACGCATTTTCGTATATACATTTTGGTATTTAAACCTCATAAAATGAAACATTTTCACACATTTTCAAAACCTGCACAACTTCGTGCCGCATTACCCTTGCGCGTAATGTCCTTTCTATTATTCATGGCATTTTTCCTCAATCAAGGAAACCTCTTTGCGCAATGCAATCAGATTACCATGGAGGCAACCGCAACCGTAGCCACTTGCTACAACAACGGCACAATTACCGTTACCATTGATGGACCGGACATCGAAAATTTAAAATTGGACGACGCGCAGTTTCAATTTACACCCGATGGACCCGGAACTACCGTATCATGGACTTCATCATTAACCGACCTGGGTAGCGTAAAAACATTTGAAGGATTTACTGCCGATACCTATACGATAGAACTCCAAGCATTTTGTAAAGATAACCCCGGCGGCGGATGGGGAGTACAGGGGCTTACTACACGCGTAACCGTGGGAACTACTTATAGTAATAATCCGATATCCTTCAACGCATACCCATCCCAATCACCTATGGCCTGCAAACCGAATACAGGACAAATAAGAGTGGATATAAACTGGGGTAATCCCCCTTATGAAATAACAATAGACAATTATCCGGGAACATATTTAGGACCTTTCTATTTTCCAACATCAACCAGTATAAATTACATAAAAAACTTGCCTGCAGGAAATTATGAAATTAATGTTGTTGACCATTGCGGCAATAGCCCTTCAACTATGTATCCTATTTTAACTGCAAAACTCAGTGATTTTCCTAACTCTACAAACACTTATATGGGAAACCGTTATGTTTCGGGTAATTGTAAGTCGGTGAGATGGTATGCATCGTTATATAACGAAGATTACTGGGAGTATGAATATGACTTTGTGAACGATGTAGCAGATGTTAAAAAATGGAAACCTTGCAACACCACCTCATTCTCTTTCGATACAGAACTTCCGGCTCCATATAACACTTATGCCGATCTTTGTGTCGTATCTCCATCGCCTACCGTTGGTTACTTTTGTCTTAGACTCAAAGATTGTCCCACCGATTCGGTTTGTTATCCCATTGCAGCCAATTATGCTCTTTGCAACTTCAATCTTTCCACAGAGGTGATAGATATTTTTGGTAATTGTAATGATGCAGACTTAAGAATCTTTTTTCCGGAATCTGCCGGTGTATGTTATCCTGTAAACTATTCTATTGAGCAGAACGGGGGGGCTCTGATAAGAACGGGAACTATACCGGATTATAATGGAGCTATAGAGAGTGCTTTACCTCGTGGTTTTACATATAAGGTAGAAGTTACAGAACCGACATCAACAAGACAATGGACACTACTAAATGTAAATGTCAATACAAATGCAGGACAGAGTTTTACCGGAGAATCAATATTGAACCATAATCCATCTTATGGGGTATGTAATGATAAAAGTATAAGATTGTCCACTAATGGTTATATTTCAGAAAATACGGCGATAAAATATGTATCCGGTCCGGGAAATCCTGTACTTGGAATGGGATCTGTAGGTACTACTATGCTCGCCCCACCTTCTACCAACTATTTTTATCCAACCGTATCATCAAACCATTTTACTACCACTTCTTCTCCAAACGAATACGTTTCTTTACCATTGGGAACCTATACCTTTGAGGTTACAAACAATTGTAATGTTCCATCCACTGTTATCGTAGATGTATCTGATCTTGAAATGGATCAACCCTTAAATTATACTACTGCTTATCAATGTAGTCCTGCAGGGTTTAAATTTACGTTAATAGGAGGACGTTTAAAAAAAATATCTTCGGGTAGTATTGAAACAACATATTACACAATTTACAGGAATGGCACTTACTATAATTACTATACATGGAACGCAAACATTTCAACACCTCCTAATTTTCCTCAATTTACTCAGGCTGGTACTTATAAAATATATGTGAGTACGAATTACGATGCAAATTGTCCGTACGATTCTGTTACCTTTACCGCCTTTGATGGTTTGCTTACCTACAATGCGAGTTCACTTTCTTCATATTATTGCAGCGGTTCCGGTCATATCTATGTAGAAGCGGTAGGAGGTAATCCACCCTATACCTACGACCTTTGTGCTCAAGGTTCAACCACTCCTCTTGTATCAAATTCTACGGGAGTGTTTAATTATGGCGTTGCCGGTACCACTTACGATATCCGTATAACAGATGCTTGCGGTGCCTATACAACCGCTACTGTTCTTTTGCGAGATGTTCCAACCTCTACGCTTGCATATACCAGTAATGGCGGATTTTTTTGCGAAGGTGCTGAAGTGGACCTAAATGTTCTTAGTTTGGGACCCCTTGCCACCTACACTTGGTATTTACTTCCTGATGAAATAAATCCGGTTTATACTGTGCAAAACCCCCGTTTTCCGGCTGTTTATCCGGGTAGTTCCGGCACTTATAAAGTTACGGTTACCCCCGACGGATGTG
>JGI24702J35022_10002830_pt1 | contig 10509 bp, 12 predicted proteins | sample TergutTh196P4_FD_35022 | JGI IMG/M metagenome (IMG submission 35022)
CCGCCGCCGCACCGAACGCGATGGCGAAGGGCGCAGCCGGGGCGAACACCCCTTCCGCGAAGGTGGCGTTCGCCAGCAGGCAGCCCAGCAGGGCCGCTCCCAATTGACGCGCGCAGAAGACCGCGGCCCACGTCAGCTTGTCCCGCGTGAGGTGGAACTGCTGGAGATTTCCGAGGCTTTGCAATATACCGGCTTTTTCTGAGGCCAAGCGTACTACTTCCCTTCAACAGATACGTTTTGCCTCTGGAGTATAGCATGTCCGGCATAAAAATCGTGTCAATCTATGCATGCGTATTTGCGATTTAAACGACGTTTCGCATGCAAAAACAACACCGCGGGAGGGTTTCCCACGGTGTTGTGTGGTTTTTCGGGGGAATATACTATTCGCTGCGTTTGGATTTGCCATAGCCGTAGCCGCCGCCAAAACCAGCTACCAAACCGCCGACGGCATAAAGGATTTTTTCCACCATGTCAGGCTTATCTCTGAAAAGCACCAAGATTGTAACGACCAAACCAATAAGCAATACTGCAATCACAATCATAAAAATGCGGTTGCTGTTGTTCTCCTTGTATTGGGTTTCCATACCCTTTTCCTCGAGAGCCAGCATCTTCGATATATGTTCTTCTGTGATTTTTTTCGCAACAGAGGATTCTTGTGGCCCTGTGGTTCCCATCATCTGCATGGAAAACCGCCGCACTTCGCTTATGAATTCCTCTGGCGCTTTCACTTCCCCCGGTAATTCATTGGCAACAGCAGCTCCATCATACTCCGTCAATTCTTTGTTGTCCATCGCTATCCTCCTCTTTGTGTTGTTGCATGATATAGGCTGCTGCAAACGCCGCCAGCCTTGCTTCTAAATTTATGATCTCTTTTCTTGCTGCATATAGTTCCAACTCTTTGTCGTCCGGCTGCTTCCACGGGCGTCCTTCCAATGCGGCAACAAGCTGCATCTGCATACGCAACAACTTCAGTTCCATGGGCGCAACATTGTTTTGCATCACCATAGAACCAATATATTCTTTTTGCTTCTCGGTTGTCATACCAGAGAAATTTCGTGCTATTGTCCTGCCGCCCATGTGTTTCATCCCTCTTCTCATAGCGCATCACCCGCACATACTATGCGCTGTATTTGCGAAAGTATCCCTTCGTATTATAATCATACCATACACATTTACAAAAATCAAGAGTAATTTTCACTACATCCCCGTCACAACCACGTCGCCGTCCTCCTCGCTGAGGAGCACCTGGCTGAGCTTGGCGTCGATGGCCTGGACGATCTGCGTGGTGATGGGGTCCTCCACGCGGCGGCGCAGGACGTTGCGCAGATCGCGGGCGCCACGGGTGCCGCCCAGGGCCATGGCCGCCAGGACCTTGGGAGCCTCGGGCGTCCAGGTGAAGACGACCTGTTTTTCCAGCAGGGATACCTTGAGCTCCTCCAATTGCAGCACGGCGATGTTTTCGAAGTCATTCGCATCCAGATCGCGGAAGAAGACGATCTCGTCCACGCGGCCGAGGAATTCGGGGCGCAGGAAGTCCTTCAGGGCCTTCATGCAGCGTTCCTTGGTGGCGGCGTCCTTCGTCTTGCCGAAGCCGATGGCGCCATCCTTGCGATCGCTGCCCGCGTTGGATGTCATGATGATCACAGTGTTCTCGAAGCCCACCTCACGGCCCTGGGCGTCGTGGATGCGGCCCTCGTCGAGAATCTGCAATAAAATATTCATGACGTCCGGGTGGGCCTTCTCGATCTCGTCGAATAGGATCACGCTGTAGGGCTTACGTCTAACTTTTTCGGTGAGCTGGCCCGCCTCGTCGTAGCCGATATAGCCCGGCGGCGAACCGATGATGCGCGAGACCGCGTGTTTCTCCATGAATTCGCTCATGTCCAGGCGGATGAGGGTCTCGGGTTTGTCGAAGAGCTCGGCGGCCAGGCGCTTGACCAGCTCCGTCTTGCCCACGCCGGTGGGGCCCACAAAGATGAACGACGCCGGGCGGCGCTGGGGGTGAATCTGCACCCGGCTGCGGCGGATGGCGGCTGCAACCGCAGCCACGGCCTCGTCCTGGCCGATGATATGTTTTTTGAGGGCCTCCTCCAGATCGCGCAGGCGGCGGATGTCGCTTTCCATCACCTTTTGGGCGGGGATGCCCGTCCACAGCTGGATGACCCGGGCCACGTCGTCCTCGGTGACCAGGTTGTCGGCGGCCTGCTCCTTCAGGGCGGCCATGCGGCTCTCCTCCCGGATGGTCTCGCTGCGGATCTCCGAGAGCTTCTCGTAGTCGGGGTCGGGCTGAACCATCATCATCTGCTGCTGTTCCAGCAGGACCTGGATTTTCTTGCGGGTCTTCTCCAGCTCCTCGATGGCGACGTTGCGCAGGTTCGCGCAGGTGCAGGCCTCGTCCAGCAAATCAATGGCCTTGTCCGGCAGGAACCTGTCCTGTATATAGCGTTCGCTGAGGACCGTGGCCTTGCGGATGATGCTGGCGTTGACTTTCACCTTGTGGAAGCTCTCGTAGTGCTCTTTCACGCCCTCGAGGATCTGACAGGTCTCTTCGATGGAGGGCTCTTCTATTTTCACCGGTTGCAGGCGGCGCTCCAGGGCGGCGTCCTTTTCGATATATTTTCGATACTCCGTGAAGGTGGTGGCGCCGATGATCTGCACCTCGCCCCGGGAGAGGGCGGGCTTGAGGATGTTTGCGGCGTTCATGCTGCCTTCGGCGTCGCCCGCGCCCACTAAGCTGTGGACCTCGTCGATGAAGAGAATGATATTCCCCAGGGCCTTTACTTCCTCAATGAGGCCCTTGATGCGGCTTTCGAACTGCCCGCGGAACTGCGTTCCCGCCACCAGGGCGGTGAGATCCAGCAGGTGGATTTCCTTCTCGCTCAGGCGCGAGGGCACGTTGCCCGCCGCGATGCGCTGGGCCAGGCCCTCGGCGATGGCGGTTTTGCCCACGCCCGGCTCCCCGATGAGGCAGGGGTTGTTCTTGCTGCGCCGGCAGAGAATCTGCATGGTGCGGGCGATCTCGTCCTCCCGGCCGATGACCTTATCCAACTGCCCGGCGCGGGCGCGGCGGGTCAAATCCGTGCAGTACTGCGAGATGTATTTCCGGGCCTTCTCCTTCTTTCCCTTGCGCTCACCGCGCCGGGGGGCGGATACGGGCACGGCCTCGGGGGGGGCGCCGGGCTCCTCCTCGTCATCCTCGTCCGATTCGCCGTCGTCGTCGGCGTCAAAGGCGAACTGCAGCGGGCCCTCCACGGGGGTGATTCCCGGGAAGCCCTGCATCATCTGGCGCAGCATCTCGTCGCCGCCGTCGCGCAGCAGCTCGTTGAGCTGCTCCCCGGCGAGATCGGCCTCCTCGGAGGAGATGCCCATGTTGCGCAGCATGGACTTGATTGGGCCGATGTTCATCTCCAGGGCGCAGGGCAGGCAATAGGCCACCTGGGCCATATTCGGGCCCGCCATGCGGCTGACGAAAAACATGGCGGGGCGTTTTTTGCAGCGGGAACACATGGGTTGGGGCATAGTTTTCTCCAATGCTTAAATCATATACTATTCCGCAACTAAACCGTTGCAAGGTGTTTTGTCGCTCCGCGATGCCTTCCTCAGTCAGCCCGAGGCTGACAGCTCCTCCCACAGGGAGGAGCCCGGGGATTAGGCGGAAAGCGGGTGGGGCAGCCGATATGAAAATATAAGAAAGGTTTCTATCGGGCGGCGAACCAACCGGCGCCGGCGCCGAGCAGCACAACAGAGACAAGCGCGGAGGCAAAACCGGCGGTCAGTTTCTTGGCCGGGCTGTTGGATTTTTTCCAGAAGCGCCAGAACAAACAAAGAACCGCAAGGCCGGCAGCGACGCACAACAGCAGCCACGCGCATAAAAGAACGCCGGGCAGCGCATTACCCACAAGCCTCAGAAGCCAAGCCTGTACGTTGTTCATAGGTCCTCTCCTAAAGTTGCTCTGTTTTTTTCTTCCTTGCCTTCTTTGAATAATTTCCTGTACGTGTCCGGTATATAGCCCAGGAACGCCATGACCGTCACCACCAGGGCGCCGACAACCATGATTTGCATAACTAGGGGCGGCAGCACGGCCCACGGGAGATACCGCTCCAGCACGCCCACCTCGGGGCCGGCCAGCAGTAGAATGCCCATCACCACGTAGAACACCACTGTGGCCGCCTTGCCCCAGATCTCCGCCGCCGCCGGGCGCTTGCCTGTCATCAGCATGAACAGCGCGAACAGCAGCATGATGACCTCCTTGCCGATGAAGCCCAGGAACACCCATGAGAAGGCCTGCATCCATGCGTCCGCGCTGACGTGAAAGCGCAGGAAGAGGAGCAGGGCCAGAGCCACCTGGGTGAATTTATCGGCCATGGGATCCAGCCATTTGCCCGCGTCGCTGACCATGTTGAAGCGGCGAGCGATGGTGCCGTCGAGCTTATCACTGATGCCCGAGACAACCACGAGGGCCAGGGCAAGCAGGTCGTGCCCCTTTTGGAACGCCCAGATGAACACGGGAATCATCGCGATGCGCGCCATGGAGATGATGTTTGGGATGGTGAAGAATTTTTTCAGGGAAGCGGCCATGATGAAGCCTCCTTATAGGGTCAATCGGTAAATTGGCGGGACACCCGCAAAAGAATTTCACGCATTGTTTCGGCCCGCAGATTGCCTGCCTTGTAAAGAATTGCGCTCTTGTTTCCCGTATACAACCTGTTGGGCCGAACGTTGCTTGTACACTGTAAAGCGCCATCTTCAAAATCAGTTTCGTCAATGGGGATAGCCCGGCTATCCTCTTTTTGCCGGCTCGTAATCTGTGCCAGTATACAATCGCCGAACGCATCCGAATCGGGATCGGTCAGCACCAGGGCTGGACGGCGCTTCGCCGCGCTCAAATCCGAAAAAGGAAACGGAACGATGACGACGTCCCCTCTTACAAATGCGCCCATGCTGCGTCCTCCTCCGGCGAAAGCCAATCCCTGGCCAACACGGCTTCGCTGGCGAGGGTAATCTCGCCTATGCCCCGCGCGGCGGCCTCTTTGATTTGCAGGAATCGAATAAAATTATAGACCTCCTGCCGCTTAAGGGGTGGCAAAGTTTCGATTTCTTGTAGAATTCTTGCCGGATCAGCCATAGGAACCCTCCTTATTCGCTATCAATACCATATCAGCCCGCTGGTCAAATTCGCAATGCGGGAGTTTTCTACAGCAAGGGCGAACGGCCCTTCAGTGCTGATGGCGGCCGCGGCCCGAAGCAGCAGCGCCAGCACGAACACCAGCAGCATCCCCTTGACAAGCCCCAGCGCCGCCCCCAGCATCCAGTCGGTCTGCTTGAACACGGGGACCTCACGCAGCTTCTCCAGCCAGTGGCAGACAAAGCGCAGGGCGATGATCAGCAGCACGAACAGCGCCAGGCAGACAACCAAACGGATGACGGCGGTGGCAATGGGGGCAACCACGCTCTGCTCCAGCAGGGTTGCGGCGTTGGCCGCACTGAAGTTCGACTGCAAATTGCTTATCAGCTCCTCGGTGGAGATGCCAGCGAAGCCCGCCAGCTGCCGCACCGCCTCGGGGAGCTCCTCGATCACCTTTTGGGCCGCCTGCGCGGCCTGGCTGCTGTTCACAGCAGAGCCGATTTGCTGCTCGATGAGCGTGCGCACAGCTTTGGCGGCGAAGGCCTCGTAGATGGGCGGGGCCAGCGCTGCGCTCAAGGAGCCCGCCAGGACGATGCTGACGATCCATGCGCCCAGGCGCAGCACGGTTTTGAAGAAGCCGCGCCGCGCCGCGGCGAGCACCACCACGGCGAACAGGAGCACCAGAAGCAGATCAATAATCCAATCGGACAAGGCAATCCCTCCTTTTCCATTTTGTAGTATACCACATATTAACGCGCTGCGCAATGGGTAATTTGTAAAAGATGTTTTCACAAAAATTCAATTTGCACTTTCCCTGCGTTTGTGTTATAATAAAGACGCATAGGCATGGAAAGGAGCAATGATGTGAGAATCCTGCTCAAAAGCATCAGCGCCGCGATACCGGGGGGCCAGTTTGGCTATCCCGGGATAAGGCAGTGCGACATCGGCATAGAGGGCGATCGCATCTCGTTTGTGGGCGAGGCCCCGATGGACTTCATCCCCGACAAGATCATCGACGGCACAGACCGGCTGGTCATCCCCGGGCTGGTGAACGCCCACACCCACGCCTCCATGACCCTGCTGCGCCACCGCGCGGACGACCTGCCCTTCATGACCTGGCTGTTCGACAATATCTTTCCCATGGAGGACCGCTTACAGCCCGGCGACTGCTACTGGGGCACAATGCTTGGCATCTGCGAGATGCTGCGCGCCGGCGCAACCTGCTTCAGCGACATGTACTTTTTTATGGCGGATATCATCCGGGCCTGCGCGGAGAGCGGCATGCGCGCGGTGCTCTCGCAGGGGCTTTTGGGGGAGAGCCGCACAGACCCCGCCGGGCTTGCCAGGCTGGACGGCGCGGCAAAAGATATACAAAAATATAACGGCACGGAGAACGGCAGGCTGACCTTCCTGTTGGCCCCCCACGCGGCCTACACCTGCGCGCCGGATTATATCAGGCTCATCATCGAGCGCGCGAAAGAGCTGGGCGTGGGAATCCACACGCATATCAGCGAGAGCCGCGACGAAAACGCACAGATCGCGGAAAAATACGGCAAAACCCCGTTCGAATATTTTGAAAGCACAGGCCTGTTTGAATTGCCAGCCCTGGCTGCGCACTGCGTGCACATAACGGACAGCGATCTCGGGATTGCCGCCAAATACGGCGTGAGCATCGCCACCAACCCCGTGAGCAACTTGAAGCTTTCCAACGGCGCGGCCCCGGTGAAGAGGATCCTTGCGGCGGGCGTCAACGTGGCCCTGGGCACCGACGGCGCGGCCAGCAACAACAGCCTGAATATGATCCGCGAGCTGGGGTATCTGTGCCTGGTACACAAGGGCGTGAGCGAGGACGCCGAGTGCGTCCCCGCCGCGCAGGGCCTGCATATCGCAACCATGGGCGGCGCGAAAGCCCTGGGCCTTGCTGAACAGATCGGTTCCATTGCGGTGGGCAAGAAGGCCGATTTGGCGATTCTCAACCTGAATTACAGCCATTTCACCCCGCGCTCGAATTTGCTGGCCGCGCTGTGCTACGGCGCGCAGGGAAATGAAGTGGAGACCGTGCTGGTGGACGGCAAGATTCTGCTGGAGAACGGCGCGCTGACCCGGTTGGACGAGGAGAGGATACGCTGGGAGGCGCAGAGGATTGCGGAAAGGATATGCAATAAGTGAACAAAAACATCCGTGACACTGCCCTGGCCCCGTCAGGCCATCAAAAAATCGACTGGGTGCGGCGCAACATGCCCCTGCTGCGCGGCCTGGAGGAGGAATTCGCGGAAGAAAAACCTTTCGCAGGCTTGCGCGTGGCGCTTTCGGTGCACCTGGAGGCCAAGACGGCCTATCTCTGCCGGGTGCTGGCCGCCGGCGGCGCGGTGATGTGGATCACCGGGAGCAACCCTTTGTCAACCCAGGACGACGTGGCGGCGGCGCTGGCCGAGGACGGCTTGAACGTCTTCGGGTGGTACGGCGCCACAGAAAGCGAATATGAATCCCACGTGCGCGCCGTGCTGGAGCCCGGGCCGGATATCATCATCGACGACGGCGGGGATTTGGTGGGCATGCTGCACGCGGACTACCCGCAGCTGCTCGGCAAGGTTATCGGCGGGTGCGAGGAGACCACCACCGGCATTCTCCGCTTGCAGGCCATGGACGCGGCCGGGCGGCTGCGCTTCCCCATGATACGCGTCAACGACGCCGACTGCAAGCACTTATTCGATAATCGTTATGGCACGGGCCAGAGCGTATTCGACGGCATTGACCGCACCACGAACCTCATCGTCGCGGGCAAGACCGTCGTGGTGGCGGGCTATGGCTGGTGCGGGAAGGGCGTCGCCATGCGCGCGAAAGGGCTCGGCGCGAAGGTGATCGTCACGGAGATCGATCCCATCAAGGCGATCGAGGCCATCATGGACGGCTTCTCTGTGATGCCCATGGAGGAGGCTGCGGCGATCGGCGATCTGTTTATCACAGTGACGGGCTGCAAGGACGTGATCACTCCGGCACACTTCGCCCTGATGAAGGACGGCGCGATCCTTTGCAACGCCGGGCATTTCGACGTGGAGGTGGACGTGCCGGGCCTGAAGGCCGTGGCCGTTGAATCCCGCGAGATGCGGCATAACATCATGGGCTATCGTATGCCCAACGGCAGTTGGCTGCACCTGCTGGCCGAGGGGCGGCTGGTCAACCTGGCGGCGGGGGACGGGCACCCGGCGGAGATCATGGACATGAGCTTTGCCATACAGGCACTGAGCGCGAAGTGGCTGGCCTGCCACCGCAGCGCTCCTTTTGAGGAAAAGCTGCTGCCCGTGCCCCGGGAAATCGACCTTGAGGTTGCGCGGCGCAAGCTGGCGAGTATGGGCTGCGGGGTGGATGAATTGACGGAGGAGCAGGAGAGATACTTGTATGGCTGATATTCTCATCGCCCCCTCGATACTGTCCGGCGACTTCTCCCGGCTGGGCGAGGAGGCCCTGCGTATGGAACGCGCCGGGGCCGACTGGCTCCACCTGGACGTGATGGACGGGCACTTCGTACCCAATATCACGTTTGGAGCGCAGGCAGTCAAAGCCCTGCGGCCGCGCACAAAGCTTTTTTTTGACGTGCACCTGATGGCCGAACACCCCGCGCGCCACATCAATGACTTTCTGGGGGTCGGGGCGGATATGATCACCATGCACATCGAGGCAATGCACAATTTACAATGCACAATGCACAATTTAGACGCGATTCACGCGGCAGGGAAAAAGGCCGGTTTATGCGTAAAGCCCGGCACTTCGATTGAGGCTGTTTACCCCTATCTCGATAGGCTGGACATGGTTCTGGTGATGACGGTGGAACCCGGCTATGGCGGCCAGGCGTTTATGCCGGACATGCTGCCGAAGATCAGCGCCCTGCGGGAGGAAATCACCCGCAGAGGGCTGAACATGATAATTCAAGTCGATGGGGGAATCAACGAAAGCACAATCGGCGATGCCGCCAAGGCCGGGGCGAATTGCTTTGTGGCGGGCAGCACGATATTCGGTTCAAATGATGCAAAAGAGGCGATTGGGAGGCTGCGGGCGATGGCATCGAATGCCTGCTAGCAATTTGTATACACATTCCCGGGCGCAAACGCAGTCACAGCCCGTTTTCGCGGCGGATCGGCGGTTGGCCGTACGCCTAAGCTCTCGAATGTAAAGTCATGAGCCCCGGCACGCCGCCAATGCTCGCGGGTGTGCTGCGCGGCGAAGATATCGTCGCCGCAGGGCCGCGCGTACTCCGAGAAGAACTGCTTCAGCGCAATCGGCTCCCGGGCGGGGCATACAAGCAGGCGGCAGCGCCCGCCGCCATGCTCAAGATAGAGCTCGCTGCGGGTGAACAGTGGCTCCTCTCCAACCCGCAGGGCATGTGCGTAGGCCCCTGCGCAGTCGAGCAGGGCGTCGAGATCGGCGAATTCGAAGGCGGCAAGCAGCTGCTCCTGCTTGCGCAGCACGCGCTCGGGCGCGCAGACAGCACCCGCAAAGGGTTCCGCGGCATTGAAAGTCTCCGTCAACGCGGCGGCTTCACCGCCACGCAGGGTGAAAAATAAAATGCAGCCGCCGGTGGGGCGGGGCATGGCGTCGATGAGCAATTGGCCCGAGGGATCGATGTCGCAGCCGGTGCACTCGCGCACACGGTCCAGTATGACCCAGATGACCCTGCGCGTATCCACGCTGGCATAGTCGAGGGCCTCGTATGTGATGTCAAGGTTCGTCATATCCTCGGCGCTCAGTTCCACGACGATTTTGCGCCGTGTGATGGCTTCGATTCTCATGTTGCTTCGTTTCCTTCCTTAATACGTGAATTCATTCACGTTGGGCCTCAGTAATATCATATAAAACGGACGGGCTGTGCGCAATACTGAAATGTTGGAAAGAAATCCATTAAATAGACGGAGTACTTTATTATGACAGAACGGACAATGACCATCGTGAGAAATTCCCTGGAGCGCCTGCTGCCGCTGACATCCCATGGAAACAGGGATTTGTACGATCCCCCCATGCCGCCGTACATACCGGCCGCGCGGGATTCAATGGTACGGGAAATCAGGATTATGAGTTTCAACGTGCTCACCAGCGTGGGCGGGGAACACGCTCTGGCCAAACGCTACAATGGGGTATTGCGGACCATCCTGGACGAGAGGCCCGACAGCTTCGGCCTGCAGGAGGCCCACGAGCTGTGGCGTGTGCCGCTGGGGAAGGATTTGGCCGATGTCTACGGCATCGCCTGCAACAAGGGCAGGGTGTTCGGCTTCCACGAGGGCGCGCCCGTCTTCTACAGAAAAGACAAATACGAGCTGGTGCAGGAAGGCGTATTCTGGCTCTCCGAGCACCCGGGGATATCGTCCATCGGCTGGGACGCCGCGTGCCC
>JGI24702J35022_10002831_pt1 | contig 10509 bp, 7 predicted proteins | sample TergutTh196P4_FD_35022 | JGI IMG/M metagenome (IMG submission 35022)
GCCTGCCTCATCATGCGCAAAATGGCCGCCGCCGCCGCGGTGCCCGTGTGCCTGCACTTCGACCATGGGACGGACCTTGACGCGATTCTTACCGCCGCAAAGGGCGGGTTTTCCTCCGTCATGTATGACGGCAGCGCCCTGCCCTATGAGGAAAACGTGCGGCGCACCCGCGAAGTCGTGGACGCGCTGCGGGGCCTCCCTGTCAGCGTGGAGGCTGAGCTTGGACATGTTGGCGGCGGCGAGGTCGGCACAGAGGATACCTGCGAGGCCGATTACACCGATCCCGCGCAGGTATGCGATTTCGTCGAGCGCACCGGCATCGACGCCCTGGCGGTGGCCATCGGGACCGCCCACGGGCACTATACCAGGCCTCCGGTGCTCAATTTAGAGCTGTTGGCGCATATCCATCAGATCAGCCCGGCGCCCCTCGTGCTCCACGGCGGCAGCGGGCTGAGCGACGCCGACTTTACGCGCAGCATCCAGAACGGCATCCGCAAGGTGAACATCTGCACCGAGCTGTGCGTCGCCGCGCACCGCGCCTACGCGGCAGGCTACGCCCGCGGCCAAGGCTTCGAGCCAACGATCACTGACGCCAAAAACGCGGTGCGCGAGGTCGTACGGCAAAAAATGCGCCTGTTTGGCAGCGCAAACGCTTGCCCTGACGGCGGGGCTGTAGTATAATAAACTTCGGTTACGCCGCCACCGTCTCGCCCATCCATTTGGCATACCACTCCCGCAGCTTGGCCTCGTAGGCCTCCGTGCCGATGAAATACGCCATGGCGTGCGCCGCGCCGTCGATCAGCAGCAAGTCCTTCTCAACAGAGGCGGCCTCGTGGCAGCGCAGGCCCATCTCCGTGGGCACGAAGGGGTCCGCCGCCCCGTGGACGAACAGCGTGGGGACTTTGAACTTACCTATGTTCCCGTAGGGGTCGGACTCTTTTTTCAGGGACTTGCCCGTGAACAGCTTAAACCAGAACGCCAGCCCCCACATGATGGGCGGTATGTTGAGCTTCAGGTCCCGCCGCGCGGCCAGCCAGAGCATCTCGTAGCCGTTGGTGAAGCCGCAGTCCTCCACCACGCACTTGATGTAATCCGGCGGGTTGTGGGCGTTGCAGTTCATCACGGTTGCCGCCCCCATGGAGATCCCGTGCAGAACCACCTGGGTATCCGGCCCCAGGCGCTTGACGAACATCTCCGCCCAGCCGAAGATATCCCGCCACTCCAGCGCGGCAAAGCCGATGCGCTTGCCCTCGCTGCGGCCGTGGGCGCGGTGATCCGGCAGGAGGACATTGTAGCCCAGCTCCTCGTGATAGAATTTGAGGAACCCGCCGAACTCATTCGGGCCGCTGCTGGTGTAGCCGTGCACCAGCACCGCCAGCTTATTGGAAGAACGCGCCGCCGGGATGAACCAGCCTTTCAATTCCAGCCCGTCAAAGGCCCGCAGCGTGACGTCCTCCGGGTTCAGGCTGGTCAGGTACTCCTTTCCCGACGCGTTGGCGTCCAGGCGCACCTGCGCCTTCGCGTCCGGCTCCTGCAACTGGGTATGCTTCTCCTGCCGCGTCAGGGCCATGCGGTAGGCAATATACCCCGCCCCCAGCGACGCGACGACAAGCAGCCCCAGCAAACCTGCCAATATGTACACGATGATCATAGCAAAACCCCCTTTATAGTTACCAATAAATTTTACAGGATAAAGGAGCTTTTGTCAAATGGAATTTCTGCAAAACCTACTCGCGGAGGAATTCAAAGCACGCGGATGCGCATGCCCCTTGAAAGTGAGCTTCGTGGAAGACCCGGCCATGGAGAAGGAGCGCTTCGTCGTCGCGCAGGATGGCGATGCCGTGACCATCACGGCGCAGGGACGGCGCGGGCACATCTTCGGCATTGGCCGGCTGCTGCGCAAGCTGGAGGTCACAGACGGCAAGGCCGTTTTTGCCCGGGGCGTCTGCGGCGATTTCTCCCCCCGCAAGCCCATCCGGGGCCATCAGCTGGGCTTCCGCGGCAACAACAACACCTACGACGCCTGGATCCCCGCGCAGTTCCGCCGCTATGAGCTGGAGATGATGTTCTACGGCTGCAACATCGCCGAGCACGTGCCCGACGAGGGCGGCAACCTCAGCAACCTGATGCCCCAGCCGCCCAACGAGCTGCTGCCCCACGTCTCGGCCATCGCCGAGGAGCTGGACATGGACATCGGCCTGTGGTATCCCATCGACCACCGCCAGCCGGAGGATGAGGCCCTTGCCGAGCGCGAGCGCATCTTCAAATCCATGCCGCGCCTGGACTACGTCTTCATCCCGGGCTCCGACCCCGGCGATTTGCCCCCGGACCAACTGTTCGAACGCGGCGGCCAGTACGCCCGCGTCATGAAGGCTCTCCACCCCGGCTCTCAGATGTGGATCTCCGCGCAGATGCCCCACGAGTCCCCCTGGTGGCCCGGGCAGTTCAAGGCCGAGCTCGACAAGCTGCCTGACTGGCTCGACGGCGTGATCATGGGTCCCAACCACGCCTTCAGCACCGAGCGCTGCCGCCGCGTCACCCCCGCCCGCTACGACGTGCGGCTATATCCAGATATCACCCACAACGTGCGCTGCGAATACCCCGTGCACTACAACCTGGATGACTGGCACTTCGCGCTGACCGCAACCCTCTCCCGGGAGAGCGTCAACCCTCGCCCGCGGGAGTTCCAGATGCTCCACCGCCAGACCCGTAACTTCATGTCCGGCTCGGTGAGCTATTCCGAAGGCGTGCACGACGACGTGAACAAGATGCTCTGGACGGACATGGACTGGTTCGGCGACGGCATTGAGCTGCGGGAGAGCCTGGAGGACTACGCCCGGCTGTTCCTCTGGGGCGCCGACCCTGCCCGTGCTGCCGACGGCATCCTGATGCTGGAGCAGAACTGGCAGGGCGATCCCGCGGACAACCACGGCATCGATCTCTGTCTGGAGCTTTTCGAGGATCTGCTGGCGAAGACGCCCACCCTGGCCGGGAACTGGCGCTTCAACCTGCTGCTGTTCCGCGCCAAGGCCGACGCCTACGTGCGGCAAAAGCGCCTGTTCGAGCTGGCCGCCATCGCCCGGGGAGACTACGACGCCCAATATCCCACTGGCCGCGACCTGCTCTTCCCCCTGGGCAAGGCGCTCTTCGAGCAGATTGGCATCCAGCTGGACGTGGAGAACTTCGGCGGCAAGGCCTGGGAGCGCGGCTGCACCCTGGATACCATCGACAGGCCCGTCACCGACCTGCCCTGGCTGCGCCGCCAAAGAGAGCGCGGCCTGCTGGAGCAGAGCCTGAAGCGCAATGACGTCGCCCCCGACGAGTTCTACTACTCCTTCGCCCTGCATAGCCGCAACACCCTGGCCACCCCGCAGGTGGGCGAGTTCTACCTCAACTTCCACGGCGACCGTCCCGCCAGCGACGGCAGCCTGCCCATCTGCGCCCTCCAGGTGTTCGACAACCTCCTGCTGCGCGCCCGCCTGGGCGGCTTCGCCTCCGGGCAGGACTACAAGCTGCGCGTGACCTGGTTCCGGGGCGACTTCAACTCGGACAAATACAAGATCACCGCCAACGGCAAGGTGATCTTCGAGGGCAAGCTCAGCGGCGGCGAACCCGACCCCGCCTTTGATGGGGCCATGCTCGGCGGGGTGGACTTCCTACACACCCGCACCTACGCCCTGCCCGCTTCCGTTTTCGAAAACGGCTGCCTTGCGCTGGAATTCAGCGAACCCCACGTCGGTGTGATGCTCAATGAATTCTGGGTTTTAAAGTCATGAAACATCGACATATTTACAAATTATGAAAAAAATAAAAATAATTAAAAATTTTGAAAAAATTGCTTGACACGCACTGAAAACGATGCTATAATGGTAACAGCAAAGGGGATCAGAAGTTTCCACTCACATCAATCATTGCTTTCTCCATTTTGCTTCATACAAACCCTTCAACCCTAACGCCTGGAGCTAACCGCTTCGGGCGTTAGGGTTTTAAATCGCAGCGCCTTTCTTTTGATGTAACGCTTTAAATCGCAGCGCCTTTCGTTTGATATAACGCTTTACATCGCAGGCAAAATAATATATCTTGCATCTCTTTTCAAAATATGCTATGATGAAGCCAGAACAATCAGATTGGAGCGTATCTATGAAGCAGCTACGCCAGGCAGCGCCGGCGCTTTTCGCCGTGGCGGCGCTGGCCATCCTCTTCGCGGTGTCCGGCTCGGCCGCGCCCGCCCGCAGCGTGGAACAGGCCTTCACCCAGCCTGATGGCGGCGTGTTCTACGGCACACCCTGCGGCGACGAATTCTTCCATTACGTCAAAGCGCGCGGCGGTGCCCTGCTCACCCTGGGGGACGACGGCGTATGGCGCCACGCCGGGACGGACGCCCGGTATCTGCTGGATGAGCCGCCTGCCCCGGCAGTCGAGGCGGCGTGGCTCGAGGAGCAGATGGCGGCGATCCCGGCGCCCGGCTACAGTGCGCTCCAGCCGGATCCCGGCAACGAAGCCCCCGGCCCCCAGGCTATCACGGGGGAGCAGCCCCTCCTGGTTGTCCTGGTGGATTTCAGGGACGTCAAAATACAATGCGAGGCCCTCTGGGCGGACCTGGTTTTCGGGGAGGCGGATTCGGTCAGGCGTTTTTACAGCGACGCCACCTCCGGGGCGCTCAATATCGTCCCGGCCCGGGAGAGCCACGCCGGCGCAGGCGCGGCGGGTGACGGCGTGGTGCGCGTGGCGCTGAACTACGATCACCCGAACCCGGAGGACTTTAGAAGTGGCAAGAACTATTCCACCGCCCTGGACGCCGTCAAAGCGGCCGCCGGGCTGGTCGATTTCGCGTCCTACGACAAGAACCGGGATCTGTCTGTCACTTCGGACGAGCTGCATATACTGGTCGTCTGCGCGGGCTATGAGGATTCCTATGGCGGCGGTTATACGCCCAGCGTATGGGGCCACTACTCGCGCGCCTTGCTCGGCACGGCAGGAGGCAGGCGTATCGCCGGCCACATGATGATCGGCGAATTTCATGGGGACCACATGTCCACCATCGGCATCATCTGCCATGAGCTGGGGCACAGCTTCGGCCTGCCGGATCTCTACAGCAACGGGCGCATGCTGGGCCTTGGCGGCTTCAGCGTGATGTCCAACGGCAACTGGGGCCACCTGCCCGGCGAGGAATACGGCGAGACCCCCGTCTTTCTGGACGCCTACAGCCTGGAGCTGCTGGGCGCGTTCCCTGTGCGGGACGCCACCCCCGGCACGGGCTTTGACGGGGCACTGCAGAGCATCTCCACTGGGAAGAAGAGCATCCTGCGCCTGCGCGTCCCGGGCAGCGGCGAATACTTCCTCATCGAGAACCGGCAGCTGGAGATGAACGATTTGGCCATGGGGAATTTCATGGGCTACGATGCCCCGGGCGGCCTGGCCGTCTATCGGATCAACCCGCAGTTCACGGACAACTACGAGGACGGCAGGCAGGTGGCCATCCTGCTGGAGGCCGACGAGGGCGTCGTCGGGTATTCCAGGCTGCAGAACGACGAGCTTTTCGGCACCGATCCCTTCTACTACGTCAGCGGCGAACGCCCGGTGAACCTCAACCGCGCCACGTCGCCCTCCACGCGCCTGCAGGGCGGCGGCAGCGGCTGGTTCAATTTCCTGTGTGCCAGCGAGCCCGGTACCTCCATGGATCTTTCCATCAGCCCCATCCTCACCGCCTCCCCCAAAAGCCTGATCCTCGACTACCGGCGCGGGACCGGGAAAATCACGGCCGCCCACGCCGCGGGGCCGGTGAGCTTCACCTCGGACGACACCGGTATCGTAACGGTGGATAGCAGCGGGAATGTGCGCGCCGTGCAAGGGGGCATGGGAACCGCAACCATCACCGTCAGTGACGGCAGCGTCATCGACGGCCTGGAGATCAGCGACACCGTCGCCGTCACCGTGCGGTACGCCTGGTGGCAGTGGCTCATCCTGGTTCTGCTGTTCGGCTGGATCTGGTATTAGGAGGTATTATCATGCAAACCATCGGCCACTATCTTTTCCTGGGCCTGGACTACCTGCTGGCGTTCGTCCTGCTGGGCGCTGGTTATATATGGAACCTGATGCCCCGCCTGGGCGAAACGGACCCCGTGATCCCCGATACCCCCGGCATGCGCATGGTGCAGGCCATGGGCGCTGGCTGGAACCTGGCCAACACCCTGGAGAGCTTCCATCCCGGCACTGCCGCCGGCCTGGAGGCCGAAACCAGCTGGGGCAACCCCCTCACCACGCAGGCGGTGCTGGACAAGGTCAAGGCGGCGGGCTTCACCTGCGTGCGCGTGCCCGACGACCATCTGCTGTTCGAGGCCAACGGCGCGTCGTTCCTGCTGCTGGACAGGAGAGAGCTGCGCTGGGTATACCCGGAAATCGTGGAGGCGATCACCGGGAAGCAGGTGTAAATGCTAAGAAAATATTTGCGGGATATCCCGGTGACAGCAGCTCTGGCTGGACTGGCAGTCCTGCTTTTTGGCATCCGGCTCGTATTGACAGGCGGCGTCCTGCGCGCCCTCTTGGAGGCCGTAGCCGTTGTTTGCGCGCTATTCTTGCTGTGCCCCCCGCTGGAACGGTGGGTCGGCTCAAGGAAGATGTGGCAGCTGCTGGGCAGCACCGGCCTGTTCGCCCTGCTGTCCGGCGGCGCAATGATGCTATATAGGGGATATTCTCCTGCGCAAATCTTCACTCCCGAGCTCGCGCACGGCATCTACTTGCTATGCCTTTTGGCCGGCATCGCGCTTGCGCTGTCCTTCACGGGCGGCGACAAACCGGCGGAAACCTTCCGCCTGCGGCCCATAGCATGGATACCGTCGGCGCTGCTGCTTTTGGGCACATATATCTGTGTCATCCTGAAGGAGTATGATTTCGCCCCCATTCTCGCCCCCGATTGGTTTTTCTTTGTGTATACGCTCAGCGTCGGAGCGTTTGGCGGGCTGTATTTCTCCTGGCAAAACCAGGCCGTCACCAACAGGGGCCTGTTTGATCAGGCGCGCGTCCTGCCGCCCTATGAAAAAATCAAATGGAGGCGCTACCCCGGCACCCTCTGCCTGTTGGCGGCGATCCTTGCGATAGCCCTGGCCGCCGTAGCGGGTACGCCGGACGAATATCTCGTCGAGCTATACGGCAGCGCGGGGGCAGGCGCATGGCTTCGATACATATTCCTGGGCGGCTTTTTCAATTGGCACATGGGCAGCGTCATAGACTGGACGGGCTTCAACCTGGAAGCCCTGCTGAAAGGGCAGCTTTGGCGGCCCTTTACCGCGGGGCTGCTGCATTTCGGGCTGCTGCACCTCTTGGGCAACGGGACGGCCCTCTATCTTGCGGGAAAATACATCGAGCCCCGCATCGGCACACTCAAGTGGCTGTGCGTCTTTTTCGGCTCCGTCTGGATTTGTCTGCTCCCCGATCTTTTTATTACAAAAGAACTGCTGTATGATGGCGCGTCCATCGGCATCTACGCGCTCGTGGCGGTCTTTTTGCTGTATTCCTTCGCCAAGGGGGAGCTGCTGCGCAGCAGGCCGCATGAGTTCGTCTATCTGCTGGGCTACGTCTTTGTCGGCAATTTTATTTCGTTCGGGCCCGGGCACTTTATCAGTTTTGCGTTTGGGCTGGTGGCGGCGGTGGCGCCGCGCCGCGCGGAAAAAACGAATGTTCCGGCTTGATGTTATCACGACAAACTGGAATACTTCACTGGCTTGAAAGGCCTATCCTGTAACTATAATCAAATCACGAAACTTCCGCCACTGCCGAACAGCCTGGAAATTTTGCAGTGCCAACAAAACCTGCTTCTTCGGCTGGCTCTGGATGAGCTGGTTCTGAGCTTGCGCCTGACCCGGGCCCTCCTCGCTGGCGAGGAGGGCTTTTAAAATTTTACTTGCATTTTCTGCCGCAATGTGATATCATACAAAGAAATATTTTTAGGAGGATGACGTCATGCATAATGAACCTGCGGTTCGTATGGGAGAGAGATTCACGAAAGAGGGCCTGACCTTTGACGACGTGCTGCTGGTCCCCGCCGAGAGCGACTTCACGCCCAACCTGGCCGATATTTCAACGAGCCTGAGCCGCCACCTGCGCCTGAACACCCCCATCCTCACCGCCGCCATGGACACCGTGACCGAGGCCCGCATGGCCATCGCCATCGCCCGCGAGGGAGGCATCGGCGTCATCCACAAGAATATGACCATCGAGCAGCAGGCCAGCGAGGTGGACAAAGTCAAGCGCAGCGAGAACGGCGTCATCGTCAACCCTTTCTTCCTGGCTCCGGAGAACACCGTGCGCGAGGCCGACGCCCTCATGGCGCGCTACAAAATCTCCGGCGTGCCCATCTGCACCGACGGCAAGCTGGTGGGCATCCTCACCAACCGGGATTTGCGCTTCCTGGAGAACTTCAACCAGCCAATCGCCGGCGTGATGACCAGCGAGAGCCTGGTGACTTCCCACGAGGGCACCACCCTGGACGAGGCCAAGGCCATCCTGATGAAGCACAAGATCGAGAAGCTCCCCCTGGTGGACAGCGAGGGCCGCCTGCGGGGCCTCATCACCATCAAGGACATTGAGAAGGCCACCCAGTACCCCAACTCCGCAAGGGACGAGGGCGGGCGGCTGCTGTGCGCGGCGGCCCTGGGCGTCACCGGCGATATGCTCGAGCGCGCGGCGGAGCTGGCCTCCCACGGCGCGGACGCCTTCGTGCTCGACAGCGCCCACGGGCACAGCCGCAACATCCTCAATGCCGTTGAGAAAGTCAAAGCCAAATTCCCGGAGATCACCCTCATCGCGGGCAACATCGCCACCGCCGAGGGCGCGAAGGCCCTCATCGCCGCCGGGGCCGACACGGTCAAGGTCGGCATCGGCCCGGGGAGCATCTGCACCACCCGCGTGGTGGCGGGCATCGGCGTGCCGCAGGTCACCGCCATTTACGACGCCGCCAACGCCGCCGCACCCTACGGCGTGCCCGTCATCGCCGACGGCGGCATCAAGTACTCCGGCGAGATCGTCAAGGCCATCGCCGCCGGGGCCAGTTGCGTCATGGTGGGCTCCCTGGTGGCCGGCTGTGAGGAGTCCCCCGGGGCCACGGAAATCTTCCAGGGCAGGCAGTTCAAGGTCTACCGCGGCATGGGCTCCATCGGCGCGATGGAGCAGGCCCACGGCTCCGGTGACCGCTACTTCCAGGAGGACAACCGCAAGCTCGTCCCCGAGGGCGTGGAGGGCCGCGTGCCCTTCAAGGGCCCCTTGGCCGACACCATCTTCCAGATGGTTGGCGGTTTACGCGCGGGGATGGGATATACCGGGTGCAGGACCATCAAAGAGCTCCAGACCAAGGCCCAGTTTGTGCGCATCACCAATGCCGGGCTGATCGAAAGCCACCCGCATGATGTGTTCATCACCAAGGAGGCGCCGAATTATAGTGCGGGGTAGGGGGGAGAATTATGAAAAAGTGGCTTGATAACAACAAGAAAATAATTATAGTCATTGGGATTGTACTTGCCGTTGTTCTGTTTTTTTGTACCGCTATAGGTTGGTATAAGATCAATTTGATTTTTAACGGCGAAATCGCTCCGGCAAAATTCACAGACATAGCCCAAGTTTTCATTTCGGGCTTGGGTTTGTTTGGTGTTGTTATTGCGGCGTTTTATCAAGTACATAAACACAAACTCGACAGAAATGCGCATTTTGCGGATATGATCTCACAAGCAATTGCACATTTTAATGATAATGATAACTTGGGTTTGCGGTGGGGAGCTGTCTATGAGCTAAGAAATCTGGCATCCGATTTTCCAAATAAACGCTTGATGATAATCGAAATGCTGGCCCTTAATGTAATGGAAAAATTCAGGACTGCATCACGAGAGAGAGGTGCTAATCGTCCAGGAATGGATTTATTCTACGCTGTAAATCTGTTGATTACACTTAGCACAAAGTACAATTTTGAACCTTGTTTTATTCAATTGAAGTGTGATGGACTTGAGTTATCAGGCATAAATTTTGAAGGTGCCGAGCTTTGCGAAGCGAATTTTTGTGGCACTTATCTCTATGGCGCTAACTTACATGAAGTCAACCTGCGGAGTGCAAATCTTACAGAAGCAGACCTTCGCGGCGCAAAGGGCCTCACCGCCGCCCAACTCCTCGAAGCCATCGTAGACGACACCACCCTCCTCGACCCCGACCTGCGCGCCGAATACGACCGCCTGAAAGCCGAACAATAACCTCATATCGAAAAAGAGGCCGAATATCATTCGGCCCCTTCGTTCATTTCTTATAGGCGGTGAATATCATTCACCGTGCCCATAAACCAAACCTTGTTTTAGATCAATAACCGCCTCATAATCCACCTTCTCCTCCTTCCCAATAATCGCCCTCACCAGCCCCTTCACATCTCGCCACCCCTCGTGCCTGCGCCCATATGTTTTTTCAACAAGCCACACAACCGGCCGCGCGCGCCGCAGCAGCCTCATCACACGCGCGTATTCGGGCGTGCCCTTC
>JGI24702J35022_10002832_pt1 | contig 10504 bp, 10 predicted proteins | sample TergutTh196P4_FD_35022 | JGI IMG/M metagenome (IMG submission 35022)
GCTGCAACAGCATTCGAACATCTTCCTCGGAGTGTGTACGGTATTCCACCCACAGTCGACCATCGGCCTGAAATATCCTTACACCGATGTCGAGGTCGATGGAGGCACTTTCGCCTTCAAGCGTGCGTGGCTTGTAGCGCCCAATCCAGTTGGACACGTTCGTCGGCAGCGAAGGTTCGGGAAGTTTCTCGCCAATTAGCATGCGTTTGCCATCGAAAACGGAAAGCAGTACAGGGCGACCGTCAATCCGCGTACACTCAAAACCTATTTCGGATAATGTTCCAAGCTCGATTGGAAAAATGCCGACCAAGCGATAGCGCAACCCCAGGCGGCCCATTTCTCCCTCGCGCATTTCAAACCAACGATCATAATATCGCGCCCTCAACTTCAAACCTTTTGGTTTGATTGAGGCAAAACCAAAAGGGGTCATGTAGTCNCCCGCGCAAGCCGTTCTTGCAGATTGCCATTGAGCATCTGTCCAGGCTTGTGTGGCGGGCGCAAAACCTGGTTCAGGTGTTGGACGAATACCGCTNCGCGCCTCCAGCAACAGNTCCAGAGCGCGTCGGGCAACACTATCGACAACTCCACGNGCGGCCCTGTCGTTGGATAGAACAATGACCCCGAGCTTTTGCTCGGGCANNATCATCATCTGGCTGTGGAAATTCCACATTCCTCCGGCATGATAGGCCACCGGATCGCCTCCACGTCCAGCGTCAGTGCCGAGGGTCGTGAAGTGCCAACCCAGACCGACGCGCATATCCGCATCGAGTGGCAAGCCGGGATACTGATGTTGCAGCATGGCAGCCTGCTGCGTGGCAGTCAGCACGACGGCGCCTTCGCGGTTACGTCCCTCGGAGAATTGCATCATCAGAAAGCGCGCCAGATCGGTGACGCTCGCATTCAGGCCGCCTGCTGGTACGTCTCGGAACGCCGGTTCGTCCTGGTTTTTCCTTCTGAAGTGACCTCGTGCCATCGAAGCATCGGGCGGCATGGCGGCGCTAAACTGTGCCCCTTGCATCCCCAGCGGCGCAAGAACGGACTCCTGGATATGTTGCTCGAAGGGCTGGCCTGACGCCGCTTCAACCATCGCGCCCACTACGTCGATGGCGACGTTCGAATAACTGTAAATTCGCTCAGGCGGCGCATCGGCTTGGGTTTCGGCAAGCGCGCGCAACATGGCGTGGAAGTCGTGCTGAGAAGAAGGCGCTTCCCTCATCCACATGCCTCCTGCCGTATCACGAGGCAGGCCAGAGTGATGCGACATCAACTGGCGCAAGGTGATCGGCTTCGCATTGGGCCATGCGCTGCCTATGCTGAACCAGGGCAAGGTATTTTGCACAGGCGCGTCCAGATCGAGCCGACCCTCGGCGACAAGCTGCATGGCTGCGGTATCGGTGAACAGCTTGCTGAGCGAGCCGACCCGGTAACGGGTGTCGACTCCCGCCGGTATTTTGGCCTCTACGTCAGCCCAGCCGAAACCTCGCGCCCAAATGATTTCTTGATCGTCGACCAGCGCAATGCTCAGACCCGCTAATTTGAATCTCGCCATTTCATGCTGGATGTAGCTCTCCAACTGACTCTGAACCCCATTAATGTCATCACGAGCGACAGGTAAGGCATTTGGCGGCGCGCTGCTACAGGCAGTCATCAGGATTGCGAATCCCAGGGAAAGGCTGGTGGCGGTCAGTCGTTTCATCATCGAGTTCCAATGTGTGTGTGGCCTTTCGTGCCGATTGTCNGTGGAGATAACCCTGAGATTATCACAATTGAATTCTTTTCGGANCGATCGTGAAATCGGGAGAATATGCCGACGATGTCCTCTAATGTCATATATTNNTAAAACCCTTCCCGATCTTTGATAAACGCAAGTAATTNTTTCACGAAAACGAAATTTTCCTGTATTATCGACCCTACGTTTTTTGAGTCATCCCTGCCTGAAGGCAGGGGATTCCTCGATACAGTCTTGGTGAGCCTTCGGCTCCCTGTTGTGCCTTGTCTCGCTTGACTCCGCCATAAATGGTGGTGATTGCGCGAGACCCGTATTCGACTGCTATAGGAGACAAATCGTGAAACCGGGCCATCTTTTGCAAGCGGTTTTATTATCAATGGCGCTTATTCCGTGTGCGGCGCAAGCGCAGTCCATCGTTCCAGACTCGTCGAGCGCCACGCTTGCGATCGGCGAATCCATAACTTTTCAGAGCGTTGTGACCCTGGCAACATCGGGCGCTACCACTGTGGATGTGTTTTTTCTGGCCGACAATACGGGGAGTATGGGCAGTATCGTCGGACAGGCACAGCGCGGCGCATCGGCCATCCTGAATGGCCTTCCTTCTGGTTATCAGTTTGGCGTGGGAAACTACCTGGGCGATCCGGTGGAAGGGGAACTCAACGCATATACGCAGTTGGTTGGTCTGACCGCAGATAAATCCGCAGTGCAAGCCGGTATCAATTCCTGGTATGCCTCGGGCGGCGGAGACATACCGGAAGCCAATTTTTACGCGCTGCAACAAGTCGCCAATACCGCAGATTGGAGGCCGGACGCGCAGCATGTGATCGTATGGTTTGGTGATGCTCGTTCTCATACCTCGACTACGACCCAGAGCGAGGCAATCGATGCGCTCCTGGAAGCGAATGTCAATGTCATCGCATTCAATAGCAATTCGGCTGGAAACGGCATCGATGCGTATGGGCAGGCTTCCGATATCGTCGATGCAGTTGGCGGGACTCTGGTGAATAATTTTCACGGCGTAAGCGATGATGCATTTGTTGCAGCAGTGATGGGCGAGATCGAGTTGACGGTCTCTTATTTGGACTTGCTCTTCGGTAGTACCTTCACTGGGTCGGGGCTGGAATTGTCATTCTCCTGCGTCGATGCGCTGGGTTGCCTCGATGTGGCTGGGGGTGAATCACGTACGTTTGAGCTGACTATCACTGCTGTAGAGGCAGGGCTCTACGATTTCAACGTGTTTGCGCAAGGTGTCGGCGCGTATGCGGATGTCTCGATCACGGTTGTGCCGGAACCGGAAACCTACGCAATGCTTTTGGCGGGTCTCGGCCTGGTAGGGGTCATGACGCGCCGCCGTCGTCATAATCTGTCCGCGTGACGCCCTGCGAAGCTGTCTGGGTGGAGAAAGAGCCCCGGTTTCAGACTGGGGCTTTTTTTTGCTGCGCCCAGCATGGGCGCACGCCTGTGGGTACGAATTCCGTAGTAAGTCGATTACAGCAAGCAAAGGGAAACGCTAATACTCCCCTTCCCCAGCACGCGTGAGAAGGTGGTCAGAGGGGCCGGAAGAGGGGCCAGGTTCAAAATGTGACACTTCCCTTGAGAGAGGAATTTTGACAGCAAGGGCAAAGAATACTACTATCGAAAAATTGTGTTCACGCAAGACAATCGCCGTGGCAGGCATGAGTCGTATCGCTGACGTTTTCAGGTTTGCCGCCGTGGGCGGCAGGCTGGAGGAGGAGGTGCCGGTGGCGCGCCTCGTTCGGCTTGCGGATCGGCTTACTGCCGATGAAGGTATGGTACGCTGGCAACTTTCCGGCAGCGTCGATGCCGAGGGAACGCCCAAGCTCGATCTGGTCATGAGCGGACGGCTGATGCTGCGCTGCCAGCGTTGCCTCGGTGGGCTGGATTGGGAACTGGCGGTCGAGACGGCCTTGTTGCCGGTTCGTGCCGGGCAGGATTTGCCCGAGGATGAACTGGACAATGACGAGGTCGACGCGATCGAGGTCGACGGCGATGGCGGGTTAGACGTGTTGTCGCTGGTCGAGGATGAAATCATCCTCGCGTTGCCGATAGCGCCCAGGCATGCGGACTGCGGAATGCCGGAGGCGACGGAAACCGGCGTGCGCAGAGAATCGCCCTTCGCACCGCTCGTCGGCTTGCGAGGCAAAGGAATTTTGTAATTCAGGAGTGTTTTATGGCTGTCCAACAGAACAAGAAGTCCCCGTCCAAGCGCGGCATGCATCGCGCTCACGACTCGCTGAGCGCGCCGCCGCTGGCCGTCGAGCCGACCACGGGGGAGGTTCACCTGCGGCATCACATCAGCCCGAACGGTTTTTATCGCGGCAGGAAGGTGACAAAAGGCAAGGGCGAGTAAACCTTGCGTCCGGAAATCCGGAAGATCGGCGCAGGGCACGTAGACGCCCTCGCCGTTTTTTTCGTTCCGTAGCTTTTGTCCTGCGCGGGAGGGAGCGATGAATATCACCATTGCAATCGATTGCATGGGGGGGGATCACGGCCCGGTTGTCACCGTGCCGGCCACGCTTGCTTTTTTGAGATCGCATCCCGATGCCGAGGCGATTCTCGTCGGGCGCGAGGAAGAACTGACTCCTCTGGTGGAAAAGGCTCAGGCCGGGCTGAAATCGCGGCTGCACATTCACAACGCCACCCAGGTGGTGGGAATGGGGGAGCCGCCTGCAAGCGTGCGCGCCAAGAAGGATTCCTCGATGCGCGTGGCGCTCCATCTGGTCAGGAACGGTCAGGCCCAGGCCGCCGTGTCGGCAGGCAATACCGGCGCGCTGGTGATGATTTCCCGTTTTGCGCTCAAAACGTTCCCCGGTATCGACCGCCCGGCAATCTGTTTCGCGTTGCCGACGATCAAGGGGCATACTTACGCTCTCGATCTGGGGGGTAATGTCGAATGCACGCCCAAGCACTTGTTTCAGTTCGGGGTCATGGGCACGATGCTGGCCTCGGCGCTCGACCATAACGATAGCCCGACGGTGGGGTTGCTCAATGTCGGGGCCGAAGAGATCAAGGGCAACGACCTGACCAGACAGGCCGCCGAACTGTTTCGCGCAAGCAATCTCAATTATTATGGCTACATCGAGGGTGACGATATCTTCAAGGGGACGACCGATATCGTGGTCTGCGACGGTTTCGTCGGTAACGTGGCGCTCAAGACCAGCGAGGGGCTGGCGAAGATGCTGGCAACCTTTATGCGCGAGGAATTTGGACGCGGGCCGCTGTCGATGTTGATGGGGCTGGCAGCCATGCCGGTGCTCAGACGGTTCAAGCATCGGGCCAATCCCGGTCGCTACAATGGCGCAGTGCTGCTCGGTTTGAGCGGCGGTGTGGTACTGAAGAGCCACGGATCGGCCGACGCTTACGCTTTTGAACAGGCGCTTGCACGGGCGGCCGATGCCGTGGCCAACGACCTGATCCGGCGCATCCGGGACAGGATGGAGACGATGATGGGTGCGAACGGGGAGATTGCATGATCCACGCAAGAATCGTCGGGACGGGCAGCCATTTGCCTGGAGATCCGGTCACGAACGATGACCTGGTCAGGCGCGGCATCGACACGTCGGATGAATGGATCACGACTCGTACCGGGATTCGCGCCCGCCATTTTGCCGAGCCCGGCAGCAGGACGAGCGAGCTGGCGCTGATCGCGGCACGCCAGGCCATCGAGGCCGCCGACTGTGCCGCAGACGACATCGACCTCATCATCGTTGCGACTTCGACCCCCGATTTCATCTTTCCAAGTACGGCAACGCTGGTGCAGGCCGGACTCGGCATCAAAAACAATTGCGCGGCCTTCGACGTGCAGGCGGTTTGCAGTGGTTTCGTCTACGCCCTGGCGACCGCAGAGAAGTTCATCCGTTCAGGCAGCCATCGGCGGGCGCTGGTCATCGGAACCGAGGTGTTTTCAAACATCCTCGACTGGGCGGATCGCAGTACCTGTGTGCTGTTCGGCGATGGCGCGGGCGCAGTGGTGCTGGAAGCCACGGACGAACCCGGCGTGCGCGCCGTGGCGCTTCACGCGGACGGCAGGCTCCATCCGGAACTCTGGGTTCCCGGCAACGTCGTCGGGGGACAGGTGAAGGGAGATCCTTTCCTGCGCATGAACGGGCAGACGGTCTTCAAGTTCGCGGTCAGGGTGCTGGACGAGGTGGCGCAGGAAGTCGCCGCGCTTGCCAATGTGCCACAGGACAGTATCGACTGGCTGGTTCCACATCAGGCCAATATCCGCATCATCCAGTCCACGGCCAAACGTCTTGGGTTGTCGATGGAAAAGGTCGTGACCACGGTCGATATCCACGGCAATACCTCGGCGGCTTCGATTCCGCTTGCGCTCGACTGCGCGATACGCGATGGCCGCATCCGTCCCGGTCATCGGATTGTTGTCGAAGGCATTGGCGGAGGATTTACCTGGGGTGCGGCACTTATCGACTTTTGAATCAAGGGAAAGAAAATGGCTTTTGCACTGGTTTTTCCCGGACAGGGGTCACAGTCCGTCGGCATGATGGACGGCTATGGCGACTCATCGGTCATTCGAGAGACTTTCGCCGAAGCGTCCGAGGCGCTCGGCGAAGATCTGTGGGAGATGGTCTCGGTTGGCCCAGCCGAACGTCTGGCGCTGACCGTCAATACGCAACCTCTGATGTTGACCGCCGGGGTGGCCGCATATCGCGCCTGGCTGGCGGCAGGCGGCCCCAAACCGTCATTGGTGGCCGGGCACAGCCTGGGCGAATATTCGGCGCTGGTGGCGGCGCAAGCCTTGTCCTTTGCCGATGCCGTGCCGCTGGTGAGGTTTCGCGCCCAGGCGATGCAGGAAGCCGTGCCGGAAGGCGAGGGCGCAATGGCGGCGCTCATGGGGCTGGACATCGAGGAAGTGCGCGCAGCCTGCGCCGAAGCGGCGCAGGGCGAGGTGGTGGAAGCCGCCAATCTCAACGCGCCGGGGCAGATCGTGATTGCCGGGGCCAGGGCTGCCGTGGAGCGCGCCATGACATTTGCCACGGCCAAGGGCGCAAAACGCGCGGTATTGTTGCCGGTGTCCGCGCCTTTCCATTGCGCCCTGATGAGACCGGCGGCGCAGCGGTTGCGCGAACGGCTGCTGACGATAAAAATATCCGGGCCGGAAATCGACGTGCTCAACAATGTCGATGTCGTCGTCGAAGGGGATCCCGAGAAGATACGCGATGCGCTCGTGCGGCAGGCATTCTCGCCGGTGCGCTGGATCGAAACCGTGACGGCAATGGCCGCGCGCGGGCTGACCCGCGTCGTTGAATGCGGCCCCGGCAGGGTGCTGGCCGCCATGACACGGCGGATCAGCAAGGATGTGGAAGGGGGAGCGCTGCATGACGCGGCGAGCCTGGAACAGATGTTGACGGAATTGAGGAAGGAATGAGCATGAGTTACTCGCTCGAAGGACAGCTTGCGCTGGTAACGGGCGCGATGCGCGGCATCGGTCGCGCGGTGGCGTTTGAACTCGGACGGCAGGGGGCGACCGTGATCGGCACGGCCATCACGGAAGAGGCTGCCGTAGAATTGACACAGGCGTTTTCGGCTGCCGGCATAAAGGGCGTGGGCAAATTGCTCGACGTGACCGACGGCCCGGCCTGTGAACAGGCCGTCGATGAAATCGAAAAGGAATACGGCACGATCGGCATCCTGGTCAACAATGCGGGCATTACCCGTGACAACCTCACCATCCGCATGAAAGACGAGGAATGGGATGCAGTCATCGACGTCAATCTCAAGGCGGTGTTCCGGATGTCGCGCCTGGTGATGCGCGGCATGATGAAGGCGCGCGCGGGTCGTATCATCAACATCACTTCGGTGGTGGGCAGCACCGGCAATCCGGGGCAGGCCAATTACGCCGCCTCCAAGGCCGGCGTGGCGGGGATGAGCCGCTCGTTTGCGCGGGAACTAGGCAGCCGCAACATCACCGTCAATTGCGTGGCGCCGGGCTTCATTGATACCCAGATGACCCAGGAGTTGCCGCAGGCGGCGCGTGACGCCCTCGTGAGCAACATCGTGCTGGGCCGTCTCGGCAAGCCGGAAGATATCGCCTGCGCGGTGGCTTTTCTCGCTTCGCCGGCGGCGGCATACATCACCGGGACGACCCTGCACGTCAACGGCGGCATGTATACGACATAGAGCCTGTGGCAGTAGCGTAATTCCACCTTTCTGGTAAACTAAGAGAGTTATTCACACCTGCATGGTAAGGAGTTGGTTTATGAGCGATATCGAACAACGCGTCAGGAAGATCGTTGCCGAACAACTCGGTGTTGTTGAAACCGAGTTTGAAAATGGTGCTTCTTTCGTGGATGATCTGGGCGCGGATTCGCTGGATACCGTAGAGCTGGTCATGGCTCTGGAAGAGGAATTCGAGTGCGAAATTCCGGATGAGGAGGCAGAGAAGATCACCACCGTTCAGCAGGCAATCGACTACGTCGCAGCCCATCTCAAGACATAACTTCATCCGCTTTCCCGATCCTTCAGCGGTTGCTCCGTGCAATCGCTGAGGTGTTTTTCTCCGCCGCCTTTTTCGGAGTGTGTCGTGTCACGTCGTAGAGTCGTCGTTACTGGTCTGGGGGCCATCTCGCCGGTGGGTAACACCGTTTCCGAAGCCTGGGAAAATGTACTCGCAGGCAGGAGCGGGATCGGCCCGATTACCCGTTTTGACGCGAGCGCGTTCGCGTGCCGGATAGCGGGCGAGGTCAGGAACTTCACCGCAGCGGACTGGATACCGCCGAAAGATGCGCGCCGGATGGATGCCTACATCCATTACGGTCTCGCGGCGAGCATCCAGGCGTTCCAGGATTGCGGTCTCGAAGTCACCGAAGCCAACACTGACCGCATCGGTGTGAATATCGGCTCCGGCATGGGCGGTCTGCCGCTGATCGAGATGGCGCACGGCGATTATTGCGCTGGTGGTCCACGCAAGGTTTCGCCGTTTTTCGTTCCCGGCTCCATCATCAACATGATTTCCGGGAATCTGTCGATCATGCTTGGCTTGAAAGGGCCGAATCTTGCCATTGCAACGGCGTGCTCATCGGGTCTTCATGCCATTGGCATCAGCGCACGCACGATCGTCCACGGTGACGCCGATGTCATGATCTGTGGCGGGTCGGAATCCACGATAACGCCCCTGGCGGTTGGGGGGTTCGGTTCGGCGAAGGCGCTCTCGACCCGCAACGACGATCCCGCTACGGCCAGCCGCCCCTGGGATCTTGATCGTGACGGTTTCGTGATCGGAGAAGGCTCCGGCATACTGGTGCTCGAAGAGTACGAGCATGCCCGACGGCGTGGAGCGAGGATATACGCGGAGGTGATCGGCTTCGGCATGAGCGGCGACGCCTTCCACATTACCGCGCCGGACACCGACGGTCCGCGCCGCAGCATGGTCAATGCGCTCAGGGATGCCGGACTCGATCCCGATCAGGTGCAATACCTGAATGCGCATGGCACCTCGACGCCGCTGGGCGACAAGAATGAAACCGAAGCGGTCAAGCTTGCTTTCGGGGTCGATAACGCTGCCAGACTGGTGATCAACTCCACCAAGTCGATGACCGGACATTTGCTCGGTGGCGCGGGCGGACTCGAATCGCTGTTTACCGTGCTTGCCATCTATCATCAGGTCTCTCCGCCGACGATCAACATCTTCGAGCAGGATCCGGAGTGCGATCTCGATTACTGCGCCAATACCGCACGCGAGATGAAGATCGACATCGGCATGAAGAACAATTTCGGCTTTGGCGGCACGAACGGAACCCTGGTGTTCCGTCGCGTCTGACAGTTCCCGATGCCGGACGAGTCGCATCCGCCCACGATACGGCTCAGATCAAGCCCGGCGCTGCTGGCGGCGATTCTGGCCGCTCATCTTGGCGGGGCTGCGGCGCTTTTCCTCATGCGTTTGCCGTTCATGCCAGTGGTTCTGCTCTTGCTGCTGTTGTTTGCTTCCGCCGATTGGGCCGCGCGGGCGCAGATGCGCAAGCGTGGGTTATCGCTCGTGCTGGCAGCCGATGGCGCTTTGCGGATATGCCGGGAAGGTGTCGAATACGAGGCGTGGGGCAGGGTGTTGCCCGGCGCGGTGCTGTTCCCCGCCGTGACGTGGTTTGCGTTGGCCTGGAAGGATGAGGATGGCCGCCCTCAAAGTCATCGTCTGATGCTTTTTGCATTTGAAGTGGTCGAGGATCACGACGGAAACGCCCAATGGCGGCAGTTGCGCACCTGGTTGCGTCATCGTTCTCTGGGGAGTGGGCCGGATACGCTCAGTCCGGAGGACGGAGCCTGAAGCTACAGGCACGGCAACTCCCCCACAAATTTTAATGTCTCCAACGCCGCAAAATCTCCAGTACCCTGGCGCGTGGGGGCGCTCATTTCATTCCTGCCAGGTCGCTCAAAAACTCTGTGCGTATACGCTATTGGCCGGTTCGTCGTCTGGGTCTTGCGAAACCCGTTGGCCGAAAAAGGCGTGCGTTCACTGCAAAAAGCATACACATTTTGATTAATAAAATAGTCGGACGGCAAAAAAGCGGTTACAATGATTGCAACTGTCATTTAGCGAGCCGTGACTGCCATGCAACGAAACCCCTCTTACGACACCAGCTACAAGGCACTATTTTCCTGTCCTGAACTCGTCCGCGACCTGTTGTGTGGGTACGTTCCTGGCAAGTGGCTCGAAAAGGCCCACTATGAAACCCTGACGCGGATCAATGCCAGCTACGTATCGAGAAGCGACAAGCAACGTCACGACGATATGGTGTGGCG
>JGI24702J35022_10002833_pt1 | contig 10504 bp, 9 predicted proteins | sample TergutTh196P4_FD_35022 | JGI IMG/M metagenome (IMG submission 35022)
GGGGCAATTCCCCTCCACGGGAGGGGAATTGCCCCGGCGCTTCGCGCCACCCCGTCACGCCTTCGGCGCGCCACCCCTCCACAGGAGGGGAATTTAGCACTCCGAAGAAACGACTGGGGGGTTAGCCAATTTCGGTTTTGCTGACCTCTTTTTGCACTACCAGCTTCTGGCAGATTTCGTCGGCTGGTACAGGTCTCGAGAACAGAAATCCCTGTCCGAAATCGCAACCGATGGAGCGCAGCATGTTTGCCTGGGTATTGCTTTCGATACATTCCGCGACGACGGTCATGCCCAGGTCGTGGGCCAGTCCGATGCTGTGGCGGACGATGGCGCGCAGGCGCGAATTGGTGGCGATGGAGCCAACGAAAGAACCGTCCAGCTTGAGAATGTCGCAGGGCAGGACATGCAGGTAACTGAGCGCCGAATAGCCGGTTCCGAAATCGTCGATCAAGACCGAAATCCTGGTTTCGCGCAGCTTTTGCAGGGTTTCGGCAGCCGGGCTGCCGGAACGCGTAAACAGGCTTTCCGTGACCTCGAAGCGCAGCAGTTCGGGGGGCAGGTCGTGGCTGGCAATGGTGTCGAGCAGTTCGGAAGCGAGGTCGGGACGAGAGAGTTGGCGCGCCGAGAGGTTGACGCTGACGGGCCGAACGCCGTCGATCCCGACCCGGTGAATCCATTCCTTGATGTCGAGACAGACGCGATCGAGGACGAACATGCCTAGCTCGTGCACCAGGTCGAGGGATTCGGCCAGCGGAATGAAGACGTTCGGCGGAATGAAACCCTGTTCGGGGTGTTGCCAGCGCGCGAGCGCCTCGATGCTGGCCGTGCTGGAATTGAAAAGACGGATGATGGGCTGGTAGGCGACGCTCAACCTTTTTTCGGTCAGGGTGTTGCGTAGTTCGGTTTCGAGCGTGAGTCGGTTTCGTGCTTTGTCGTACATTGATGCCTGGAAAACCTGCACATGTGAAGAGGTATTTCTGCGCGCGGATTGTAGCGCGTTGTCGGCATTGCGCAGCAGGGTTTCGGCATTGTCGCCGTCGTCGCTCGTTGCTACGCCGATCCGGCATCGGATATGCAGTATCTGCTGGGAACCCAGGGCGGAGAACGCGGGCAGGTTGAGCAGACGCCTGGCGGTTTCCAACGCCTCGTCGCTGGAAGACAGTCCATGCAGCAGGATGGCGAACTGGTCGCCGCTCAGGCGGGCAAGGATGTCGCCGCCCCGAAGCTGCCTGCCGAGATGGTCGGCAACCTGACGCAACAGGTGATCGCCCGCAGCATGGCTGTAGCTGTCGTTGATGAGATGAAAGCGTTCGAGATTGAGCGCCAGCACCGCGAAACGGAAATGCGGATCGCGCTCTCGCTGTGCCAGCGCGTGCCGCAGATGTTCGATGAACAGCGGCTGATTGGGCAGGCCGGTGAGACCGTCGTGCATGGCATCGTGTTGCAACTGCTGTTCGACGCGCTTTCTCAGGTGGATGTCGCTGATCGAACCCGCCATTCGCAAGGCTCGCCCCTGTGCGTCACGTTGCGCGATGCCTCGGGTCATGATCCAGCGGTAACTGCCGTCTTCATGGCGAATGCGGTGTTCGAGCATGAACTGGGGCGTGATGCCTTTCAGGTGCTCAATCATGCGGATGCGAAAGGTGGCGACCTCGTCCGGATGCAGGCGCGCGATGAAAAGCGCCGTTGACGTCTCCAGCGGCGAAGCGTTGGAAACCGAGGCGTCGATGGAATAGCCGAGCATTTCACAGAAACGGGGCGAAAAATAGCCCTGATCGTCCGGGATGTCCCAGTCCCAAAAGCCGTCGTTTGCGCCGTGAAAGGCCAGTGTGTAGCGTTCTTCGTTACGGCTGAGTCTTTCCGTGGCGCATCGCAGCGCGTCGACATGTTGCTGGAGCGCGGAGGCCATCGAGTTGAATTGCCGGGAGAGCAGGGCGATCTCGTCCCCGCCATCGTCGGGGAGCCTGTGATCGAGCCTGCCTTCGGCCAGCGCCATGCTGGCATCCGTCAGGCGCTTGAGCCGCCTGGTCAGGGAATAGCAGAAGCCCGACAGCAGGATGAAAGTGACGAAAATTCCGGCGGCAGCAATCAGCGCGCCCAGCCCCGGCACGTCAACGGAGGCGCTACCCCTGGGCTGCAAGTAGTTGGCGGTCAGCAGAACCAGCAGGACGGCCTGTGCGACCATGCCAGCGAGCAAGAGCTTGGCCTTGATGGAGGCATTGCGGAAAATGTGCTGGATACGCATGGTTCGGCCATTTGGACCGGAATTCCGAAATCCGCAATCCCGATCATCCGTTTTCTGCAATGGTCGTGCTTATCGCCGGTCAAGACTGATGAATAACGCACGAACAATCAAATATATACCGATAACGATCATCGGCATGCACAGCCATTGCGCGGTGGTCCATCCCAGGCCGAGGTCGCTGAAAATGCCCGGATCGGGATGTCGGAAAAACTCGGCGATGAATCGCAGCGTGCCGTAACCGGCGAGAAAGAAACCGGATACCACCCGTGGAGGACGGGCGCGGGAGGCAAACCACCACAACAGGATGAACAGCAACAGCCCCTCTCCGGCGGCCTGGTAAAGCTGCGAGGGATGGCGCGGCAGATCGTCGACCCACGGATAATGCATTGCCCAGGGGAGCGCCTCGCTCATTGGGCGTCCCCACAATTCGCCGTTGATGAAATTGCCAATTCGGCCAAAGGCCAGCCCGACGGGAACCATCGGCGCGATGAAATCGGTGATTTCCCAGAAACCACGGCCATGACGGCGACCGTAGAGCCACATGGCGACCAATACCCCGAGGAAGCCGCCGTGAAAGCTCATGCCGCCATTCCAGACCGCAAAAATCTCGGCGGGGTGCGCAAAATAATGGGCAGGCTGGAAAAACAGGACTTCTCCCAGGCGCGCGCCGACAATGACGCCGAATATGCCGTAAAACAACACATCGTCGACGGACTGTGCGTTCCAGCCCAATTCCGGCCTGCGACGCGCGCGCAGTCGACCCAAGATGATGAAACAGACAAAGGCAAGAAGATAGGTCAACCCATACCAGTGAACCTTGAGCGGACCGATGGTAAAGGCGACGGGATCGAATTGGGGGTGAATCAGCATGGAAGAAGCCGGGGCAAAAGGAAGAAGGAGGCGCAAAGGCGCGAAATGGTTTTTCTTTGAAGGACCTGAAAGGGTATTTGTTTCACCGTATGGAAAGTCCGGGCGTGCAGGCAGGAATCGCATTCCTTACAATGGGTGCGACATTTCGTTCGACAATGAGGAGATTTCATGTCCATTCTTGTTTGCGGTTCAATGGCTTACGACAACATCATGGTTTTCGAGGATCGTTTCAAAAACCATATTTTGCCCGAGCAGATTCACATTCTGAACGTTTCTTTCCTCGTACCGGAACTGCGGCGCAATTTCGGCGGCTGTGCGGGCAATATTGCCTACAACCTCACGCTGCTCGGGTCTGACCCCCTGATCGTGGCCACGGTGGGCGACGATGCCGGAGACTACCGCAAAAGGCTCGATGAATTCGGTTTGAGCCAGGAATACGTGCGTCACGTGCCGGACACCTTTACGGCGCAGGCGTTCATCACCACCGACACGGACGACAATCAGATCACGGCGTTTCATCCGGGGGCGATGCTGTTCTCGCACCAGAACGACGTGCGCACGGCCAGAGGCGGGCGGGCGCGGCTTGCCATCGTCGCGCCCGACGGGCGTGAAGGCATGCTGCGGCATGCCGAAGGGCTGGCCGAAATCGCTGTGCCTTTCATGTTCGATCCCGGTCAGGCATTGCCGATACTGTCCGGCGAAGATCTTCTGCATTGTCTGGATCTTGCCCGTTACTGCACGGTCAATGACTACGAGGCGCGGCTCATGTGCGACAAGACCGGGCAGGACCTCGAGTCGCTTGCCGCGATGGTCGAAGCGTTCGTGGTGACGCTCGGGGGCGAAGGCTCCCGCATATACGCCGGAGGCGAGCGGATCGAAGTGCCTGCCGTGCCGCCAGCCGCCCTGGTCGATCCGACCGGCTGCGGCGACGCCTATCGCGCCGGCCTGCTTCACGGCATCGAACAGGAATGGGGCTGGCTCTCCTGCGGGCGGCTCGCCTCGGTGATGGGTTCGCTCAAGATCGGTCATCGCGGCGGACAGAACCATTGCCCTGGACGAGCGGAGATCGAGGCCGCGTTTCAAACCGCCTTTGGCGAGAATCCCTGGTCTGGATGATGGACTCAACAGTGGAAATGCCTCACAGCGAAGTTTTCCGGGGGTAGAGAAACTCCAGATCGAAGTGTCTGGGGGGAGTTCCCATGACCTCCAGTTCCATGGTGATGTTTACCTTGCTTCGTGGAGCCATGCCGACATTCTGGGCAAGTATTTCGGGCGGAACCCATTCGGCGGGGGTGAGGATGCGGCTGGAAAGCGGCTGGTGGATGCTGTCCTTGAAGGTCAATTTGAGATCCGGCCAATCCTGTGTGAAACCGGCGTCATTTAGAACTTTGGCATAGAAAAATATGTGATGATCCGGGCGGTTGCTGCGCCGGAAGAAACTATAATCCTCGACCTTTATCAGCGAAGCATCACGCGGTAAAGGCATGGCGCAATCGAAAGTATTGCAGAGCGCGACCAGTGCGGGGCGCGTCGCGGGAACCCAGCGGGCGATAGAGTGACGGAGCAGGAAAACCGCCTGGATGACCAGGATGATTCCCAGCACGCTGACGGCAGTCGTCCAGAGCTTGTGATGCCGTGCATTTACATCGAGGTTGCCGTAGACATCGAAATGGGACGGGGGAGATTTTTCGGGAGGATCGCTACTCTTCGTGGCGTCGCTCTTGCCGCGGACTGCCGTGCGGGCGGCCTTGGCCTCGGCATCGAATTCGGCCTCGATCTTGTCGATCTTGGTTTCGATACCGAACTTTGAAAAAATTTCGCTCAAAACCTCGTTGTCGACCGTCTCGATCGGCGCAACTTCGACGCGCTTGCGCCGCTTGCCCCATTTTGTACGTTGTTCCTCCAGGGCCTTGCCAATGGTGTGGAGCGTGGAAGCCAGCCGACTCGGTTTGGCGGGCTTTACCCGTTTTCGTGGCTTGTCGGGTGATTTTTCCTGGGGCTTGTTCCGTTTTCTTTCCTGATTTTCCCGGCTTCGCGTGATTTGGGGCAGCGGTTCAAGCGGTACATCTTGCGGCGGAAGCGATGCCTCGGTGAGTGGCGGCGCTTCCGGCGAAGGCGTCGGCGCGGGGGCGGGCGTCGCCACTTCCGGCACAGGCTGAGGCGTCGGGGCGGGAGTTGGCGCTTTCGGCACAGGCTGAGGCACCGGGGCGGGAGTCGGCGCTTCCTGCACAGGTTGAGGCGTCGGCGCGGGGGCGGGAGTCGGCACTTCCGGCACAGGCTGAGGCGTCGGCGCCGGGATGGGCGTCGGCACTTTCGGCGCGGGCTGCGGAGTTGGCGCTTTCGGTGCAGGCTGAGGAGTCGGTGCTTTCGGTGCGGGCTGAGACGCCGGAGCGGGCGTCGGCACTTCCGGCAAGGTACCGACCGGCATGGCGAACGGAGTCTGGATGGGCGCAGGCGGAACGAGCGTTTCGGCGAAACTCTGGTTCAACTGCGGAAAATCCTGCGAGGAAGTCCACTGGGGCGCCGGTCTTGGAACTTTTGACTGCGTGTCGATCGAAGACGAAAAGTCGAGTTCACTCAATGAACGTTGCGAAGCTTTCTTGATGACTGGCGCAAGAACCGGCTTGGTTTTCGGTGAGGCGCTGGGCGTAGCGGGGGGGGGGACGACAGATGCGCCTGCTTTCGTTTCGGGGACGACGGGAGCCGCGCTGGTGGAGGATGCCGGGGAGGCGGGTTTCGGCGCAGCGGGGGTTTTTGAAGTTTTGGCCGTCGGGCGTTGCTGCGGGCGGCTGGGTTGTTGCCCGGCCTTGGGATCGGACTCGGCCAGATGGTCGAGCGCATTGAAGGGGTGCAGGCAACTGCCGCAACGCACCCGTCCCTGGCGGGCCAGCAATTGTTCCGACGTGAGCCGGAAGACGGTTTGACAACCCGGACAACGAGTTAACATCGGAAATGAACTTTAATCACGCAAATGGGCAATGATAAATCATCATCCGTTCTGCGCACGGTTTAGGTACACATACATTTATAGACACTTCATCGAGAATTTTCTATTGCGGTGATCGGCAACCCTCCAGACGGACCCATTCTTCCCGCACGTCGCCGATTTCAAGAGGAATCCAGGCCGACCACGCATCGATGACCTGTGCGGCCTGCTGTTCGAGCACTCCGGAGAGCGCCACTCGCCCGCCGGGGGCGATCCGGGTCGCAATGGCGGGAGCCAGCACACAGAGCGGATTGGTGAGGATGTTGGCGACGACGAGATCGAACGTCGCATCGAGCGGCGCGCCGGAATGCTGTACGCGCACGATGCCGGATACGCCGTTGCGCGCCGCATTCGCCCGCGCTGCTTCCAGTGCGCGTTCGTCGATGTCGATTGCCAGCGTCCGGGCCGCGCCGAGACGGGCGGCGGCAATGGCGAGAATGCCCGAACCGCAGCCGAAATCGAGCACGGACGCGCCGGGTCGAACCGTCTCGCACAGCCATTCCAGACAGAGCCGGGTCGTGGGGTGCGAGCCGGTTCCAAAGGCCATGCCGGGGTCGAGCTCGATGTTGATCGCGTCGGGTTCCGGCGCTTTGTGCCAGGAGGGCACGATCCAGAGGCGATCCGTGACGCGGATGGGGTCGAACTGATCTTGCGCGGCGCGTATCCAGTCCTGTTCGGCGACTTCTTCGACGGTGAAAGATGGCGTGGCCCTCATTCCCGCTCTGAGGGCAGCTTCATCAATGCGTGCTGCCAGGGCAGGGCGTTCGGAGGAATCGAACAGCGCGATGACCCGGCAATGCGCCCACAGTCTGGCGACCGCCTGGCCGGGTTCGTCGAACTGCGGCGTCTCGGCAATCGTGCCGGCGTCGGCATCCTCGATCGAGACCGAAAGCGCGCCCGCCTCCATCAGCGCCTCCGAGAGCGCCTCGGCGCGGTCGGCGCGAGCTTCGACGGAGACGGAGAGCCAGGCGGGCTTGCCCATTACTTCTTTTTGGGGATGCTGGCCTTCTTGGCGTCGCGCAGGTCGTCGAGGCGCTCTTCGAGGTAATGGATACTGACGCCGCCTTCGATGAAATTGGTATCGAGCAGCAATTCCTGGTGTAGCGGGATGTTGGTCTTGATCCCGGCCACGTCCATTTCCGAGAGCGCGATGCGCATGCGGCGGATGGCCTGTTCGCGCGTATCGCCATAGACGATGAGCTTGCCGATCATCGAATCGTAATGCGCCGGAACCGTGTAGCCGCTGTAGACGTGGGAGTCCACCCGCACACCGGGGCCGCCGGGGGTATGCCAGTTTGTGATCCGTCCCGGCGAGGGGGTGAATTTGAACGGGTCTTCGGCGTTGATCCGGCACTCGATGGCGTGACCGCGCGATACGATGTTCCGTTGGCTGAGACGCAATTTTTCACCTGCGGCTACCCTGATCTGGGTCTGGATGATGTCGATGCCGGTCACGAGTTCGGTGACCGGATGTTCGACCTGCACCCGCGTGTTCATCTCGATGAAGTAGAACTCCCCGTTTTCGTACAGGAATTCAAAAGTGCCTGCGCCTCGGTAGCCGATCTTGCGGCATGCCCTGACGCAACGCTCGCCGATGGTGTTGATCTGCTTGCGGTCGATCTTCGGCGCCGGCGCCTCTTCGATGACTTTCTGATGGCGGCGCTGCATCGAACAATCGCGCTCGCCGAGATAGATCGCATGCCCGTGCTGATCGGCCATGACCTGAATTTCGACATGGCGCGGGTTTTCGAGGTATTTCTCCATGTAGAGCGCCGGGTTGCCGAAAGCGGCCTGCGCTTCGGTGCGGGTCGTCGACACGGCGTTCAGGAGTGCGGCTTCGGTATGCACCACCCGCATGCCGCGCCCGCCGCCGCCGCCCGCCGCCTTGACGATCACGGGATAGCCGATGGAACGGGCGATTCTGACGATTTCACGGGAATTGTCTTCCGGCAGCGCGCCCTCCGAACCGGGCACGCAGGGCACGCCCGCCGCTTTCATCATGGCCTTGGCGGAAACCTTGTCGCCCATGAGCCGGATCGTTTCCGGGCGCGGCCCGATGAACACGAAGCCGGATTGTTCCACCCGCTCGGCAAAATCGGCGTTTTCGGCGAGAAAACCGTATCCGGGGTGGATGGCCTCGGCGTCGGTGACTTCCGCCGCCGAGATGATGGCGGGAATGTTCAGGTAACTGAGCGAGGAAGGCGCTGGCCCGATGCAGACCGACTCGTCTGCAAGCTTGACGTACTTGGCCTCGATGTCGGCCTCGGAATGCACGGCGACGGTCTTGATGCCCAGTTCACGGCAGGCACGCTGAACCCGCAGTGCGATTTCGCCCCGGTTGGCGATGAGGATCTTTTCGAACATGCCGCTTCATCCGATCACGAACATGGGCTGCCCGAATTCGACCGGCTGACCGTTTTCAACCAGGATGGCCTTGATGGTTCCGGCGACATCGGCCTCGATTTCGTTCATCAACTTCATTGCCTCGATGATGCACAGGCGGTCGCCCTCCTTGACGCTTTGCCCGAGTTCGACGAGTGGGTCGGCGCCCGGCGCGGTGGCGCGGTAGAACGTGCCGACCATCGGCGCCTTCAGAATGTGGCCGGGAGGCAGTTCGGGGGAAGATGCTTCCTCGGCTTCGCCGGTAACGGTTGCAGGCGCGCCGGAGGCGGGCGAGAGCGAAGAAGTGTAATCGGGCGCGGGCATGCCGACAGAGACGCCTGCCGGATATTTGACGATGCGTACCTTTTCTTCGCCCTCGGTGACTTCAAGTTCGGAGATGCCCGATTCTTGAGTGAGATCGATAAGTTTTTTGAGTTTTCGTAGATCCATGATGCTCTCCCGGCGAGGGATTCGGTTGTGGGGGCAGGGGCGGGTGAGTACGGCGTTTGCGCGGCCTGGCTCTAGCCAGCCTGTTCGCGGAGTCGGTCAAGAGCGAAGTCCACAGCGGCCAGATAGCCCTGGACACCCAGACCACAGATCACGCCCACGGCGAAATCCGAAAAATACGAGTGGTGACGGAAGGACTCGCGGGCGTGGATATTCGATAAATGCACTTCCACGAACGGAATCCGCACGGCGGCCAAGGCATCGCGCAAGGCAATGCTGGTGTGGGTATAGGCCGCAGGATTGATGATGATGAAGTCGATGCCTTCGACAGCCGCCGCCTGAACGCGGTCGATCAACTGGCCTTCGTGATTGCTCTGGAAGGACTCGAGTTGCACGCCGTTCGCGCGGGCGCGGGCCTCCATCGCGATGTGAATGTCGGCCAGCGTCGTGTGGCCATAGACTTCAGGCTCTCGCGTGCCGAGCAAATTGAGGTTCGGCCCATGCAGTGCCAGGATGCGATGTGGCATGGGGGGCGGAGTTTTACGGGTTTTTTGTTGCTTCATGGGCGAAGTTTGGAACAAATCACAACAATTTGTCTAGTGCTGATAACTGAGTCACACCAACTGTGTCACTACAGCCTTTCGATCAGGGGCATGACCTGTGTCAGCGGCAGTGTCGTGCGCTGAAGGGTGCGCGACGCATCCTTGCCCTCATCAGGCAACGCCTTCGCTGGACGGGGAGGGGGCGATCAGGGCTTCGACCTGGGCCAGACGCGCGCGGGGCTGGCGTCGGTTGCGCTCAGCCGGTGCGGGGTAGATGGACAATCGCGCCGGGATGTCCTCCCATTCCAGAGCCAGCACCGCTTCCGGCGCATCGGGCGACGTTTTGCGCACCTCGCGGTGTTCGAAGGGAAAAGCGGCATCGAGAAGAAAAATTTCGACATCCTTGGCGCTTTCGGGGAACAGGTCGATTTCGATTTCCGCGTAACGTCCGGCGGTGCCATCGAGCGCGCCGCCGGTCAGGTAGGGCTTGAACCTGTCCATCAGGCGCATCAACCCCACCGCAGCCTGTCGCATACCGGCCAGACGTTCCGGGAGTTCTTCGCCCTGGTACAGGGTTTGCCAGCGCCGCAGTTCTGCTTCGATTTCGGCATTGGTCGGCAGGGATTCGGCTGCGCCCTCGCTTGCGCCAAGCCGCCGGGCCGCCTTGCGCTTGGCGAAGCCGAAATCGTCGATGCCGTCTTCGGCCATCATGCGCGCGGCCAGCGCGGCGATCTCGCGGCGGCGTTGCGCGCCGCGTGGGGGGAAACCGTATTCCGCCATGAAAGAAGAAAGATGTGTGCCTTCGGGTAAAATCCCGCGCATTCTACACGGGGCTGGCTTTTCATTCTCGGCTCCCCTTTCCACTTTTTGGGTTTTTGTCCCATGCACATTCACATTCTTGGTATCTGCGGTACTTTCATGGGCGGTGTTGCGCAACTGGCAGTAGCTTCCGGGCATAAGGTGACGGGGTGCGATGCCAACGTGTACCCGCCGATGAGCGAGCAGCTCGAATCGGCGGGCATCGCGCTCACC
>JGI24702J35022_10002835_pt1 | contig 10499 bp, 9 predicted proteins | sample TergutTh196P4_FD_35022 | JGI IMG/M metagenome (IMG submission 35022)
AACAGCGTTAGTTGGATTGGAATTAATGCTTTTAGTTTGTGTGAAAATCTTACTTCGATTAACGTAGAGAGTGAAAATCCAAATTATTCTTCAATAGGCGGGGTATTGTTTGATAAAGATAAAACCATTTTAATTCGTTATCCCGAAGGAAAAAAAGAAAATAACTATGTCATTCCAAACGGTGTTACAACGATTGAAGATTACGCTTTTTGCGATTGCATTGCTCTTGAATCTGTTACCATTCCAAACAGCGTTACAACGATTGAAGATAACGCTTTTTCCTCTTGCTTTGCTCTTAAATCTATTACCATTCCAAACAGCGTTACAAAGATTGGATTTGGGGCTTTTTACTCTTGCTTTGCTCTTGAATCTATTAACCTTCCAAACAGCGTTACAACGATTGGAGCTTGGGCTTTTGCCGATTGCAACGCTCTTAAATCTACTACCATTACCATTCCAAACTGCGTTGCAAGCATTGAGCGTTATACTTTTTACAATTGCAGGAGTCTTACTTCGATTACCATTTCAAGTAGTGTAACAAGTATTGGAGAATCTGCTTTTCAAGATTGCACTGCTCTTACTTCAATTACCAATCTTAACCCTATGCCTGTTGAAATATCTTGGAATGTGTTCTCTAACATAGATGAAAATTGTACGTTGAAAGTGCCAACAAACGCAGTTTCAGCCTATCAAAATGCTGAATTTTGGCAAGAATTTAACATCGTAGGTGGCGGAATGTTGGTTAACCCTATTCCCAATAGCTGTGAATACGGTTACACAAATGGCAATGCTCTTTACCAAGCAAATGCCTACGCCACCGTAACCGCCACCGCCTACGATGGCTACAAATTCGTCAACTGGACAGAAAATAACATTGAAGTTTCCACCGCCAATCCCTACAGTTTCACTGTAACCAAAGATGTGGAATTGGTCGCCAATTTTGAGTCAAGTTATCAGTGGGAGATTGGTTTTCCCAATCCTCCCGATGTCATTGCAACTTTAAATTTAAACGATAGTACGCTTACTATTACCGGTACAGGCGCGATGAAGGATTTTGAAGAATGGCGGATGCCGCCATGGTTTGATTATTGGGAATCTATTACGACTGCGGTAATAGGCGATAGCGTTACAACGATTGGGAATGGGGCTTTTTTTGATTGCAAGGCTCTTACTTCGGTATTTATTGGAAACAGAGTTACAACGATTGGAAATCAGGCTTTTGATAGATGTTCAAGTTTAACTTCTATAGACCTAAAGTCTGTTGAATCTATTGGCAAATGGGCTTTTTCGGGTATTGGGGCAGCAGCCATAGATATTCCCAATTCTGTTAATTTTCTTGGTCGAGAAGCTTTTGGTTGGCTCAATGGAATTTTAACGGATGTAACGGTTAACTGGGATGTCCCATATGTGCCGCAAGATGATCCTTTTGCTCCTACTACTGATGTTTCAAATGTGAATCTTCATATCCCTTGTGGTAATAATTCTTATGCTGATGCGGACGTTTGGAAAGCTTTTAATGTTTTACAATGTTGGGAGATTGGAGCATCCAATCCTGCCGATGTCATTGCAACTTTAAATTTAAACGACAGTACGCTCACTATTACCGGTACAGGCGCGATGCGGAATTTTGGAGGGCCGCCATTGTTCGACAGTCATCTTATTAAGACTGCGGTAATAGAAAATGGCGTTACGACGATTGGCAATTATGCTTTTCTCGCATGTTGGTCTCTTACTTCGGTAACTATCGGAGACAGCGTTACAACGATTGGAGAGGAGGCTTTTAACGAGTGTTTTGCTCTTATGTTTGTAAGTATTGGAAACAGCGTTACAATGATTGGAGAGAATGCTTTTTCCAACTGTACTGCTCTTGAATCTATAACCATTCCAAACAGCGTTACAACGATTGGAGATTGGGCTTTTTATGGGTGTGTAGCTCTTACTTCGATTACCGTAGAGAATGAAAATCCAAATTATTCTTCAATTGATGGGGTACTGTTTAATAAGAATAAAACCGTTTTAATTTGTTATCCTGCCGGAAAAAAGAGGAGTAACTATGCTATTCCCAACGGTGTTACAACAATTGAACAAGGGGCTTTTGTCTGTTGCACGGCTCTTGAATCTATTACCATTCCAAGTAGCGTTACAACGATTGGATTGGGGGCTTTTGTCCGTTGCCATGCTCTTGCATTTATAACCATTCCAAACAGCGTTACAACGATTGGAGATTGGGCTTTTTATGGGTGTGTAGCTCTTACTTCGATTACCAATCTTAATCCGATACCTGTTGAGATAACGCCTGAAGTATTTGAATATGTAAATCAACCTGCTTGCACACTGAAAGTGTATCGAGACGCCGTTTCCGCCTATAAAAACGCCGAGGTATGGAAAGAGTTCAACATCATAGGCTGCGATTATTTGGTTGAGGTGAGCGCTAACAATGCTGAATACGGCTATGCCACAGGTTACGAATTGTACGAAGAAGGCGCCACCGCCACTGTAACCGCTACCGCCTACGACGGCTACAAATTTGTCAATTGGACAAAGGACGGCGTAGAAGTTTTTACCAACAACCCCTACGCTTTCAAGGTAACCGAAGATGTAACCTTAATCGCCAACTTCACCTCAACACAGGAAACCTCCCTCGACTTCGACACCTACTGCGCCACCAAATGGAACAACACCTTCCTGCTCAACCTCCAAAAATTGCAAGATTCGGGGTACATAGATTCCACCTATAATTACTCCGACATAGTTACCCATTATACTTGTGCGTGGTTTAAAGATGGCAAAAAAATAATAGGTAGGGATGGTTTTTTCTACTCTGTCGGAGATAGCGATTCCAACTACTTAGAAGGAAAGTACCACTTCGAGTTAGTCGAGAAATATACCTACGATACATTGCGTTCCACGAAGAAAATTATAAGTTTCACCAAGAGTTCATGGCGAGTCTATCCGAACCCCGTTCCGCAGGGGAGCCGCTTGGTCATTGAAGGGACGGAGGCGGGCGCTCCGGTAGAGGTATATGATATAACGGGGATATGTGTCAAACGCGCCACCGCTGTCGGCAACGTTACGGAGTTGACGCTGATTGTCCCGGCGGGTGTGTATGTGGTGCGGTCGAATAATGAGGAAACGAAAGTGATAATAAAATAAAGTTGTATCTTTGCAGTGTTGAAATTAAAAGAAAACAATATTATGGCAATGGTAGTTAAACAAGCGACAAGTAAAAGTCCGAAAGCGACAAAGGAAGTTGATGTACGGCACAGAATTAAACCCAGGGGCTTATGGGGATTATACAAAGACCGAATATATCTGAATGGCACAGATGATGAAGTGTTTGGTTTAACCTTAACAACTAATGTGGGATGAACAAAAAAGGTTATCTACTTGATACACACATCTTGATTTGGCTTCTACGAGAAAATAGCAGACTAAATAAAAACATAAGAGATGACATCGAATATTTTCAGAACTCTTATTACGCCAGTGTTGTGAGTTTGCACGAAATGATTTTCTTAATACAGGAAGGAAAAATGCGGTCAAGTGATAGTATTTCGAACATCATTAAAGACACGCAAGAAAAACAGATACAATTTCTTGACATTAAACCAAAACACATAGAAGTACTCGAAAAACTTTCAACACCATTGATTGGCGGCAAACAGCATAAAGACCAATTCGACAGAACGATCATCTCGCAAGGCATAGCAGAGGAATTAACTGTAATTTCGGCAGACTCTAAATTCCCATTGTATAAAGACAAAGGGTTTAAACTGTTGGAAAACACGTAGTCTCCATTCGTGCATTCGTGGCAAAAAATAAAAATTAGTGAATTAGTGGCTAAAAAAATAAAAAGTTATGAAGAAACTAATAATAGTAATCATTGCAACTACATGTAGTCTGTGTGCATCGGCGCAGGCAGTACACGAGTTTGCCATTAGCGGTGGCGGCGGTTTGTCCGCGCTGAACTACAAACTGTCGTCGGGCGAGCGCATCTCCGGATTTGGCGGAGATTTCGGCGTGGGTTACATCTGTATCTTTGAAGGACAATGGGGCTTCCACATTGGCGTAGAGGCAGGCATGTACAACGCTAAAACTGAAATTGACCACGTAGAGATTGTTACAGGGCAGCTTCGCGACAGCGACGGCGACCGTTTCGATTTATACACCACGCTTTACGATTACACCGAGACCCAAAAAGCCATGTTTCTGAATATTCCTGTGATGGCGCAGTTTCAGACCATCGGGAAGCAGAAGTTCTACGCCAAGGCGGGCGTTAAAATAGGCATTCCCGTAAACGCTACATACAGCGGTTCGGGCGCAGAACTCTACAACCAAGCCTACTATTCCGAATACAAAAATTGGCTGACGGAGCCGACGTCGGCAGGATTGGGCACGTTCACAAATCTAAAATCCGAATGGAAACTCAAGTTGGGCGTAGCCGTCACGCTCGCCATCGAGACCGGCGTGAAGTGGAGACTCGGCGCCAAAGCAGCCCTCTACACCGGCGCATGGTTCGACTACGGATTAAACAATATTCTCAAAGACCAGCCCTTTGTGAATTACGATAAAGACGCCCCTGCGGCATTCACCACCAACAGCGTCTTGCCCGCCCTTACCGAAAAGATGAACATCATGGCGGCAGGCGTGAAGTTACGGCTCGCCTTTAAGAGCGGCAAACATGATTTTTACATCCAAACACGAAAATAATGAAACGAAAACTTACCATCATAGCGCTCTTGTTTTTGTGCTTTCACTCGTTGGAAGCGCGCTCTTTTGCCACGCGGCAGTTGCAATCTATCGCATGGGCGATAAAATGTCCGTTGCCCGACCAGTCCGGCGTCTTCCATTGCCCCAAAATCAGCAATTTGCCATTGGTGATAGAGTACGATACGGCGGGCGTAGTCTGTCATTTGGGCTTTTCGCTGTTCGCCGATTCGCTGAAGCGTTATACGCTCACCAAGCCGCTCTACGACTTTCAGGAACGGCTCTTCCTCGAAGTCTTTCTGGAGGGAGAAGAGACCAAAGCCCGCAAACTGCTGCAGGAATATAAAGTGCAGTGGAGCGACCGCTCTCAACTCGGCGGAGGAACATTTTTCAACTCCTTGGAAGCCTCTTTGCTTTTTGCCTCGCAAGCCAGCGAATTTGTCATGACCAAAGATAGCCTCACCTGGACAAGTTCGTGGCAAGGCGCCAACAACAACTTCACCGTGCGCTTCCCGGCAAATTTCGACCTGATTTCGGGAATGGACAAAAAAGAAGCGGAACTCTGGTTAGCAAAACAACTGCAAAAGTTCCAATGCGAGGAGATGCCGCTCCGTCCTGTTGTCGGCGACCTCGGCGAATTGCAACCGGTGCAGTCAAACTACCTCCTGCAAGGCAACGAGTTCGTTACTCCGGCGATGAACGGCAACATCTATTTTCAGATCTTGTACGACAGAAACTTCCCCGCCGAATCCGTCGCCAACCTCTTCAACCACCCCGACCCGCAACGAGCCAAAGATATTGAGTTACAAATCAAACAAACAGCATATAACGGAGATGCGCAATCGTATAAGATCGCACTGTCCGACTTCCAATGCTTTATGGACGATGACTACGAAATCTTTACGGGCATTGAGAAATGCACCGACAGCGTCGTCGAGTTTACCGTCATCTACCAAAGCAAATGGTTCAATTACAACCATTTGCTGCATGTGCAAACCACGCCTCAAAACCTGTTCGACAAGACAGAAGCGCTGAAAGCGGTATTTTACACCTTTACCCCCAATCATAATGTTAAAAATTATTACAAAGAATATGTTGAAAAATAACCGAATGAAACAACTCATACTCCTGCTTTTGACGGGCTTCTCCATCGGGACATTATGCGCCCAACAGTCCGACGAAGCCGCCAACAGAGCATTGGAACGCGAAGTGAAAACCTCCGGCAACTATCTCTACGGCGAGGCTGTCGCCAACACAAAAGAAGAAGCCGCCGACATGGCGAAAACCGCGCTGGCTTCGGAAATCCACAATGAGCACCTGTTGCAGGGCGCCGCGTTCAGTCAAACCCAAGACGAGGAATACAATACCAATATAATTGAACTGATGCGGGGCAATAAATTCCGTGTTATCGCCTATATCAAGAAAGACGATATAGCGGTATCGAACAATGAAACACCCAAGATAGCGCCTGTATCGAACAATGAAACACCGGAGACAGTTGCCGCTAATCCTGCGAACACCGGCAGTGTGTTAGACAAAATTATCAACGCATCTTCCATATATGAAGTGCAAAAGATCTTCAACGAAAACAAAAGAACCGGAAAAGTCGTCTCCGGCACGATGGACAAACTGATAACGCCGGAAAATGCCTACCTCATCGTCTATAAAAACACCGGCGAAATCGTCGCTATTTTAGACAAGGGAAGCGCCGCCAACAGAAAAGATTTGCTTTCGGGCGAAACAAAAGGAGATGAGATATTAGAAGAAAATCAAATAATATGGTTTCAATTATTTTAAAAATGCAGAAACAGATGAAAAACAAAATTTTTACAAATTATTTATGGTGCGCAGCGTTTGTCTTGTTGACAGGCAACCTGTCGGCGCAATACATGACCGTATTGACAGTTACAAATGTCGAACAATCGGTAGCCAAGAAGATGGAAAGCAACGCCTCAGCCCTGCTGACGGAACTGAATCAGGCGTTTTTCAACAACAAAATGCCGCAATTAGAAAAAATCAACGGAATGAGCACGGACGGAAAAGATGCCCTGCTCTCCATGTGGGACATGACGCCGTTCCGATGCGTCGAATCCGAAATCATCGAACGCGGATACAATACACCCACCGGCTTCCAAGTCCGGAACATCCCGCTCTTCCTGAAAGAGATGCCCGAAGATGAAGCATACAAGGAAATCGCCATCAACTTCGATAAAACAGGAACTATCGTAGATATCTATTTTACGCTCGATTTTCATAATTATAAGGCAATTATGGACACCGAAGGAAATGATGTAACTGATATGCGCCGCCGCCAAACCATCCTCAATTTTGTGGAAAACTTCCGCACCGCCTACAACCGTAAAGACATCGAACTGATTACCAAAGTCTATAGCGACGACGCACTGATTATCATCGGAAAAGTGATCAAACAAACCCGATCCGTCGAAAATGTGATGGAAGGTTTCGGTATTTCATCAGAAAAAATCGAATATCAGGTAACAACAAAAAAGAATTATATCAAAAACCTAAGTTCTGTCTTTGCAACCAATCCTAAAATCAACGTCGTTTTCGCAGATATTGAGGTGGTACAACACCCCAAATTCGATAACATCTACGGAGTAACCTTAAAACAAGGATGGAACACAACCAACTACAGCGACGTGGGCTTCTTATTCCTGATGATCGACTTTAAAGAGGGCGAAAACATGCAAATCCACGTCCGCACCTGGCAACCCGAAATGCTCAACGGAAAAACAATATCCCAAGAAGATATTTTTAAACTCGGAGATTTTCATATACAATAATAACAGAATTATAAAGTTTTAGCAAAATAAACAAAGTAAAATATTATTCAATTATTAAATTTTTAAATTATGACAACTTTAAGAAATGGTTATTTATTGGCTGCCGTATTATTGCTAATGGCGGCTTTTGCTTCTTGTAAAAAAGATGGCAATCACACATCAAAGACAGGCGGTTTTTCTTCACCCGAAGACTTTATCGAAAATCCTTCCGTACAGAGTGCCTTAGAGGAATCAGGCGTTCCCATATATGAGGGAAATGATCCTCCTCCTTTGGCGGGCACTTATTTGGCAGATGGCGAAGTAACAGATGCTTCGTATGAATTATACAATGCGATTGGTGCGCCGATTCAAAGTACCATTGTCCTCTCCAAACAGACCGCTTCCGGCAAAATTGACTTTGCGGAAATGGTTGGTGATATGAGCGTATCCGGTAGCGGAGGCTACATTACCGGTAATAACGGACGCTTCACAATCTATCAGGAGTCGAAACAAAGCGGCAGTGAAGCAGGATTGCCCGATGAGGTTAGTATGACGGTGGTCTTACTGATGTCGGGAAAAAAGGTAAGCAATGGCGACTTAGAGAATGTAGAAGGAATCTCCATTATCACGGAGGCGAACAGCAGCGATCCGTCATATAATATGAACGCAGTGAAAGGATTGTGGTGGAAATGGGAGGCTGATTTCTATTTGCAAAAAGAAAATACCCATGCCGCTCAATCAGTCGCCGAGCAAAATAATCAATCTTTGCTGCAAAAGGTATTACAAAACGTAATGAAATAATGTTCTCATCAAAATGAAAAAAATACTATCCATTTGCGTGGTTTGTTTGCTCTCAGCCGCAACAACGTCCGGACAGGACCTGCCGCAGTTGAAAGTAACCGAAAGGGATATGACCGGACGCATTTTCAGATGTGCAGGTGATAATGAGACCGTAGTGGAAATACAAAGTAATGTCCCTTTGGTTTTTGAGACGAACATGGATAAAGAAGTTTCTCAGTGCGATGGCAGTCCAAGAGAAAAAAACGGTTTTTTCTGGTACGAATTGAAGTTCCCGACCAACACCGAGTACAAAAAGTATGACGGGCGCAAATTAACAATCCAAAGCGTCGGTTATGAGTACTATATATACCCGTTGGAGTTAAAAGCGAAAATTTCTGTAGGATTGCTCGTTACCAGCGAGACCAAACGCCAAGCCGACGATTTTTATGATGCAGGCGATTACAAGGAAGCGTTGAAAGCGTACGAAAAACTACGCGCAATAAACCCCAAAGATGACTTTATCGGAGAACGCATCGCTGACTGCAAGGCGCAGTTATCCCCTGTATCACTACCCAATGACAACGATGGAAAAAGTGTGTCGAACACGGAATCGAATATTGATAATCCTTCCATCGAAGTAACAAAAGGACCAAACATCTCCAAATATCCTAAAAAAACGTTTGTTGAAGCCAATTTTTCATGGTCTCCGCAGCCGCAAATGGCGTATGGTCTTACCATAGGGCAATTTAAACGCTTAGGGTGGTATGTCTCTTTTATGAGCAACTTTCAATTTACGCAATTTAATAGCGAACTCTCATTAAGTGATGTAAATGAATCATATCCGATAGAAGACCAATACGGCAACAAGTACGACGTCTATGTTACTGTTGGAAATACATCTACAACAAGAATTTCCGCTACCGCAGGCTTTATAGGAAAAATATCACCCACTTGGGCTATGTATGTGGGGACAGGTTTCGGATATAGAGCGCTATTTTGGGAGGTAACAGGGTTTAATAAAGAAAAGAGTGATCCAGAAGTAAAAGAGATAGAGACAGGATGGGCAAGAAATAGTTACTACTCCACTTTAGGGGTAGATGTAGAAGGTGGTTTTTTATTTGATATAAAAGGATTTACCCTTTCCACCGCTATTATAACAACTAATTTTGAACGATTCGATATAAAAGTCGGAATGGGTTTTGCTATCAGACATAAAACAAAAAATATTTTTTAAATTATTAAATTATGACAACTTTAAGAAAAGACTATTTATTGACAGCCGTATTACTGCTAATGACGGCTTTTGTCTCTTGTAAAAAGGATCCCGTAAGCGGTAGCAGTAGTAGTAATGATGATGCTTCTATAATCAATGCAACGGTAGTGAATGGCGATGACTATAACGGTTACATCGCCACCGTAAAAGCAATGACGGGCTATGAAGATGACGATGACTGGTATGAATATGAACTCGTTTCCGGTAAATACGCAAACGGCGGATTCAAATTGACACTCCCTGCTACTGTCTCTGACAAATACTTATGGGATATTACCGATGCCTTTGAGTTTGATGATTTTCAAGGAACAATAAGCGACCCGAAAGCAAAAATAGTAGGTATGTGGACAGAGGCGTATGACAAAAACGACGAAGACATCGGAGAATTTTACTGTGAAAAATATTACGACAGTGATAATTGGATGGAGTACGTGTATGTGGACAGAAATGTTACCATAAAAGGCTACGATGACGAATACGGAGATGAATATGATTGCTCTTTTACAAAAGGATGGAATATAATGTACATTATTATAGCTACTAACTACGAATGGACCTATACCACCACAAAGCCCTCAGGCATAAATTATAAGTGGTATTTTTACGATGAAAGTGATTGGAAGAAAAGCCCAAGCGACAAGGGAAAACATCAACATTCATTTTTCAAAATGCAGTTAAATTCTTTATCAAAATGAGAAAAAATATAAGGATATGAAATATTTTAACGTAGCAGGTCCCTGCATAGAAGGGAAACATTATATGCTTGATGCAACAGAGCGTTTGCATAACGAGTTATTGGAACTTATCAATACTGAACAATATTACGTTATTCACGCTGCACGCCAGACGGGAAAAACAACGCTGTTGATAAACTTTGCAAATAAAATCAATAAAGAGGGTAAATATTATGCTCTTTATTGTTCGTTGGAAAATGCGTATGTTACGCCGGAACCCGA
>JGI24702J35022_10002836_pt1 | contig 10499 bp, 9 predicted proteins | sample TergutTh196P4_FD_35022 | JGI IMG/M metagenome (IMG submission 35022)
CGAAACCTGTCTGCCATATTCAAGGGACTGATCATAACGTTGAGCAGCAGCACACAGATTGAGACAGGAAATGCTACCCTGAACGAACTTGTAAGCACACGCGGAATGGCTGGCATGATGAATACTATCTGGCTGATTATCTGTGCTATGTGTTTCGGTGGAGCAATGAAGGCAGGTAATATGCTGTCGAGCATCACATCGGTATTCCTGCGTTGGATGAAACGTACCGTCGGCTTAGTGTCGTCCACTGTTTTTACCGGACTGTTCCTGAATACCTGTACGGCTGATCAATATCTGTCGATCATTCTAACCGGTGACATGTTTAAACATATCTACAAACAGAAAGGATACGAAAGCAAGTTACTGAGCCGCACACTCGAAGACGCCGTTACGGTGACGTCTCCTTTGATTCCNTGGAANACNTGCGGCATGACGCAGGCNACCGTNCTTGGCGTTTCGACCTTCGTCTATCTACCCTACTGTTTTTTCAACATTATCAGTCCGCTAATGAGTATCATAGTGGCTGCAACCGGATACAAAATAAAAAGAATATCGTATGAGAAAAATTAAAATCTCCTTATTGGGAAAAGTAGCGATTGCCATCGCCTTGGGTATCATTTTCGGACTATTCCTTCCGTCGGGCATCGCACGATTTTTTGTGACGTTTAATTCGCTGTTCAGCAGTTTTCTCTCGTTTGCCATTCCTTTGATTATACTGGGATTGGTCGCTCCGGCTATCGGCGAATTAGGTAAAGGCGCCGGGAAATTATTGGTTATCACGACACTTATCGCTTATGGTTCGACACTTTTTTCAGGTTTTTTTACGTTTTTTAGCGTAGATGCCGTGTTGCCCCAACTGATTACCGTAAACACACAACTCTCCACCGTCAGCGAATCTACAAACATGATGCTTACTCCTTACTTCGAAATTGCCATGCCTCCATTGATGGATATCATGACGGCTTTGCTGCTTGCATTCATCATCGGGCTGGGATTGTCTGTCATCAAAGGCGTAACGTTGCAGAAGGTATGTGTTGACTTCCGGGATATTATCACCAAAATGATCGAAACAGCCATCATCCCTTTATTACCGCTGCATATCTTCGGTATTTTTCTGAATATTACGGTAAGCGGACAGGTAGTGTCGATTGTGTCTATGTTTGTGAAAGTCATTGTGGTGATATTTGTCTTACATGTTGCGCTTTTGTTGATTCAATTTTTTGCGGCAGGGACTGTCAGCAAGAAGAATCCTTTCGTTCTGTTGAAAAACATGCTACCGGCTTATACGACTGCATTAGGCACGCAATCGTCGGCAGCCACCATCCCCGTCACTTTAAGACAGGCGCTCAAAAACGGAGTCAGCGAAGCCATTGCATCGTTTGTCATTCCCTTATGTGCAACAATTCATCTGGCGGGCAGCACGATGAAGATTGTGGCTTGTGCGATGGCGATCCTGTTTATGGTGGGCGAACCGGTTACGTTAGGTAACTTTGCAGGGTTTATTTGCATGCTGGGTGTTGTGATGGTTGCTGCGCCGGGAGTGCCGGGTGGCGCTATCATGGCGGCGTTAGGTTTGTTAGAAAGTATGCTCGGTTTTAGTGAAACCCAGTTAGCATTGATGATTGCACTTTATATTGCGATGGACAGTTTCGGCACGGCTTGNAACGTGACGGGCGACGGNGCGATTGCAGTCGTAGTGGATAAGATTGCCCGTCATTCAGATTAAGGACTGAATATCTTTTTCGAGCGTACTCAAATCTTCAACCCGTTTAACCAACGTACCTGACCTGTCAAAAATAAACAGGGTTGGCAGTTGTTGTACGTTATAAACGGCGGCTGACTGCGAGTACATCGATTGCGGGTCGTANACACAAATCCAGGGCAAATTGGATACCACATTTTTCCATANGTGCAAATCGCTATCTAAGGATATTTGATATATTTCCAACCCGTTATCATGAAAGTTGAAATAAATATTATCCAACAGTTGATTTAATGCGAGTGAAAATTCGGTTTGATAAGCCGTAAAATTGAGAATGACCACTTTGCCCGGTAAAATATCAGATAACTTTATTTTTTCGTTCTGAAGGTCAGGCAGTTCAATATCTAAGAAATCGACCTCTTTGGTGGTGACTTCACTGAAATCTATCGTTCGTTCGCCCCGGACAATCTTCAATGACTGTAATGCCAGATTATATAGATGTATTGAACGTGGACTTTCCGGGTAAAGATGGTTGAAAGTAGTTGCTACCGCCCCGAAAGCGCGTGTATCGTTTTTGTCGTAGAGGTCAAAAAACAATAATCCGTCAATTTTTTGGAAAAGGGCAAAATAAGATGCCATCGATCCGGGTTGTGTATAAATATATTTCAAGGCGACCGTTTTATAATTGTTGATCACTTCAGAGAGATACATCCGGTGTTCATCCTCTGTAATAATATTCACGTCATCGTCTCTGCGTAAGCGTTTAGTCTCTTGAGTTGCATCTAATTGGGCTAAAACGATTTCTTTTATCGCCAGACTGTTTTCCGAGCCTTCAACCGTATAGGAGGTTGCAAATGTACCGGCATCGGCAACGAAAGAAATGGTTTCCGTTGAGTCAACGGCAAAGTTNATCAGTTGATTGTTCAACCGTAACCGGTAAAAATCCGGATATTCCGGTCGGGCATGNTTGAAAGTAAATTCTCCGGACGAATTTAATTTGGCCGAATCCATCAACTCAACAGATACAAGTCCCACATTTTCTAAATAAATTGTTTGTTCGCCTGCACCTGCCACAACCCCTTTCACAACGAACTCAGGCGCTTGCCGGCAAGATATCATGATCGATAATCCGCAAACCACAAACAAAGAACAGGTTATTATCTTTTTCATCTGTGCATAATTTGTTTTTTAAAGGCATAATGGAATCCGTTACATGTTCATGCGGTTTGGTGCAAGTTATTGTATGCGGATTTCATCTGACNAAATTGTTTCTTACTATCAACGGATGCAAATATACGTTATTTTATATTGACTTTCAAAAATATTCTTTTACATTTGCATCCATGAATAAACAAAATCTCATTTCCATNTTAGAACAAGAAGCTGATGCTGTTCGCCATATTCCGGTAACGGAGGCATACGGGAAGGCTATNGATTTGATTATCAAAAACGTGCATGAATCAGGCGGTGTGCTTATTACAAGTGGTATGGGAAAAGCCGGACAAGTGGCGATGAATATAGCGACAACATTCAGTTCAACAGGTACGCCNTCGTATTTCCTTCATCCGAGCGAAGCGCAACATGGNGATTTAGGTATTTTACGTAAGAATGACATCCTGTTGTTGATTTCCAATTCGGGGAAGACACGGGAATTAGTGGAATTGGTACAATTAGCCAAAGGATTGGTCAAAGACATCAAGTATATGGTGATTACTTCCAATCCGGACACACTCTTGGCTAAAGAAGCCGAAGTTTGTTTATATACCGGTTCTCCGAAAGAAGTCTGTCCGTTAGGATTGACCCCCACTACTTCAACAACAGTGATGACAGTCATCGGCGACCTGCTGGTAGTCAGTGTAATGCAACGGATTAACTATGGTTATGCCGACTATGCCAAACGCCATCACGGTGGTTATTTGGGGTTGAAAAGTCGGCAACAATCCCTTTAGGGATTTAATGTTGGTAGTATGAGACAGGTTCTAGGAATTGGGGAAATTATTCTTGATATTATTTTTAAGGAAGGGCAGCCATCTATCGCTGTCCCGGGTGGGTCTGTGTTTAATGGGATGGTTTCGCTGAGTCGCATGGGAATCCCCGTTTCTTTCATCGGTGAAGTGGGAAATGACCGCGTAGGGAAAATCATTACCGGTTTTATGGAAGCCAATGGAATGTCGACCGACCACATCGTTCATTTTTCCGATCGTAAAACGCCTGTATCTCTTGCGTTTCTCAATCAAGCAAAGAATGCGGATTATATCTTTTACACCAATCATGCCGTCTCGCCATCAAACACCCGGTTTCCATTGATTAATCAGGATGACATATTAGTGTTTGGTTCGTATTATGCCTTAAACCCGCTATATCGTGCGCGCATTATCGAACTGCTGGAATATGCCAAATCCTGCAAAGCCATCATCTATTACGACCCGAATTTCCGAAAATCACATGTCCACGAAGTCGAACAAATTCGTTCTTCAGTCATAGAGAATTACAAATCTGCCAACTTTGTACGAGGTTCGGATGAGGATTTTCTGAATCTATACGGCAAGACGGAAATGGAGCAAGTCTACGGAGAAGAAGTGCAATCATACTGTAAACGGCTGATTACCACCCATGGTCCGCAAGGGGTCAATCTTTTTACCGAAACGTTACGATTACATTATGACGTCTCTCCGATTGTGCCTGTTAGTACGATTGGCGCCGGTGATAATTTCAATGCCGGTTTTATCTACGGACTAATCAAATACAATATCGGTTACGATGATCTGCCTTCAATCAATCAAGCGACCTGGAGTAAAATCATCCGGAGCGGCATTGATTTTTCGTCAGAAGTCTGCCAAAGCGAATCGAATTATCTTACGGTTTCAGATACATATCCAGCCAGTTGAAAAATTCACGGTTCCAGACGATTGAGTTTTGGGGACGGAATATCTGATGCGCTTCGTTTTCAAATACGACCAAACGGGATGGGATATTACGCAGGCGGGCGGCGGTAAATGCTTCGAGGCTCTGTGTATAAGGCACCCGGAAATCGTTAAAACTTGTAATAATCAGGATGGGGGCATCCCATCTCGTGATAAATTTATGCGGTGAATAGGCATACGAGCGTTTGGCGACAGGGTTTTCATCCCAATAGGCGCCGCCGTAATCATTATTCACAAAAAAGAGTTCTTCCGTTGAGCCGTACATGCTTTCGAAGTTAAAGATGCCGCAATGCGCAATGAAAGCCTTGAAACGTTTGTTGTGATTGCCGGCCAGATAAAAAGCCGAATAACCGCCATAACTTGCACCTACACAGCCCAAACGTGTTTCGTCGCTCCAGGGTTCTTTGGCAACGTCATCAATAGCGCTCAGGTAATCGCGGATGTTTTGTCCGCTGTAATCGCCCGATATCTGGTCGAGCCATTCCTGTCCGAACGAAGGNAANCCGCGCCGGTTGGGCGCTACAATGATATAACCCTGTGCTGCCATCAACTGGAAGTTCCATCGGTAACTCCATGACTGACTTACAACGCTCTGTGGTCCTCCCTGACAATAAAGCAAGGTCGGATATTTTTTATCGGGATCAAAATCCGGAGGAAAGATCACCCAGGTCAACATATCCTTTCTGTCGGAGGTCTTTATCCAGCGTTTTTCAACTTCTCCCATCCGGATATGTTCGTAGACCTCTTTATTGACATAAGAGATGGGTGTCATTCTCCCGTTATTGAGGTCAATATCGAATAATTCGGTAGCCATCGTGATTTGCGTCACTTCGGCTACGACCTTGTTTCCGTTGGTAGTAAATGCCCGGATATCATGGTCGCCGCCCGTAATGACTGTCACATTACCTGCTTTATCTACCTTGCAGATTTGATGGGTTGCTTCTATCGGAGCGATAAAATAAAGTGTTTCATTCCCGTTCCAGACGACATTGGCGGCGTTATAGTCGAAAGAGACGGTCAGGTCTTTCATCGCATTGTCGGCGCTGTTCCACACAAAAAGACGCTCCTTGTCCGACTCATTGCCCGCACGACGCATCGAAGTAAATGCAATCTGTGAGTCATCAGGACTCCAGACGGGATATTTTTCATAACCGGGCAATTTTGTTGTAGCGTCAGCCGACGTGGCGTTTTTGCAGATATTGGTTGTTTGCCCGCTTGCCAGGTCATAGATAAAGATATCGCTGTCGGTAGAAACGGCATATTCAGTTCCTGTCAGTTTCTTGCAGGTGTATGCTAATTGCGTTCCTGCATTGTTCCATGCGATTTCAGCCGGATCAAAATAGGGAGCCAGCGGAGCGTCCCACGGTTCGCCTTCCATAATATCCTTGCCTTCAGTCACTGTTCCTGCTATTATATCGGTGATGAAGATATGTGAAAAACTGCCTTCATTCCAATGATCCCAATGGCGCACCATCAAATCATCGTATATCTTCGCCCTCGATTTGTCCATATCCGTATAAATCTCCGACGAATGATGCTTTACGACAGGTACGTTTTGGAGATAAAATACCTTGCTTTCATCTTTTGTGATGCCGAAACCGTCGATGCCGTCATCAAAAAAAGAATGTTGTGTCATGGCGTTTCCATCCGGACTGATACTCCAGATTTGACTTTCGCCGCTGCGCGTGCTCAGGAAATACAGTCTGCTTCCGTCGTTGTTCCATTGCAGGTTGCTTTCATTGCCCGCATGATCGGTTAATTGAACGGCTTCAAAACTACCGTAGGTCTGCATGTAAATGCTTGTAACACTCCGATTTTCTTCCATGTTGTAGTAGGTGACGGTATAAGCGAACCGGTCGCCTGCCGGCGATACCGTACTGTTACCGACTCGTCCCATCTTCCACATCACTTCAGGGGTGAATAAACCGGCAGCAATCTCTGCATCAGTCAGTGCATTGTTGATCTCAAGGACTTGCACATTGTCCTGGCTGGCTTGTTGTTGCATACAACCGGACATCATTACTGTGGCTATTATCAGCCAGGCGATTAAATTTCGTTTCATAATCATATTTTTTAATTTTATCCATAATATCAAACAATTGTTCAACCGTTTCGGCACGTAACATGGCGACGCGTACAGGTTTAAAATCTGGAATACCCTTGAACAGCGGGGTAGCGGCAATATGACGGCGAATATGCAGAATACCGCGTCGTTCGTCCAACCGTTCAACACTTTGCAAAACCTGTTGTTTGAGGATATTGAGATACCATTCAAACGGTTCGGAAGGTGATTGTACGCCTGTCGAAAGAAACTCCTTTATTTCACGGAAAATCCAGGGACGTCCGATGCTTCCGCGACCAATCATAACGCCATCCACGCCATAACAGTCGAAACACGCTTTGCATGTTTCCGGTGAAGCGATATCGCCGTTTCCAATAATAGGGATATGGATGCGTGGATTTTGCTTCACCCGTCCAATCCACGTCCAGTCGGCGTTGCCTGTATACATCTGCGATCGCGTACGCCCATGAATGGTTAATGCAGCAATACCACAATCCTGCAACTGTTCTGCCAGTTCTGCAATGATCTGATGATCGGCATCCCATCCCAGACGTGTCTTGACCGTAACAGGAATACGAACCGCCTTGACTACTTCGCGGGTGAGTGTAAGCATCTGCGGGATATTGCGCAACATGCCGGCGCCCGCGCCTTTATTGGCAACTTTTTTAACTGGACAACCGAAATTCAGGTCAATCAGATCAGGGTTTGCCGCTTCGCAAAGACGGGCGGCTTCGACCATGGCATCCACCTCTTTCCCGTAAATCTGAATGGCGACCGGACGTTCTTCATCGGCAACCGTCAATTTTTCTTTCGTTTTATTCACATGTCGGATAAGCGCTTCACACGAAACAAATTCGGTATACACCAAATCTGCTCCGAACCGTTTGCACATCCGGCGGAAAGAGATATCTGTCACATCCTCCATCGGCGCAAGCAAGACCGGACGCTCTTTTAAGTCAATCGAACCAATTTTCATCAAGTGACAAGATATAAGCCTACAAATATAAGTATTTTTCAAAAAAATCCTTTTACCTTGAACACAAATTCCATCCAAATCCAGTAACGGACAGCTTTTCCTGTAAACATCGAAAGCGCCGTAATCCTGATATTAGCCCTGAGAAGCCCCAGCGCTACGGCAATCACATCTCCAATGATGGGAAGAAAAGTAAAAAAACCTATCCAGGCGCCCTTGCCTTTGAGCCAGTCCTGCATTTTAAGCAGTTTGTCGATATTCATTTTCAGGTATTTCCTGATCCATTCTATTTTTCCGGCCATTCCCAACCAATAACATGTCATTCCACCCAGAAAGTTACCTATGGTAGCCGCTATCATGCAGGGCCAGTAAGAAGCCCCTGAAAGCAATACGCCTGCCAGCACCACCTCTGAACTGAAAGGAAGGATCGTAGCAGCTAAAAATGAGGCGATAAATACGCCAAAATACCCAAATTCTATAAAAAATTCCATAGCCGGATAAATAATAAAAGGATTAGCCACGCCATGAGAAGATAATAAAGCAGCGATGTAGTGATTCCGTATTTTCCGGAAAAGAAATAGGAGAGAATCATTGAAACCGATAGATAAAACACACATTGGAAATCATCAAACCCTGATGCATAGACCATGGATAATACAAAAGCAACCACGCCTGATATCAACAACCAGGAGAGAAAATGGCGGGTACGGATGGTGTTTTCTTGTTCAAGTAATGAGATTTGAAAATAAAAGATCATCATCAAAGAGAAAGTACAAAGCGGCGCCAGCCATTCAATCAGCCATGATTCCTGTGTAAAAAAAAGACAGGTATCTGTTACACATTGAGCGAGGTTGATAAAAACAGCAAAATCATGCTTCCAGACGCACCAACCCAGGACAATCCAACCTGTGGTAAAAAGACCTAACAGAGAAGCTGCCAATGTACGACTATTCCATATCCGGAATTGATACATCCCAATCCCAAAAACCGGAATAAACCACAGTAAATAAGGCCAGATAAAGCTACCTGCACTCAAATAAACCATCATGTTAAACATCCGGCTCACAACATTCGGCTTTTGATAGGAACGATATAATTCGAACATCGCAAAAATCAACAGAAACAGGGCAAACGAAATGGGCCGGATGGGAAAGAAACCGGGATTGGCGCTATTCAGCAAAAGAAATAAAAGAAAAGGAAGAGTCGTTTTCTCCTTGATAATCGCAAAAAGGAAATTAAACCGTTGAAGCAATGCTGCTCCCAAACATAACAGACAAAACCCTATGAGATAAAGCTTGTTTATTTCCGCCGGTAAAATACGACATATAACATCCCACAAGAGAGAAGTTGCTTCCCCGATTGGCAGAGGATAACCAATTGTTTTGTAATACCCAATCATCCAGCATGTTGTGCAAACCAGAAGCGTAAAGATAATATTCGGAAAACCTGAAAGGTTCAGTCTTCTTTCTCTTTTATATCCGTTGTCGCTTCGCATTTCAGTTTTCAGTTAATCAAAATTCCTGATTCAATTATTCAATATCAAAGCCAATGTCACTTCGGAAATACTTCTTATCAAATCGGATGGTTCTTGCACCGGTAAATGACTTGGCCAATGCTTCTTCTTTCGTGTTCCCGTAGGCGCTGATTGCCAGTACCCGGCCGCCCAATGTGAGGATTTGACCTTCTTTTTCTGTTGTCCCTGCATGGAAAACAATCGTATCCGTGTTATTTTCCAGGTTGGAAATCACTTTCCCTTTTTCGTATGCCTCCGGATAACCTCCACTGACAAGCATCACCGTAGCAGCCACACGAGGGTCTTCCTGTAATAGCCTTGAAGCCAAATTGCCCTGCGCCACCCCTTCCAGCAAATCACACAGATCGCTTTGAATCCGAAGCATCACAACTTCCGTTTCAGGGTCGCCCATCCGGCAATTGTATTCGATCACCTTCGGTTCACCTCCGGCATTGATCAGACCGAAAAATATAAACCCCTTGTAATCTATTTGCTCCGATTTCAGTCCTGCGATGGTTCGGCGAATGATGCGTTCTTCAACTTTTTCCATAAAAACTGCGTCGGCAAACGGTACAGGCGAAATGGCGCCCATTCCTCCGGTATTGAGTCCCGTATCGCCTTCGCCGATTCGTTTGTAATCTTTGGCAATCGGTAGTATCTTATAGTCTGTTCCATCGGTGATTACGAAAACGGAACATTCGATTCCATCCAGAAACTCTTCGATAACAACCGTTCTGCCGGCGTCGCCAAACATCCCGTGCAGCATCTCCTGTAATTTCGTTCCGGCTTCTTCCAAAGATTCAATAATCAATACGCCTTTACCCCCTGCAAGCCCATCAGCCTTTAAAACGTAGGGAGGCTGTAACGCATCAAGAAAGGCAAATCCTTCGGGCAGATTACTGGTCGTAACGCTCAAATACCGTGCTGTCGGAATCTGGTGACGTATCATAAAGGCTTTGGCAAAATCCTTGCTTCCTTCNAGGCGCGCGCCTGCCCGGCTTGGGCCAATGACTGGAATGTGAGTCAATAGCGTGTCTTGTTTAAAGAAATCATAGATACCGTTCACCAACGGGTCTTCCGGCCCAACCACAACCATATCTATCTGATTGGCCAATACAAAATCCTTTATTTGTTGAAAATCATTTACTCCGATATTTACATTGATTCCTGCTGTGGCAGTTCCCGCATTGCCCGGAGTGATGTATAATTTGTCGATTTTCGGACTTTGAGCGATTTTCCACGCCAATGCATGCTCACGTCCGCCTGAACCTATGATTACTATGTTCATTGGGTTGTTTATTTTTATTGACTTTTTTGTCTTTGTC
>JGI24702J35022_10002837_pt1 | contig 10498 bp, 7 predicted proteins | sample TergutTh196P4_FD_35022 | JGI IMG/M metagenome (IMG submission 35022)
CAATACAACAATGAGAGGTTATATGCGGCCGGCAACTATTATAGAGAAAATGAAATCGGTTGTATGGTACATGAAATTAATATGTCTACCGGAAAAACAACCCAATGCTGGCTTGATGTAAAGCGATACAATAAAGGGTGGAATGGTGGAATAAGAAGAATGAATGAAAGTTTTTTTTATGCGCGGCATCAGGATGCGTTCAAGTATGTTGAATATTTTATGGATACGATTGTTTCATTCGGTAAAGATAAGGTGACCCCTTACGTTGTTTTACAAGATAAAGACTGGATATCCCAAAGACGCGTCACCCAGTTAAAAGAAGATCTCGAGAAATCTAATTTTGAAAGTTCTTCTTATTTTAGCGATTGTGCATATAATGTAGGAGGATATATAGAATGGGCTGATTTTATACTATTTAAGTATCAAAAAAGAAGTGATAAATATAATGTTTTGCATCATACCAAAACCGGTAAGACCAGAATTGCGAACATTTTGATAAATGATCTGGGATTTGATGTTTCTATGCCTGTAAACCGTTTAATATGTTCAGATGAGAAGGGCATGTATGAATTGATTGATGGTTGGCTCTTAGAGCGGTATCTTGAGCGGGTTAAAATAGAGGGTTATTTGAAAAAAAGTTTGGATAGATTTGAAGAGTTGCAAAACCTACCGGAGGATACCAATCCGTTTATTTTCTATTACAAATTCAAATGAAAACGAACAAAGAAACAATACGCGCTTTGGTTAATGCGGATTGCTGTCATCCCCATTCCAACGGTTAGCTTTCAATTTTTTTAAGATCAGGCGGATGAGTATCAAAAAAAATTATACCTTTGTCGCATATTAATGAGAGGATTGAAACAATGAAAAAGTCGATATTAATAGGAGTTGAATCTTTTGAAGAGATTATCGAAGGTAATTATTTTTACATTGATAAAACTTTGTTTATTAAGGAACTGCTTGAAAATAAGGGAAAAGTAACCCTGATAACCAGACCGAGACGGTTTGGTAAAACGATGAACATGAGTATGTTGAAACATTTTTTTGACATTAGCATTGATAGCAGGGCTTTGTTTGACGGACTAAAAATAATGGAACATCAAGACCTGATTGAAAAGCATTTGAACAAGTACCCCGTGATATTTCTCACATTGAAAAATGTTGAGTTGAAAACATACAATGAGTCTATTGAGAGGATAAAGTTCCTCATGGCGCATCTTTTTCGTAGAAACCTGTACTTATGTGAAGGCGACCGGCTTAACGAGTTCATAAAGAAAAAGTTTTACCGATATTGTTCTGAGGAAGCAACGGAACAAGAACTTCAACTTGCTTTAATTTTTTTAGCGGAATGCCTGTACACATTTCATCAAAAGCGGGTAATTATTTTGATAGACGAATATGACGCCCCTATAAATAATGCTTTAATACAAGGTTATTACGAAGAGATGATTGGCTTTATGCGGAGTTTCTTAGGGAGTGTTTTCAAAACGAATGACTACTTGGAGTTCGGCGTTCTTACAGGGGTGCAAAGAATATCAAAAGAGAGCTTGATAAGCGAGTTTAACAACTCAAAAGTCTGCGGGATTGTTGATGATGAATTTTCGACATGCTATGGATTTACAGAAGAGGAAGTTAAGTCGGCTTGCGAGCAATATGGATATGGCGACAGGTTTGCAGAGGTGAAGAAATGGTATGATGGTTACAGGTTTGGAGATAATAGGGATATGTATAGCCCCTGGAGTATCGTGCAATTTTTATGCAGAGGAAAGTTTAAAGATTATTGGGTCAACACCGGCAGTTTGAGTATTTTGCAGGATATCTTTTTTAAAGGTTCCGTTACTTTGAAAAACGATATTGCAGGTTTATTGACCAATACGCCGATAAAAATGAATTACGTAGAACATATTACTTATCCTATTCTATACGAGAATGACGATATATTCTGGTCGATGCTGTTAAACACCGGATATATAAAACCCTGCGCCGGTTCGACGGAAGACAGTTTTTACGCAGAATTGGTAAACAGGGAAGTAAAAAATATTTTTACTAATTGTATAGATTTGTGGTTTAAAAGACAGCAAAACGCTACCCCAAAAATAATACGGCAATTTGTAAGCAACCTGCTAAAAGGTGATGCAGAAGGTGTAAACATTACCCTCAACAACGAATTGCTTAACAACCCCAGTTGCTACGATTTTAAAGAAGAAAACAGTTACCACATGTTTATTTTCGGCATATTGCTTGCGGTTTCGGGCGATTATGTAGTTTATTCAAACCCCGAATCAGGCAAAGGACGGTCGGATTGTCTGATAAAACCCATAGATAAAGAAAAATACGCAGTAGTGATAGAATTTAAACATCAGAGCAAGGACGAAAAAGACTTAAAGTTAGAAGCCCAAAAGGGCCTCAAACAGATAGAAGAAAAGGCATATATCCATACTTTGAAGCAAGAAGGGTATAAACGGTTATTTAAGTATGGCATTGCGTTCCGCAAGAAGAATTGCGCGGTAGCAATAGAAGAGAGCGCTTCGTCCGCGCTGTGAAAGCGGACAGGACGTGATCCTAAGTAATCTGAATTGCACCTAAAAAAGCGAGTTTTTTTGTGTGTCTCTCAACTTTTACTATCTTTGCATACGTAAAACTGATTAATGGCCCTATTATGTACGAGATTGAAAGTAGAATCAGACAACTTCGCGAAGAATTGGAACAGCATAATTACCGGTATTATGTGCTATCGGCTCCGTCTATTTCAGACAAAGCGTTTGACGACAGGATGAAAGAATTGCAATCGCTCGAAGTACAATATCCGGAATATGCCGACCCGCTCTCTCCTACGCAACGGGTGGGCAGCGACCTGTCGAAAGATTTTAAGCAAGTGGAACATCAATACCCGATGCTCTCGCTCGGTAATACCTATTCGGAAGGTGAGATACGTGATTTTTATGACCGCACTGCGCGGATGCTTAACGAACCTTTTGAGATTGTCGCCGAACTGAAATACGACGGATCGTCTATCTCGCTTATCTACGAACAGGGAGCGCTCAAACGCGCTATCACACGTGGTGACGGCGTTCGTGGCGACGATGTGACAGCGAATGTGAAAACAATCCGCTCTATACCGTTAAGGCTGCGCGGAGACGGTTACCCTGAAAAATTTGAGATACGCGGCGAGATATTATTACCATGGTCTGAGTTTGAACGCCTCAACAAAGAACGCGAACGGCAGGAAGAACCCTTGTTCGCTAATCCGCGCAATGCGGCTTCGGGGACGCTAAAACAACAAAACCCTGCTATTGTTGCCCAACGGCGCTTGGATGCGTATTTCTACTATCTATTAGGCGAGGCGTTGCCCGCAGATACGCATTTTGATAATCTTGAAGCCGCCCGTATGTATGGCTTCAAAGTAACAGATGCAATGCGTGTTTGCGCGACACTTGGCGAAATCTTCGATTTCATCAACTATTGGGATGTCGAACGAAAAAATCTGCCGGTGGCAACCGATGGCATCGTGCTAAAAGTAAACGCTTTACGCCAACAACGCTCCCTCGGCTTCACGGCTAAAAGCCCCCGGTGGGCGATATCCTACAAATTTCAGGCTGAAAAAGCGGAGACTCGCCTCCTCACTGTTTCTTGGCAGGTTGGACGTACCGGCGTCATAACGCCGGTTGCAAACTTGGAACCTGTCCGGTTGGCAGGTACTGTCGTCAAACGCGCATCGGTACATAATGCAGATATTATCGCCGAACTTGATCTGCATATTGACGATACCGTCTATGTTGAAAAAGGAGGCGAGATCATACCTAAGATCGTTGGCGTCAACAAAGAAGCGCGTTCCTTGTTTACAGGCGAAAAAGTCGTTTTCATCACCCATTGCCCGGAGTGTGGCGCTCCCTTAGTCCGTGAAGTCGGCGAAGCGGCGCATTACTGTCCCAACGAATGGGAGTGTGCCCCGCAGACCAAAGGTAAAATCGAACATTTTGTCACGCGGCGCGCGATGAATATCAATATAGGCCCCGAAACGGTCGAGGACCTTTTTAATGCCGGTTATGTGCGTAATGTCGCCGACCTGTATACGGTTCAGTATGCCGACTTGATGCGGCTCGAACGTTGGGCGGAGAAGAGTGCGCGTAACTTTCTGGAAAGCCTTGAAGCCTCTAAAACGACGCCCTTTGAACGGGTACTTTATGCACTGGGAATACGTTTTGTAGGCGAAACCGTAGCTAAACGCTTGTGCAACGCTTTTATCTCATGCGATAACCTTGAAAAAGCTACGTTAAACGAATTAACCGAAGTTGAAGAAATCGGTGAACGTATTGCTCAAAGCGTTGTTAGTTATTTTTCCGAGCCGCGAAACAAACAAATGATAAGCAGGCTAAAGGATTACGGGCTTCAAATGCAGATAAACGAAGCGCTCCAAACGGCGCGAACCGACAAACTGAAAGGGCTAACTATTGTCATAAGCGGCACATTCACATCCTATTCACGCGATGAATACAAGGCGATGATCGAACAGCATGGTGGGAAAAACAGCGGTTCGGTATCCGGTAACACAGATTACCTGCTTGCAGGTGATAACATGGGGCCGGCAAAACTTGAAAAAGCAGTCAAGTTAGGCGTAAAAATTATTGATGAGACACAATTCTTAAAACTACTGCAAGATAATGGTTCTGACTAATTTTTTTCTCAATAAAGAGATTCAAAAACTGATTCGAAGGGCTTCGGAAAGGCCGCATCAATATCGTTCTATGGATGATATAAAAAATGTATTATTCCTATGCGATTCAAAAGACTGGAACATTGTACGAAGCTGTATTGAAAAGCTCAAATCGATGAATAAGACAGTTCATACGGCTATCTATGCCGTCAATAAAAAAGATGTTCCCACATGGTACTCAAATTACCTGCTACTGCGGGCCGACAGAGATGTTAGTTTATGGGGAATCCCCGATTCGACAATCCAGAAGCAGTTTTATCATCTGCCGGCTGACCTGCTTATCGATTTCACAAGCAATAATTCCACTTATATGTATTATATGTGTCTCAAACATCCTTCTACCTTTAAAGCCGGTATCAAACACTCGGACAATTCGGTCTATGATTTTACTATCATACCCCCAACCGAAGAAAAAAATAATATACCCTATTTATTCGACCAGTTAGTAACCTACCTGAAAACGATAAACTCTGGTAGTTAGTAGTTAGTTTTCAGTTTTCAGTTTTCAGTTTTCAGTAGTTAGTTTTTAGTTTTCAGTTTTCAGTTTTCAGTTTTCAGTTTTCAGTCCCCGTCATTGCGAGCCTGCGAAGCAATCCAAGGTGCACCGATCAGATTCCGGCTTGCTTCGCAAGCTCACAATGACGTGACATTTAATTCATAATTCATAATTCATAATTCATAATTCATAATTCATAATTTATTCCTATCTTTGTTGCTCAAAAAACTATTATTACTATGGCTAACATAGATTTATGCGGAATGGGCGTTGCATTGATAACCCCGTTCAAAGAAGATGAAAGCGTTGATTATGAGGCATTAATCAGAATGGTTGATTACCTCGTTGACAACGAAACGGACTTTATTGTTGCTCTCGGAACGACTGCCGAAACAATAACTTTATCCGACGAAGAGAAAAAAGAAGTCACACGTATTATTGTTGAACGGGTTGACAGTCGTATCCCGATCGTACTCGGTATAGGAGGCAACTGTACGCAACGCATACTGAAACAAATCGAGTTCGCCGGTTTAAAGGGCATTGACGCCATTTTGTCGGTTGTTCCCTACTACAACAAACCTTCACAAGAAGGTATTTACCAGCATTTTAAAGCGATTATACAAGCATCGCCTCTCCCGGTTGTTTTGTATAATGTACCTACTCGCACCGTAGCAAACATGACAGCGGAAACGACATTACGCCTCGCACATGATTTTAATTCCGTGATAGCCGTAAAAGAGGCTTCGGGCAATTTGGCGCAAATAGGTGATATTATTAAAAATAAACCTTCCGGATTCAAGGTCATCTCAGGCGACGACGGTCTGACGCTCCCCATGATGGCAATAGGCGCTGAAGGTGTGATATCCGTATTAGGCAATGCTTTCCCTAAAGATTTCAGCCGTATGGTGCACCTGGCATTGGAAGGCGACTTTCAAACAGCGCGTAGCTTACACCTGCGCTTCTCAGAGTTGTTTGAACTTCTTTTTGTCGACGGCAGTCCGTCGGGCATAAAATGTTTACTGAACATGATGGGGTTGGTTGAGAACAAGCTACGCCTGCCGCTTGTTCCGGTACGTACCGCTACGTCTGAAAAAATTCATACCGCACTACTAAGAAACAAATGAATATATCGGTTGTAATACCTCTTTATAACGAAGCAGAATCGCTTCCCGAACTATATGAATGGATAGTAAGTGTGATGAATGAACATCATTTCACCTACGAAATTATTTTTATCAGCGACGGAAGTACGGATGAATCATGGGACATCATTGAAGCGTTGAGTAAGAAGACGCCCCAAGTGAAAGGCATCAAGTTTCGCCGTAATTACGGAAAGTCGCCGGCGCTTCATTGCGGATTTCAACGTGCACAGGGTGATGTAATCATCACCATGGACGCAGATTTGCAGGACAGCCCGGACGAAATACCGGAGTTGTACCGTATGGTTATGGAAGACGGGTACGACCTTGTTTCCGGTTGGAAGAAAAAACGATTCGACAATAAACTAACGAAAAATCTGCCCTCTAAATTGTTTAATGCTACCGCCCGAAAATTTTCAGGCGTCAGACTGCATGATTTCAATTGCGGACTAAAAGCATACAGTAAAGAAGTAGTTAAAAATATCGAGATTTATAATGATATGCACAGGTATATACCCTATCTTGCCAAGATTGCAGGATTCAACCGGATAGGCGAAAAAGTCGTTCAGCATCAGGCACGGAAGTACGGAAAAACAAAGTTCGGGATAAGTCGTTTTTTCAACGGGTATTTAGACTTGATCACGCTATGGTTCGCTTCCAAGTTCGGTAAAAAACCTATGCATATTTTCGGTTTGTGGGGCACTGTGATGTTTTTTATCGGATTAATAGCCCTTACTATCGTATTAACGGCGAAGTTGGTTTCTATCATTGAAGGCGATTTACGTCCGTTAGTGGCCAACTCTCCCTATTTTTACATTTCATTGACCGCTATGATCATCGGCGCCCAACTGTTCCTTGCCGGATTCATCGGCGAGTTGATTACGCGCAACTCACCCAACCGGAACCGCTACAAAATTGAAAAGGAAATATAAACAATAAAGGCTCTGAAATTCAGAGCCTTTATTGTTTATAGCCATTCCTTCATAAATCCGTCCATTTCATCCGCGTGCGCTTCTAAGCTTTGCAAGAGTTTGAACTGGGCTTTTGTACGTTGGAGGTTGTGTTCGGGGTGGTGTATCTTATAGTAGGTGTCGCCGTTGAGATAATCTATAAAGAAACGAACGGTTTGCATATAGGTGAGCAACCGGCCCCCATAGGGGAGCAGGCTAATTTCCAAGGGGGTAAGGAATGATTTGGCCGATTCCATGTAACCGCGCGTGTAGGCTTGAAAAATTTCCATGTTTACATGTATGTTTTCTAAATCCGGGTCGTCTTCTGCGCCGTTGTTGGCTCCGGTACGGATGAAATCGCCGATGTCGGAAAGCACATAACCGGGCATGACCGTATCTAAGTCGATCACGCATAAAACTTCGTTAGTGTGATTGTCAAACAGGATATTGTTAACTTTGGTGTCGCAGTGGTTGATGCGTTTGCAAAGCTTACCCTCACGGTATAATTTTTCTTGAATACACATAGCTTCGGCGCGTTTTTCCAATTCGTCGACAATGTCTCCCACCTTATCCAGGCGACCGGCAGCGTTGGCTTTGATCGCTTCCTGCAATTGCTGTAAGCGAAATTCCATGTTATGGAAGTTTGGAATAGTCTCTCCCAACGTTCCTTCCGGAATATCGGCGAGCATCGACTGAAATTCGCCGAAAGCCTTGCCGGCTTCATACGATAACGCCGGGGTCACCTCTTCCAAGCTCTTGCTGTCGGGAATCATCAGGCATACGCGCCAATAGCTTTCACCGTCATAGTAATAGCTTTTACCGTCCTTTGTCGGCAGGAACGTCAGCGTTTTCCGGTCGATGTCCGGCTCGTTACGCGCCTCCAACTTTTTCCGTATATGGGAAGTAACGATTGAAATATTATTTTGCAACATATCCACATTCTTGAAAATATGATGGTTAATACGTTGCAAAACATACCGGGCCTTACCAGATCCGGTAGTTACCAATAAGGTGTCATTGATATGCCCGTTCCCAAAAGGAGTAGCTTCAACCGCATTTTCCTCAAGTCCGAAATGCAATAAGATTTGTAAATACGCTTTATTTGTCATGATTCCGTTTTTATATAGTAGTTAAACTTCGTTGCAAAAGTAGATGAAATTTTTTATTTTTCCAAACTTGCTCCCCATTAGAGTGCAATTCAGACTGGGTGCGCGGTCGCTCTTTGAGAATGCGGACGGGACGTCTGCGTACCCAGTACTGCGGAGTTATATTTTTTTCTTTTGCCAGTCTGCAAAACGAAGATATAGTACACTCCCTATCAGTAACCCGGCAAAATAAATGATTTCTACGGTGAGACAAATGTGCACAGGTAGCCTGAAATACATGGCAGTCAGGCAGATTTGTATGGTATAAATCAGCAAAACGATTAATTCAAGCATCATGGCCGCCCTCGTGTTACCCGTCCCGGAAATACAGTTGAAATAAGGGCAGGCAACCGAACCGACGATCAATGCAATCGCAAGTATGTAGACCGACCGTACTGATTCGTGAATTAAGGACATTTCATTCGTATATAAGGAAAGGACGGTTTCCGCAAACAGACATAGTAATAATACGCATCCCGCAAGGATGTAAAATGACAAACGTGAGATACGACGGACAAGCGACATCACTTCTTTGCTCCTTCCCTCACCTATTATATTACTTACTAAGGTATTGGTAGTAGCTGAAAGCGCATTGAGCGGTATGAGCATGAAAATGTAAATACTTCTTGTTATGTTGGCTATCGCTAAAGCATGATGCCCTTGACGTTCGATGGCGACGAAAAAAAGAAAATAAGCGCCCATTGAAACGAAATATTGAAACATGATATAGACTGATATGTTCAATATATTTTTAAGTAATTGGAAATCAAAAGTTTGTATTCGTTTAAAACCGTATTTTTTGCGGTCTACCGTTATAAAAGTATAGACGACATAGAACAAGGCTGATATACAGGTAGAAATAACCGAAGCAATAGCAGCGCCTTCTATTCCCATAGCAGGAAAGCCTAACTTGCCGAATATCAGGATATAGTCAAGAACAATATTGGCGACGGCCATAATCAGAGGACCGACAGTTAATATTTTCGTTTTAATGATCCCCACGTAGAATGCACGGAACATGACGTTGAATACATCGAAGAAAAAACCGATCATCCGCCATTTAAGGAAGGTCATCGTTGCTTCCCAAATTGCTTCTGATGATATTATGAATCGCATGATAGAACCCGTATAAAAGTGAGATAACACGATCATAATCAGCGCCAGTATGAGGAGGGAAATCAGTCCTTGAATCATTATGGGGCCAATGGCGCTATAATTTCTTTCGCCGTTACGCCTGCTTATGATGATCTGCACTCCGGCGCTGAAACCAAAGAAGACGGTAAACCAACAAAAATAATAGATTCCCCCCATCGCAGAAGCGCCTAATTCAACCTCTCCAACATGACCAAGAAAGGCCGTATCGGTGACATTGATAATATTCTGAGCCAATAATCCGATAAGAATCGGATAACTGACATTCCAAATGTGCTTATAGGAATACATAATTAATTAGGAATTAGGAATTAGGAATTGGGAATAAGGGATAAGGAATACATTTTAATTAGGAATTAGGAATTAGGAATTAGGAATTGGGGATAAGGAATAAGGGATAAGGAATAAGGGATAAGGGATACATTTTAATTAGGAATTAGGAATTAGGAATTAGGAATTAAGAATAAGGGATAAGGGATAAGGAATAAGGGATAAGGAATAAGGGTTCCCGTCATTGCGAGCCTGCGAAGCAATTCAGAATATCGTTCTATGCCTCCGGATTGCTTCGCAGGCTCGCAATGACGGTAGAACAACGTAGAATTCCTAATTCTTAATTCTTAATTCCTAATTGATTAGCGTTCTATGCCTCCGGATTGCTTCGCAGGCTCGCAATGACGGGTAGAACAACGCAGAATTCCTAATTCTTAATTCTTAATTCCTAATTGATTAGCGTTCTATGCCTCCGGATTGCTTCGCAGGCTCGCAATGACGGTAGAACAACGTAGAATTCCTAATTCTTAGTTCTTAATTCCTAATTGATTAGCGTTCTATGCCTCCGGATTGCTTCGCAGGATCGCAATGACGGGTAGAACAACGCAGAATTCCTAATTCTTAATTCCTAA
>JGI24702J35022_10002838_pt1 | contig 10497 bp, 8 predicted proteins | sample TergutTh196P4_FD_35022 | JGI IMG/M metagenome (IMG submission 35022)
AGTCTATTATTGTCCCTGTCCAGTTTTATTCTGACTCTTTTTAAGGTTTCTGTTACGTAAAGCTGTGTTTGGCAAATTTCTATTAAAGTGCCGCTTACTATTTCTCCCTTAACTTCCACGCATGCATCCCGGTAACTGTTTACTTTTCCAAGCAATTCGGATATTTTTTCCCGGGTTTTCTCTTGTTCTTCCTCCAGCCTTCGCTTAAGGGTTTCCAGTTTTTCTTTTTTTTGCCCGTCCGCCGAGGGATCGTTAAGGAATTCTTTTACTTGTTCAAGTTTTGCAGCCAGAATTCGGAATTGGCTGTTGTTTTTTTCTTTTTCCTGTTCCAGGGTAAAATCTACGCCGCAGAAAATTCGTGCTGCTTTGCCTGTTTTCTTCCCGATTCCTCCGGCTATGACTCCCTTTAATGCATAAATTTCACCGCCGACTATTCTNCCCTTTTCTCCCATGTCCAGTATTTCAAGGGTAAAAATATGTGAATTGATAATTTCAAATGATACGGAGATTTTATTTCTGCAGGCAACGCGGCAGTTTTCTATGAATTTAGTACGAAGGTTGCCGCCGACTTTTACAAGAGCCTGGCCGCGGCCGATTATGCCGCCCATCACATTAAGATCTTCTTTTGTAATGACGTCTGTTACGTCAAAGGTCTGTTTTATGGTTACAGTGCCGCCAGAGTAAATTTTAAAACCGTCCGATACGGGGCCGTCAATTGTTACATCTCCCGGGAAAATTATGTTTCCCGTTCCGTATCCAACCCCGCCCTTAATAACAAGTGAATTCCTTATATTTATAACCCCATTTTCCACAATTAACTGGCCGTTTATTGCGGCAAGAAGGAACCTTCCATCCATTCTTGTGTTTTCGCCGGCGCTTACACTTTCCGGCCTGGAAATGTGAAAACCCTCTGTTTCTCCAAAGACATTAATCCCCTCTTTCCCGGGTTTTCTGGATTTCTGTTTTGCGACTGCCTGATCTTTCTTAACAATAATGAAGGGGGAGCGCGCTTTGTGATCTACTGAATCGTCGTCTTTCCCGGGTGTATTATATTGCCCAAGAAGGGGATTAAACTGCATGTATTCCGGTATTTCATTTATGGGAAGATCGCCTTTTGCCATAAGCACATTACTTACTATTTGTTTTTCTCCTTCACATTTTTCGAGGGCTGTATCTATTTCTTCCTGGTTAATCCCGTAAACAATCCTGGATTGTTCCAATAAAGTACGTATGTATTCTCCGCTTAAGGGTTTCCCGTTTTCCATGGCAGGATAAAAATCACCCCTTGCCTCATAATTATTATTGCCTAGATTCAATATAATCTTTCCATCCATTTGGCTATTCATGCCGGGTATAAATGGATCTTTATTATCCGGAGGGGAACCTCGCATTGGCTCGGCGGCGGGTTCCGGGAAAGGATTTTTTTGTATTTCTTCCATATATTACTAATATCGCCTTATTTTGCAAATATATCACCTTTTTATTTTCGTTATGGGATTCGCCGCTGAGCCGGGAAAGCAAGGTTCCATCGGTATACCCTTGAAAAAAACCTCTCTATAAGGTAATTTTTCTCTAGAAATGCTGTGAAAGAACGCTTAATCCGCCTTAAGGCAGTCCGAAATCTTCTAAAATCGCATAAAATTGAATCTCAGGATATACTTTTGGGGCTTCTTTTAAAGGAAGGNTACCCTGTAACGCAAGCCACTCTTTCNCGGGATCTAAAAGANCTAAAGGTGGGGAANATTCCTGATGGCAAGGGGCAATATTTCTATTCACTTCCCGGAGACGGGGAGCGCCGGGAAATGGAACGCACCTATATCGAGGATTTTCTAAAAGGTTATATTTCTATAGATTGGTCGGGGAATATTGTCGTTATAAAAACATGGTCGGGGCATACTAACCCTGTTGCCCTGGCCATTGATAATCTTGATTTTAAGGAGGTACTTGGCACCATTGCCGGTGGGGATAATATAGTGGCAGTCTTTCTCCGGGAAGGCGTTAAGGGCGAAGATTTTATGAAGCGCCTGAAAGAAAATATACCGGAATTAGAATAAAAAAACATGGGGGAATTTATGAATTACATTGATCTTGATAAAACCAAGGCTTACAAACAGCTTTTGGAACTTGCAACAAGCAGGAAGAATTTTGATTTTAAAAATACCCTTGATAAAGAAAGGGTAAATACTTGTTCAACAGAAATAAGCAATGGGCTTCTTTTTAACTGGGCTGCCAAAGCGGTGGACGAAAAGGTTTTGGATGCATTAAAAGCTCTTGCAGATGAAGGGGAGCTTGTTTCCAAATATAAGGCCCTGCTCGAAGGGGAGATAATGAACACCGGCGAGAGCCGCATGGTTCTGCATCATTTATTGAGAAGCCCTGACGGCAGGACAGCTACCGGAAAAAAAGTTATGCACAATGGCCGCGATCTTGGGGAGTTTTACCTTAAAGAACAGGAACGCTTCTCTGCTTTTGCCGAAAAGGTGCGTTCGGGGGAAATTCGTCCTGCCGAAGGGAAGCGCTATACGGCGTTTGCCCAGATCGGCATTGGCGGATCTGACCTTGGCCCAAGGGCGATTTATCTGGCGCTGGAAAACCAGGCTATTGCAGAAGGGAAAAAAACATTCAGGGCAGAATTTATTTCCAATGTAGATCCGGATGATGCCTCCAGGATTGTTTCATCCCTTCCTTTGGACGAGACGCTTTTTATTCTTGTTTCCAAAAGCGGTACCACTCAGGAGACTTTAACCAATGAACTTTTTGTCAAAGAAAAAATTATTAAGGCCGGCCTTGATCCTGCAAAACACATGGCTGCCGTTACAAGCGAGACCAGCCCACTTGCGTATAACCCGGGATACCTGGATTCTTTTTATTTTGATGACTTTATAGGCGGGAGGTATTCTTCTTCTTCGGCGGTTGGCGGGGTTATCCTTTCCCTTGCATTGGGGAGCGATGTATTTAAGGATTTTCTTGCCGGCGCGGCTTGTGCCGACAGGGCAGCTTTGGAACAAGACATTAAAAAAAATGCGGCCTTGCTGGATGCGCTTATCGGTGTTTGGGAAAGAAACTTCCTAAAATATCCCTATACAGCCATACTCCCCTATAGCCAGGCTCTTTCGCGTTTCCCTGCACATCTCCAGCAGCTCGATATGGAATCTAACGGCAAGCGCGTAAACCGGAACGGAGAGCCGCTTGCCTATGAAACAGGGCCTGTGGTTTTTGGCGAACCGGGAACCAATGGCCAGCATTCTTTTTACCAGCTCCTCCATCAGGGGACGGACATAGTGCCGCTCCAGTTCATCGGGTTTAGGGAAAGCCAAAGGGGGGATGACATCGTAGTTGATGGTTCGGCAAGCCAGGCGAAACTGAATGCAAATTTGGCTGCACAGATAACGGCTTTTGCCAATGGCAAAAGCGATACCAACGGCAATAAAAATTTCCCGGGCGGACGCCCTTCAAGTTTAATTAACGGCTCAAAGCTTACCCCCCGTTCCCTTGGCGCCCTGCTTGCACATTTCGAAAACAAGGTAATGTTTCAGGGTTTTATCTGGAACTTAAACAGCTTTGATCAGGAAGGCGTCCAGCTTGGCAAGGTTCTTGCAAAAAAAGTTCTTTCCAATAGCGGCGGAAGTTCAGGTGATCCGGTACTGGATGCTTATGCAAAGATTATGGGATTATAAAAAAACCATATGAGGTTTTTTTAAAACTTCAGTTTTGATTATGACTAATATATTTTAAAATAGAGGTATAAAATGCGGAATTTAATAATTTTTTCATTTGTTTGTATTTGCATGCTTCCGGGATGTAAAAGCACAGATACATACGCGGCCAGGGGATACCACAGCATTACTGCCCCTGAAGCGTATAACATGATAAGAGGCCTGGATGATTATATAATACTTGATGTGCGTTCTGTAAGCGAACATCAAAAGAAAAGAATTCCCGGCGCTGTTTCGATACCGTTTCTCCAGGTAAAAAATCGTGCAGAAGCAGAATTACCCGATAAAGACGCAATGATTTTTGTGCATTGCCTTTCGGGTGGGAGAAGCACGAAAGCAGCGAGAGAATTGGTAAAGCTTGGATATAAAAATGTTTACGATTTTAAGAAATTAACCAAATGGCCCGGAGAACTGGAAAGAGATTAAGCTTTTTCGGGAACTGCCTGACCACTTGAACCAAGTGGCCGGGCCAAACAACTTTATTAAGGTTTTATCGGGAGGCCTTCTACCCCCTGCAGAGAGCATCGGCAAAGCGGATTATGGAACGGTAGTTTTCCGGTGTCAGGCGAAGGTGGCTGTCGCTTGGGCTGTTAAGGTAGCGCCATGTTTCGGGAATGGGCTTGGTTTTTGCATCTTTCTGTATTTCCGCGCTGATCAAAGCGTTTGCATAATCGGGGTTTTTTCGCAGCTCTGATACCAGGTTTATGCACTCTGCCGAAGGGAGCACGGTAATGGTTTGTGCGGCAAAACCTGCCATTAAAAAACCAACATCATCGGAAAACGGGGTAGGGGCAAGAAGGGCTTTTACCATTCCCAGATTTCTGGCAGTATCCAAAGCCATTTTTCGAAGTTCCGATATGGATTCCCTTAGTTTTAAATTGTTTTTTTCTTTTTTAACAATATAGTCTGCTGTGGTAGAAATAACCAAAGTATCTCCTGTGCCGCAGGCATCAAAGCAGAATAACCTTGCGCTTCCCATTCCCATTTTTTTCAAGCCTGCAGCAAGGGTAAATGAGCCCTGAACCTGTATGCTTTCTCCGGATTTTAACTCTTCCCTGTCTGTGAATATGATAATCCAGTTTTTGACCTTGCCTGCCTTTAGCTTAATGGCGGTTTCTATCAACAAAAACACACCGGCGCTATTGTCGTTTGCGCCCGGGCTGCCTTCGGTCCTGTCGTAGTGGGCAGTAAGAATAATGGGCGGCTGGTTGCTGACATTGTTTTTCGCCGTGCCCGAGGGTGGAGTTATATAAAAATGCCGGTTCCCTGCTATTTCGAGTATATCATAACTTAAAGCTGCTTCCTGGAGCAGCTTTTTGATTATTAAATAACGGTTGGCTTCCGGCGAGATAAATTCCTTAAAATATTGCCAGGGCATTCCCTTAAAATACGTATCGCTCATGACTTGTCTCTATTTAGAATTTTCGTCAGTTTTGCCGCCAAAGCATTGAATATTTTTCTATTAAAAAAGCTTCCGGACAAAGGCTTTTTCTTATTCCTGCCGAATTTTTCGGAAAAATCCCTGGCGGCTTCATCTATCGGATAATCAATTCCGTTATCCTTTTTAAGGTAATCCCAGTGTTTTACTATCCATACATAAAGATCGCTCTCTCTTGTTCCCGGGAAGTCCAGGCACAGTTTTTCATCTTCAATGATGCGAATGATGGGGCTATATACATTTTTAAACCAGGAAACAAGAGCTTCGCTAAAATGTATTTCTTCTTTTTGATTTTCGTTAAGGTAATATTTATGTACGAGTATGTGATTATAAATTACGTCATAGCAGCCGGGCTGGGTAAAATTTAATTTAGTGTATCCCGAGAGCTTGCTAAAAGAGGTTTTTTCTTCAAAAATTTTCTTTTCATAATTTATAAGCGCCATTTTAAGGTCATCTACTGTCATGGAGGCGTCAATGGCTATTTCACTCGAAAGCGTGGTTATTTCCGCATCTATTTCTTCCCCTCCCTGGGAACGGGCTACCGAAACGCGATGGTTTCCGTCCCGGACAAAATAAACGCCTCCGATTTCATAGAGCTGTATTACGGGCAGCGGGATATCCCTGATCTTGGCGAGGTCTACCCTTTCCCATCTTTCCCTTAAGTATTCCGAACGCGGCAGGAAGTATTTGTTAAAATCGCGGTATCTTCCTTCGCTGCCGACAATTTTATTTATTGGCACAGCCCGCATGCCGCGGTAAACTTCGTTTTTTGGTTTTAATATTTCGCGGACGTCGTTAAGCGAAAGAAGCTTATCCTTGTCAGGATTCATAAAATTCTGGATTCTGGAAAAAAGTGCGCGGGTTCTCGCGCGGTTAAAATCTTCGGCTGCTTGCTGCTGATCCATTAAATTGCTCATATGCCGGCTCCCGTATCAATGATGTAGTGGCTATAGGCGTTTATAACCTGGGTATCAAAATATTTGGTTGTTCTTGTTTCGCTTAGATCGTAAAGATGAATATGCCCATGTACAAGGTATTTTGGCTTAAATACCCTCATAAACCACAGAAAACATTTAAAGCCGGAATGGCATTTATCCTGCTTGTCGTGGATTCCCTTGGGGGAAGCGTGGGTCAAAAGTATATCCAGATAACGCCCGCGGAAAATGCGGTTAAACAGGAGGCCGGGAATAAGTTTTAACATGCGAATTTGCATTTCAAAATTGGAATACTGGTTTTCCCCGCGGTTATAACGCATTGAGCCGCCCAGGCCTGCAATGATGAGCCCCTCTTCGAAACAGACTTTTGTATCAACATGAGCTCCTATAAAACAGATTTGATTTTCATGGCTGCTGTCCAATAATGAAAAGCCGGATTTATAATATGCATAATTCTCCAGTTGATGATTCCCAAATACAAAAAATATGGGCTTATTCAGCGTTGATACAATAAAATCCAGGTAATCATCCGGAAGATCCCCTGCAGAAAGGATTAATTCAATATCAGAGTATCTCTCTTTTATGCTGTTTGAGTAGATTAAAGGATCGATCTGATCTGATACGCAGAGTATCTTCATGCCTTTTTGGTGTTCTCTTTATCCGTGTTTTCCTGTCTGTATTCAATATACTGGGTGAGCTTTTCTCCAACATCCCTGAAATTCTTTTTTATCGCATAAATCTTGTCCCACTGGGCAACCGCCTTTGTGAATTCCTGTGTTTTCTCATAACACATTGCCAGAAAGTACCTTGCATATATGCTGTCCGGCTCGTCTTCCTTTTGTATGCAATTAACTGCCCGTTCCAGTTCCGAAGCTGCTTTTTCCATCATTTTAAGGGACATATAACACGAGCCAAGCTCCACAAGGGAACGGAGCCTGTATTCTTCTGTCCTGGATGCTTTTTCCAGATATGGAACGGCACCTGCGAAATCTTTTGAGTCTTTTAAAATCTTTCCCATGAAAAGCAGAATATTGCCATCTGTGGGATTTAACTTTAAAGCCGCCTCGAATTCCGTGCCTGCTTCCTTAATCCTTTTTGTAATATAATACAAATGGCCAAGCTCAAAACGGTAACTTCCTTCTTTTGGATTAAGCGCTATTGCCCTGCGAAGGTATTGTTCTGCAAGATCCGGGCGGTTCCGCGATGTAAAAAGTTTCCCTGCTTCATAATAATAAGCCGGATTTTCCGGATTCTTTTTTATTAAAAGAACATATTCCTTAAGGGCTTCCTCTTCTTCCCTGAATTTAACGTAAAGGGCGGCAATGGCTTCCCGGAACTCAAATTCGCTTATGTTTTTTCCCTCTATGCCAAGGCGGCTTACGCTTTTGAATTCCCTTAATGCCTGTTCTTCCCTTTTGTCTGCAAGATATGCTTTGCCCAGGAGGTAATGTGCCTCGGCATTTTGAGGATCCTTCTCTATCATCGACTTGGCCATTCTAATGGTCTTATAACGCCTGTTTCTATCCATTTTATCCGCTGCTTTTGCAGCCCGTTTTGGCAGAATTATGGTATTAACTATAAAAAACAATAAAAAACCTATAGAAACGATTAAAACAATAATAATTACCAGGGTTAAATTCATTTTNTCCTCATCCTGCAGATATTATACTCATGCCGTAAATATCCGATATTACAATAGACGAACTGTTTAAAAACCATGAAAGTTTTTAAAAAAANCAATATTATTATACTAGGTGAATGAATAAGAGTGAATAGAGTAAATATTGTTTTTTTTGTATTGGCAGGGCTCTTTGTTTCCCTGTTTTTGGCTCCGGTTGTGGGTGCGCAGAGTTCTTTTTCAAAAGGAGAAGAGCTTTTTTTGCAAAATAACCCCCAGGAAGCCGTGTCATATCTTGAGGCTACGATTGCCGAGGATCCTGCACATGTCCAGGCTTTTATCTACCTGGGGATAACATACCTCCAGTTAAACAGGGTAGACGACGCAATTGCCGCAGGAAAACAGATACTTCCAAGGGCAGGCAGGGAAACTGCAAGAATTGCCTTTAATCTTGGGAATGCCTATTTTGTAAAGGGGGATTTTACCANTGCCAGGGAGTATTATTCCCAGGCAATTGAAGAGAATCCCCGCTATGGTTCTGCTTACNTNAACCGTGCCAATGCCCATGTAAGAAGCGGCCAGCTTGCCACAGCTGTTTCTGACTATGAAACTTTCCTTTCCCTGGAGCCCAATTCTCCCAAACGCAGTGAAGTCTTAAGGCTTATTGCCTTTATACGGGAAGAATTTGTCGAGGCTGAGCGCAGGCGCATCATGGCTGAAGAAGCGGCCAAAGCTGCCGAACTTGCCCGTATAGAAGCTGAGGAAGCAGCCAAAGCCGAGGCTGAAAGGCTGAGAATTCTTGAAGAGGAAGCCGCAAGGGTGGAAGCCGAAAGAAGGCGGCAGCTCCTTTTGGAGGTAACTGAATCGCTTCATGCCGCGGCGGAAGGAAGCAAAGGGCTTTCGGCAGGAAGCGAAGATTTGCAGGATTATGACAATGAGTTTGAACTTGAATAAAAGAACTGTAATTATAATTGGGGCGGCCCTCCTTGTTGTCCTTATAGCGGGAGGGATTCTTTTTATTAATTTAAGGAAAAGCGGGAGCGGCGGGGCGCACGGGGCTACCGCCATTAGCGAAAGCGAGCGCTTAAGGGAAAATACCCTTGCCCTTGCCCGGGAATACATGGAGAGGGGCGAGTTTCAGCGGGCACTGGATATCCTTGACAGGCTGCTTATTGAAAATCCAGGCGATGATGCAGCCCGGCTATTGCGGGATGATGTTATAGAAAGGCAGAGAATTTCCAGGTCTTTACAGGAAGAAGATACAAAAGAATATACCGCCGAAGAACTGGCAGAGCAGATGGCAGCGCAGGCACGGCTTGAAGAACAGCGCCGCCTTGCCAGGGAGCAGGAACAGGCTATTGCCGGTGCCAGGGCTGCGGAAGCAGCGGAACGCCGGGCTGCAGAAGAAGCCGAAGCTGCCCGCCGCAGGGCGCAGGAAGAAGAAATGGCAAGGCTTTCGCGGGAACTCAGGGCACAAATGGATGCGGTTCTTGATCTCTTAAGCCAGGGCAAGGCAAGCCTTTCCCGGAAGGATTACGCCGCCGCAGAAACTGCTTTTGCAGAAGCACAGAGGCGTTTCCCGCCGGGAGAAGATCGTTTTGCTGCCCAGGTTCTTTCCGAAATGGCGGAGGCCTGGTACGATGTTTCCGATTTTAATACCCCGGAGGGAAGGGAAGCGGCGGCGAAAGCGGCAAGTTCGGCAAGAAATGCAATTGCAAGGGATGGTACCCAGGCGCTTCCGCATTATACTCTTGGGAAGCTGGCCCGGGATCAAAGGCAGTTTGATAATGCCATTACTGAAATGAGGGAAGCGGCGAGGCTCGATCCAAATAATTTCATGTATCAATACGACCTTGGCAGGGTTTATTTTAGTACCAGCCGTTTTGCCGATGCACGTCAATCGTTTGAAAATTCTTTAAAAATTAACCCGCGTTTTGAAAGCGCATGGTATAACTTAGGCGGCACCCTGCGCCAGCTAAACCGCCAGGACGAAGCCCTTGCTGCTTTCCGGAGGGCCGTGGAATACAGGGCGGATTATGCTATTGCTCACCGTGAAATAGGACGAATACTTTACAATAAGGGCGACTACCGCGGTTCGGCGGATGCGTTGTCCCGGGCGCTTCAGTATAATGCCAATGATATTGCTTCCTTAAGGGAACTTGGCCTTGCCCAGAATGCAGCAGGCAATAACAGCGCCGCAGAAACTTCTTTTTCAAGGGCGCTCCTTTCTGCGCCCAATGACGGGCAGACAAATTACAATATGTCGGTGGTAAAGCTGGCGCTGGGAAAAAACAGCGAAGCAGTTAGCTTTGCAAAAAAAGCTGTTGATGCCGAGCCGAATAACGCAGTGTGGCTTTATAACCTTGGCGTAACTTCCGAAGCGGCAGGCGACGAAGCAGGCGCGATTGTTGCCTATGCCGGCTCTATAAAGGCGGATCCGAGGTATGTAAAACCCCGCGCCAATTTGGGGAGCATTTACCTTGCCAATGGCCTTATAAACGACGCCTTAAACTTTCTTAATGAAGCATACAGAATAGAGCCGTCTTCTTTTGAAGTAAACAACAATCTGGGCGCAGTATATGCAAAACAGGAAAACTGGGCTTCCAGCGTTGACCATTACCAGAGGGCGCTCCGGGTCGATCCAAATAATGTAACTGTAAAACTCAACCTTGCAAGGGCATTGGCCGGGGCGGGGAACCTTCAGGATGCCCGTGATGCATACCGTGATGTCACAAGGGCCGAGCCTTCCAACTGGGATGCCCTTTTTGAACTGGGGAAAACCTATGCCAG
>JGI24702J35022_10002839_pt1 | contig 10496 bp, 6 predicted proteins | sample TergutTh196P4_FD_35022 | JGI IMG/M metagenome (IMG submission 35022)
GAGGGTAGCCGAGCTGGCCAAAGGCGCAGGACTTAAGACTCCAAAGGGAAGAAATTCTGTCCCGCAGGGGTTCAGGGGTTCGAATCCCCTCCCTCGCACCATTACATTATGCCAGCAACCGTATGGGTTCAAGAGCATGAGTAATCTGTTGTCGAATATAGCGGAAATCTGTGCATAAAGAGGAGATTAACCATTATATACAAATTATCTTGTTATCGCACTATATAGGTGAATATAGAATGAGCATGGTTCGGTGGTTGCACATTTCAGATTTACATTATGGTTATGAAAGCTACGTTACAATAGAGATGCGAACCAACATGATTAAGTCACTTCCAGAAATATTGAAAGTTAAAAATCCACCCGAGTATATTTTCATCACAGGGGATCTCCGCTATGCAAAAAACTGCGGAAATGAGTTTCCAGGCGAAATAGCCGACAGCATCAATGAGTTGATTAATGAGCTAAACATATCTCCCAATAACGTCCACATCGTAATGGGCAATCATGATGTTACGCAAGAATATTGTCGAAAAGATATTGCCCCTTTGGTTCAAAAAGAATATGCAGAGACCCGAGCTGTAAGTGACGACCGAAAAAATACTCTCGAGAAATCACAGCACAAGTTCTACGAAGTCTACAAAGCCATCTGCGAACGCGAACCATCACCATACCATTATTTTGTCGATGAAAATAACTTTAACATAATCTGTCTTAACACGGCATTTGCCTGTCCGGGTGGTGGTGATGGTGGCAACTTAATTGTTGATATGAACATGGTGCAGGAAGCGCTTAATGACATTGATGCGACCAAGCCAGGAATTGTTCTGGCTCACCACGGCTTTGAGAGCTTGCAGAGTAGAGAGAAAGAACAACTTGAAATTAAATTAAAGGAAAGCGGTGCACTTCTATATCTTTGTGGCCATGAGCATATGGCAAATCATCGAATTATCGCCGAAATGCGCGAGAAAATTCGGCTGCATGAGTACGTGTGCGGAACTGGCATGGATAAGCTACCAACAGGTCAAGAAGCAGAGATGGTCATATTTTCTGGCGAGCTAGACACAGAAAAAAAAGAAGGGCACGTCCAGGCTTGGATATGGTCCGCCCGTTATGGAGAATGGCTCCCTCATCAAGGCTTTTCCTCTAAACAAGATGGCCTCAAACATGGCCGTAATTACTTCGACCAGAACCCTCCACAGAACCCTCCAAAGAATGCTATTACGCCAGATTTACAGGAAAAGTCAATAGGAATGTACAAAAAATACATACAACATCAATGCGGGGAAATCAAGCTTGATGGAATGCCTGAGGATGATAAGATAGGGAGCAAAAACCTTACACTAGAAAAATTATTTATACCGACTAAATTGGAGAAAGCATCTCACTTAATTCCATCATCTTCTGACGGAGGTGAATTCAAACCAATAACACGATCGGACTTTAGAGGAATTGTTCCATTCGAACTTATTGCTGAACAACTTGCTCAAATTGAAAAAGGAGAGTGGAATCAGTATCAAGATGAAGATCTCTCTATAATCAAAAAATCTCTGGAATTCCTGAAAAGAGATATTTTAGTCCCAGACTCCAATAGAAACCAACACCTTTCGCAAGAAGAGACCGACTTCCAAGAAGCTATAGAGTCTCTTTTGTCACAAATAAAGGTGCTCAGGGACCAACTGCGCGAAAAAAATTTAATTATCCCCCCCAAACAGTCGGGGTTCCGCCGAGTAATTCTATCTGGCCCCGGCGGAGGCAAGACAACGCTATTGAAACGCCTGGCCACAGCGTATGCATTTCCTGAACGCCGGGTGGATTCAGAAATCGATGATTTTTTACCGGAACGTGAGCTGTTTCCAATATGGATTCGGTGCCGTGATCTAAAGGAAAAAGCAAAAGAGAAACTGGCTACAATCATAGAAACCATCCCATCTGGGTTCGGATTTCATTCAAATGATCAAGATATTGCCACTGCATTCAAAGAAGAGGTGTTTACCCGTATTGAGAAGGGAGAAGTGCTTATATTGATTGATGGGTTAGATGAAATTACCCGTAAGGATCTACGCAAAAGTTTTGCTGAAGGAATCATTCAATTTTTAGATTTTCACCCCGAAGCGAACATCATCATTACTAGTCGCATCAGGGGATTTGAACACATAAGTGGTGGAAAGCTTGGTGAATTCCCACTGGCAGAGATTTCCCACCTTGATGATGAAGACATACGGCTACTCTGTTACAGGTGGCATAAAGTAATATACGGTGACCAAGCCGAAAAAAGCATACAAGATGCAAAAGTGCTCGCAGATATGATATTGGACAATGAAAAGATTCGTTTTTTGGCAAGAACTCCTCTTTTGCTCATGACTCTTTTATTAGTAAAACGCCGCGTTGGGAAGTTACATACAAAGCGTGCTACACTGTATGAGGACTCTATCAAAGTGCTCCTAGAGACATGGAACCAGGAGGCGCATGAACCGATTGATTTTGAAAAAGCTATGTGCCAGTTATCATATGTTGCATTTGAGATGATGCGAGAGGGGATTCAGACTATCGGAAAGCGAAAGCTCGTGTCACTATTAAAAAAGGTACGAAAAGACCTGCTCTCCTCAGATATTGAATCTCCGGCGGAATTCCTCGATCGTGTTGAGTTACGCAGTAGTTTATTGTCAAAACGTGGTTATCGGCAAACAGGCAGTGGACTGGAGGAAGAATATGAGTTCCAGCATTTAACTTTTCAAGAATATATGGCGGCATTTGCGGTTGTGAAAGGTTACTATAGGGATGCAGACAAGGAAAAAAATTATCTGGATGTGTTAAAGAAGTTCTATGTTGATGAAAGCAAGGAAGAAATAATCCTTCTAGTTGCCGCACAGGGGACCCGGAAAGATGTCACCCATATGGTTGAGTCGATCATAAGTCAGATCAAACGTGTTGATAAAAGAAAAGAAGATTCGGACGACACAATTCCCACGTTGAGGAACTTGCTTATGAAAATTGTACACGACGAGGCACCGCTGACTGAAGAAACAAGAAATCAAATTTTTGTGGAAGTATTGCGTGATTCTATTCGGAGCAGTCAAATTCCGCTCTTCATCGATGTGTTAGAATCCAATCAAGGAGAAAAGTTCCGAATGTTCTTAAGAAATAATGAAAGAGGGGCCCCACTCCTTTCCGCCTTCGATCTTCAAAAAAATGAAGATGATCCGATTGATAAATGTGTCCATATGGTTATATCGGGAAGTAACGAGTACGAGAGTCGAAAATATGCATTGGATGTGCTCGATAATTTACTTTGGATGGCGCCGCCCCTATATACCTCTTCGAGAGAGGATGGCTTCTTAGAAAATGTTTTAAATTTTCTTGTTGAGATAGTTATGGAGCCTAGTAATGGAGGAGAGTCAATTAGTTCCGCATCTTGTTTGTATTGGATTTTACGGCCAGGTGTTAATACTTCTTCTGATTGGATTCCAAATGGGTTTTCAAAACGGTTGATGAGCCTCAGTTATGAAAAAAGGAAAACGTGGAAGTTGGTTCGTCTGTTTGACGTATTGCCTATCTGCAATGAAAATGCTCATAGATTGCTTTATCTTGACTGCCAGAGCGAAATAAAGCAATTTTTACTAGAGAGTTTAACTAATGCAAACAATAATGAAAAAAGTGGCCTATATTGGGCTAATGTTTTGACCGGCGCGTGGCGATGGGATGAGGCTGAGGCAATGCTGGAAAGAATGTTTGCGGAAAAGTATGCACCCATACGCGATGAAATGAAGAAAAAGTTACAAATTATTAGGGCGGCCGCCGAAAGCGAGGAGATTTAACACAACATCCTCAGCTTTCCCCAAAGTCTCTGCATAGTTGAGAGGGGCCTCTTTATCCGACTATACCGAATGACAGGGGCGCATCGTCCCTGGGCAGATAAGAGTATTGAAGGCTACCCACAATATAATTAGTCTGTCTTGATAGTAGCTACTCCAATATTATTTTCATGTCCGGAGTAGTGACTTAATTTAAATACTCGATTTAAACAGATTGCGACATAAAGAAATAGGTTTTTCTTTTTTTCTTCATCGTCTTTCTTTTTTTCTTCATCGTATTCGTCCTCTTTTTTATTAGCATGACAGAAGAACTTTATTCCCGCGGCGACTCTGGCTAAAGCAAGTTGCATTTCGATATTACTTACTTGTTTTTCTAGATGTTTTTCCGTTGCCCACTTTTTTATTCCATTACAGATTGAATTCCTCATGGCAAGTGCAATTAGTGTGATACTTTCTTCACATTTGTTTTGGAATGATGTTTCAACCAGTTTCTTCATGTCATTTTCCCATTTTTCCCAGCCCTTTATTTTGCCATATATGTGCAGATATCTGTCTATCTCGAGATATGCATGGTCATATAGCAAATAACCATCGTTTTTGAAGTGAGAGTAATCTATTATTCTATATTTCATATCCATTTCTTTATCGGTATCAATACATATGATGTTATCTCCATGGAAATCACCGTGTATTCTCCCTTTGTACATACCTTTAGAATTAAACCAATCAAAATCACTTGTGCTTTTTATGTAATAGAAGGGGTTAGGATAAGTACCGTTACGGGTTGAGACCCATGGACGGTCGGGATAATCAAGTACTTTTTTAGCGCCCTCTTCAAACCTTTCATCTGGCCCTAAACGATTTATTAAAAGAGAAGTGAAAAAATCGTTCTGTTCTCTTGATTGTGTCGGCACAGCATTCCATTTTTTCAAGAGATCGTAAGATATCGCTTCTATGTACTTTGAATGATTCGCAGTATTTTTTAATTTGCAAAGAGCCGTACTTCCAAGCAAATCATCTGTTGCATAATCAAAAATCATTACTTTTTTCATAATGTGTTCATCATTTATGGTGTCGGAATGCTGAGGTCTTACTAAGTGATTATCTCTAAAATCGTCCGGGGAGTTTTCATAAATGCTTTGAGAGGTTCGCACCTCGTTTGCTGCAGTCCCGGTAACTTTTTCTGTATCAAAACTTTTTACGATGTAATGTCCTGATTTTGCGTAATCTTTGCATATAACTTTAATTAAGTGTATGACTGCTCCCGATTTCCCATCGCCTAATTCTTTAATATCGCCTATTATTTCTTCAACTACGAGTTGCTCTACAATGTATTTTTCCATTTCTTCTGTCAAGATATTAGAATCATCATTCCATGAATCTAGGGATGCAACCATGTTTCTTATTTCTGTGATTTTTTTAATGAAATAATCTTTGTTAAAAGGCCTGCTAATATGTTGGTTGATATCGTCTACTAAGGAACGTGCTTTCTCATAATTGTTCAAAGTTTTTTTTATAAAAATGGCAGAACTCTCTTGAAAGCTCTTGCTTTCATCTGTATCTCCTACTACTGCCGCTGAAGCAATCATATCATTGAGAGCTCTTATGCACTCATCTTTTTTTATCATAGATCATCCACCCATCATTATTTGCCCAATGGAATAAACGTGCTCGTATTGCTCGTCCACTAACAGAATAACCCGCATTACTCTTTGGTGGCGCTTCACCATGCTACAGTGTCGCTACACAGTTATTGGGTGAATATTAATATCCTGATATATATTTACGGGTCACGCATAGATATGTCCGATAAACCGCCATCATTCTGTGATCGTGTTGAATACAACATACTCATCGATAAACTGAAAGAAAATATGATGGTAGTCGTTGATGCCGGAACCGGGAGAGGCGTATCGTCTTTCGCAAGAAACTTCAAAGACAAACGCAAAGGAACAATGGTGATCTATAGACCAGACTGGAACATGGAAAATTTACACAGTCTTCTTATTGATGCAATTTTCTCCGACATTGGAAAAAAACCAATAAAAGAACTGCACTCCTATGAGAAAAATTTTCTATTAGATATAGAAGCACATAAACATATGGGCGGCGACTATCAGAGGTTACATGCAGCGTGTGAGGAGATCCGAGATTTCGAAGCACTGCCAAAAAATTTGGGAAAACGGGCCAAAGATATTAACGAATCTTTCAAAAGATATTTCGAAGGAATGCATGAAACGCTGGTCGGCGTACGCTATCCTGTGGTGATCATCGACACAGCGGATAATTTGAATAAAAAAGATAGGTATCTGCTGGAATATTTAATACGTTCTGAATGCGTACAACTTGTTCTCATTTTTAAAGTAATAGTAAATGAGAGAGAGATTGAGAGTTATGATTCAGCTTCTCCCATGATTTTCTCCAACCTCCCCATGAGTCTTATTGAAAAACTTTTTAATTCTGACACTCCCAAAAATCTAAGGATAAGCGAGAAGGAGATTAAAGCTTTGGAGGGGAGAAGGAATGTGCAGGAAGTTATGCAAAAATATTGGGAGGTCCGAGGAGGATTTCCAAAGCCAGATGAATATGGAAAATGTATCCACAATATTGTTTCATCATGTGGTAAAATTAACATAATTGATCTCAGAAAGATTATGGAAAATATTTTCAGACCCGAGATATTCTATAAAAAGAAAGAAAAAATCAACAATGCAATCGAAAGCCAAAAACAAAATATCTTGTTTGATATTAACTACAGTAATGGCTATTTATCTTCAGAAGAAACCTCACAAATATACTCTGTAGATAATGTTGAATGGGATGGCGAGACCATCAAACATTTTCTCGATAAGTACAGAGGCCCCAATAAAAATAAAGATATTCGTACGGCACAAATACTCTATAAAATTTTAACAGAAGATAAAGTCAGCAAAGATCTGATTATTTTTTCAGATGTAGATGAAAAAGAATGTGCTCGATCTGTATTAAAATGCAAATTGAGGTCTGGTGCGGATATAGAAGGAGAAGAGTGTGAACTGATAATAACTAATGAGGACGACAAATTAGATGCAGAATTGAAAATATTGTCATTTTGTCGTCGATATGATTACGAAAAGGCACTGAAAAAAATTGAAGAAAAAGAATTACATAAAAATAATTCAGAATACAGGAGACTTCGTGCGGTGTTGCTAAACCGCACGTATAAGTTTCACACCGGTTTAGTGGAATTGAATATGGCTTATGCTTTTGAAAAAGACTCTGCCATGAAAAATATCTTGGCAAGCTACATAATCGCATCATATATTCACCTGGGGAGATATGAAGAGGCGAAACCATTTTTTGAAAGCCATATGGCCTCTTCACCTGTTGAAGAAAATCTAGGATATGTTTACAGGAACTTTGCATCAACGATGGGGGAGTTAGAAAAACGCATTCCATGTTATGAAAAAGCAAAAAGATTATTCGAAAATAAGGATGATTTTGGATTTTTTTCTACTGAAAGCAATCTGGGTTATGTGTTGACGCGGCTGAAAAAACCCGGAATAAGTGAAAGTTTAAATAATGCTTTAGCTGGCCTTACCCAAACCGATGGCGGAGAAAAAGAAAGAGATCTTTGTATTATCCTTAATAATATTGGAATTTCCCTTCTATATGATGAAGATCCTGAACGCAGACGTGAATTCATGGAGTTATACAAAAGAGCTCGAAAACTTGAAAAAACACCAGTGCAAGAATGCTTCATTACAATCAATCTGGCATATTATTACATATCGGAAAAAAATTATCCTGAGGCGTCTGCTTGTTTGAAAGGGATTGAAGAAAAAGTTGAGAAATTAGGCAGTATTGTTAAGCAACAGTACTATCCCGCATGTGCATTAGCAGCCTACTATAACATGAACAGAGACGAATTAATTAAATACGTCAATGAATCCGAGTACTATGGGAACAGAACCGATTTGGAAATGGTCAAAGCAAATAATGCGATATATTACTCATTTATTAAAAACAAAACCAAAAAGTGTAAAACTGACTGGAAAGATTTTTTCATACCCGGAGGCCTTTTCTACTATTACGTCGACCCATTGCGCCTTATTTCACAAAAAACGATTGATGAGATTATTTCTTGAAAGGCTTGAATAAACAATATTCTTTACAAGATTTTCATGGGATATTCCCACATGAGCTGCAGATAGAGCAATACTTGCATGACTCCCCAAGTTGCAGCACACGTTAAATTCAAGAAAAAATGGTTGCCCATCACTTTTTACCATGTAGTCAACTCTTATGTAATCAGTCGGGTCGATGAATCCAAATATTTTCTTTGTGTATTTTGAAAGTAGATCTGACATGGGCGCATCAGCAATCTCTCTCCTGATCCCGCCTTCAACCTCTTTCTTTTGTCTATATGTAATGATGCCTGCTTCATTGGATGACTCTATCCGGACCGCCTGTAAGAGAATCGGTGTACCATAATTCCACAACATTGCCTGAGAATATAATGTACCGAATACTGCCTCTTCTACGATTACATCGACTCCTTTCTCAATTAGTCCGTAAATATGTTCTACCGCTTCAGGCCAATCTCTACATAATGACGAGGTTGTGATGTGCTCTGATGCTGCCCCATACCTCGGTTTAACAAAGTATGGTCCATTGAAATCCGGCATAGAAAAATTGATAGACAGTTTATCATAAATGCGCCATTTTGGAGTTGGTATACTGAGGTGGTGTGCTAGAACTTTTGCATACGCTTTATCTTCCGCTACCGCACGCACGTTCGGTTTTCCTCCAAGATAGGGCATCTCATAATACTCAAGAAGTGATGATACAAATATTTCAGAGTTTCTGAATGGCATACGGTTGTACAAAGAAAAAACGTAATCATATTTACTCTTAAGATCTTCATCCAATAGTATTGAAAGATCAGATGAGCAGCATAGATTAGGAAATAATTCTGAAAGGATTTTTGCTATTTCTCCATTGTACCTTATGACTATGACATCTTCTTTTTTTGTTGCTTTTTTTTCATCGCCTTTGTAGTCTGCAAATTTTGCAAGAAACAGCACCCTAATGTCTTTAATTCTGCCTGCATCAAGTATAGATCTTTTCATTTTTCCTCTTTCGATAGTGGGAGTGTTTTTCTGCCCCTACAATATATAATAATCATTCAACAAGATATGTAGAGAATTACCAAAAGACTTAGATTTCTAAGACTTCAATGTACGCGGGCAATTGTGAAAATAGTACTATATTTATCAAAAAAAGAATTGACCGAAATGATATCTGAAACAGAGCATGGAAGTCAATTTCACATGAGGCTTTTTTTCATTTGTTTGTTATATTCCGGACAGACCGTAGAGGAAGCGGCAAGATCAATAGGGGTATCAAGATCCACGGGATACAATATCCTGAAACGATGGAATGAAGGTGGTCCGGACACATTGCGCCCTCAAAAAATTCCAGGAAGGCCGTCAAAGATGACTGATGAGCAAAGTGAACAAATCAAAAAAATTTTGATTAAAAAACCCATGGAAACAAAAAACGTGAGGTCACTCATTGAGCAGAAATATGGCATAGATTACTCTATGAAGCAGATACATATAATTTTAGTAAAAATGGGATTCCATCATGTGAAGCCGGAGGTTGAACGTCTTGGTCGGTTCAAAAACACATCAAATATGGTGTGGATATTATAAAATGTACTTTTAAAATTACATTAATGCCGAAGTTTGAAACTTATGCTTGAACAATCCCCTCATTGCATCCGCTGATATATCACTCTTATAAGGCAAATAAAGCGGGCAGAGAATGAACATGTGAGGGATATCGAGTAATGCTACTGTATTGTGCCGGTTCAAAAAAGGCCTGCAGCGGTCGGCAAACCATGACAAAAGACACACAGAAGGCCAGAACAACAAACACCGGCAGACATGCCGAAAAGAGATCGAACAGACCGTCAGACAAAGCTGCCGTAAAGAAGGAGTCGGAACCTCTGAACTCAGTTCGCCCGCAACGGTTAATGATATGCAGGTCGTTGAAAAAGAGTTGTTCAAGGACATCCGAGAAGTTCTGAACGTAGCTAAGAACAAGGCATATGCTGCCGTCAACAACGCTATGGTCGAGGCTATTGGAACATAGGGCGGCTCATCGTAGAGAAACAGGGCGGCGCCGACCGCGCCGCATATGGAGAAGGACTCATCAAAAAACTCTCCGAAATGCTGACCTCCGAATACGGAAAGGGATTTACCCCTACGTGTTTGAAAGACACCCGGCAGTTCTATCTAACTTTCCAAAAAAGCCACGCACTGCGTGGCGAATTGTCATGGACACATTATCGGTTGCTCATGCGAGTCGAAAAATTACGAGCCAGCGAATACTACTTGGAGGAAAGCATAAGGGGCAATTGGAGCACTCGGCGATCTGAATGATAGATAAACAGCTTCTGCTATGAAATACTCTGTTGCATAATTCCTGATCCGAGTATATTTCCTGCTCTGGTGAAACCATAAGGAAGGATTAACCTCCCGCAGTGCAATTCACTCCCACGGCCGGCTGCTCCCTTAGAAAGAATGGCCGGCCTAGGATGGGATTGGTGTGCGCAGGAGGAGGTCAACCTCTGAACGCGATAGGCTGGCTTATGTTATTAAGGTCACGTCTATGGTGCTGGAGGGACTAGGTGTT
>JGI24702J35022_10002840_pt1 | contig 10494 bp, 7 predicted proteins | sample TergutTh196P4_FD_35022 | JGI IMG/M metagenome (IMG submission 35022)
CCGCCCGTCGCATTCGTTCCGCCCGTCGCATCCGCTCCGCCCGTCGCATCCGCTCCGCCCGTCGCATCCGCTCCGCCTGTCGCATCCGCCGCGCTATATACTATATCCGCCTCATCAGCCGCTCCGTTCATTGCGTCTGCCGCTCTACCCGTTACATCTGTCGTTGCATCAGTTGCGCAAGCCTTCGAAATATCCAGATTCTGCCATGTACCGTTGTGTACGCCATTAGTTACGGCCACAATCTCACATATCTCTTCCATACCCGACCACATTTTTTTTGCCGTTTCGACATGGAGTTCCGAGACGGCGTTTGCGATTTTGGAAAGACGCAACCCGGCGACGGTCATATTAAACGGGTTGTTGCCCAGAATCTTGAGGGATGTCTTGTCAAAGCCATTATCTGCCTGTGTGTATCGCATTGAACGGATGCTATGGGATTCGTTGCCGGCGGCGATTGGCGTATGGGTTGTAAAAACGATTTTGTCGCGCACTTTTTCCAAAGCTGCCGGGAAGCCTGCCTTTTTAGATCCTCTTCGACCGTCTGATTTGGACAGTTCGCGTCTTATTAATTCTAACCCGGCAAGTGCGGCGTGACCTTCGTTGAAGTGGTAGATATGGGGATGGATACCGAGCATGTCCAATGCCTTTACGCCGCCTATGCCAAGAATAATCTCCTGCGCGAGTCTTTCCTCGTCAAACCAGCCATACAACTGACCGGTTATAAGCGAATATGGGTTATCGGGTAAATACGCGTCCAAGAGGTAGAGCGGAATATTGCCAAAACAGTCGCAAAGCCATACTTTGCATCGCACGATTTTCTTGGAGATGTTGACTTTTACTTCGACACCCGTGTCAATTAGGAATGGATAGCGGTATTCATGATAAGAGTCCGCAGGAAGGCCGTTTTCGTCAATTGTCTGGGATGTATATCCCTGTCTCCAAAGTATTCCTATGGCAACCATTGGGAAGTTTATGTCGCGCGCAGCCTTGATAAGGTCGCCTGCCAGTATCCCAAGCCCTCCGGAGTATATCCGAAAATCGCTGACAAGGCCGTATTCCATACAAAAATATGCGACAAGCGGCTTATCCGCCACGTCGAATTTTTGTTCTCCTCCCATCCGGGAGTTAACATGTTTTGAATTCGCCATACCATTGACCGATCCTTTCCTTAATAATCAAAGAAAACCTGTGGATATAGTAAGAAAATCTACAGTCGATATTTTCCACTTTTAAAGTTATAATAACAGTTAGTATTGTTTTCTGCAAATACAATTCAGAGAGGAAAAAAACTGATATATGAGTGAAAGAGCCAAAAGCATCATGATACAAGGTACGGGATCCTCAGTCGGGAAGAGCCTTATTACGACAGCCCTGTGCAGAATATTCCGGGAGGATGGCCTGAGCGTAGCTCCATTTAAATCTCAAAACATGGCGTTGAACTCTTTTGTTACAAAAGAAGGGCTTGAAATGGGCAGGGCTCAAGCTGTCCAGGCGGAAGCTGCCTGCGCAGAGCCCGAAGCGGCAATGAATCCTATACTCCTGAAGCCGGCTAGCGATAAAAAGTCCCAGGTTATAGTTATGGGCAAACCAATTGGGTGTATGGCGGCAGTAGAGTATTTTGAGTATAAGGTGAATCTGATCGACGTTATTAGTGACGCCTACACATCCCTGGCAGATTCTTATGACGTCGTTGTGATCGAAGGGGCGGGAAGCCCGGCAGAAATCAATCTCAATAAAAACGATATAGTCAATATGGGTATGGCCCGTATTGCAGACGCGCCTGTGCTGTTGGTCGGGGATATTGACAGAGGAGGCGTCTTTGCCGCAATTGCCGGAACAATGATGTTGCTGCCCGATGAGGACAAGAAAAGAGTCATGGGCGTCATCATCAATAAGTTCAGAGGCGACATCGAGCTTCTGAGGCCCGGGCTCAAGATGCTCGAGGATATTATCAAGGTTCCGGTCCTTGGGGTTGTACCTTATACCAAGGTTAGTATTGAAGACGAAGACAGTTTGGCGGATATGTTTTCAGAGCGAGCGCCAAAAGGGCTGGGTGCGATCAAAGCCTCCATTGTGAAGCTCCCTCGGATGTCGGATTTTTCTGATTTCAAACCAATTGAAATAATTGAAAATGTGAGCGTTACATATGCAACATCTGCAGCGGAACTCAAAGGGTCGGATCTGATAATTATCCCTGGAACTGAAAATACTATTGAGGATTTGGCGTATATTCGGAATAATGGGATGGAAGCCGAAATTATTAGAATGAACCGTGAAGGCGCCCCGGTCATCGGTATTTGCGGAGGATACCAAATGCTCGGGGAAATGATCACGGACTCAAAACATGTTGAGTCGAAGATGGGGTGTATAGCCGGAATGGGCCTGCTGCCAATGAAGACTACGATGAAAGAGGAGCAGGTTACGGCCCGGGTTGAGGGCGTCATATCCTATGCAAGCCCAGGCGCTCTTCAAGCGCGTCATGACAGTCTACAAGCTCCCCCGGACAGTCTTCTGGCTGGGCTTGACGGGACGAGGGTTAAAGGCTATGAAATCCACATGGGTGTAACGGAGTTCGGGGCGCACGCGCGCAAGTACCTTACGGTTGACAGGGAAAACGGGGTTGATGTCGAAAAAATGGATGGAGTGATAAGCGAGGACGCTTCAGTATTCGGAACGTATTTGCACGGGATATTTGACAACCCTGAATTCACAAGAGGTATTCTTAACAACCTTATAATGCGTAAGGGCTTAGGAGAAGCTGAGGCTGTTGAAGTAAAGGATTTTGGGGAGATAAAGGAGATGGAGTACAAGCGGTTAGCCGGCATTGTGAGGGAGAGTGTGGACATAGCCGCAATAAAGAAGATAATGGGTCTCATGTAGCATCAGGCAGTATAGGTAGCATCAGGCGCATCAGCTGGCATCATGCAGCGTTGGAGCTAAACTTCTATGAAATTTCTGTGAGAATATCAGTCATGATTTTGCTGTCAGCTATTGAATGCTCTCAGGGAAAAAACCCTTCTGCATAATAGTACTAAACATTGGGGCAGTAATTTTTGCGTTCTCAATTTCAACAATTTCTTTGATGTCCTTTCTTTTCTGCATTAGAATACATCCGCAGGATTCATCTTTTATCGATCTGATTTTTTCAAGCAAACTAACAGACAAACATTCGGATAACGAAGTACTCTTTACGTTGCTGCCGGAAAACATCAGTGCGGGACAGGGCGTTACGTCGCCTACAACATTAATCATTATTGAGCGATCTACCGCTCTACACCCACCAAATTTCAACTCCAAGTCAAATACATCAAAGACAAAAAAACCCTCAAGACTACGATTAACGATATCTATGCATTGATGAATCACCTTGCTGTCGGACAATGATAAACAATAATGCTCATCAGCGCTGCATCCTGTTGATAGATACGGCAACAGTAGCAGCATATACGCGCCAATAGTTTTCATATGGTTTGCGTATTCTACACTAGTTACGATTTCAAGATTTTCTTTTGTGGTAGTACAATTAACAACGTACGGAATTCCGCGCTGATAGAGGCGATCCATCACGCATGTAGCTTGAGCGTAAGAGCCAATTCCACGTCGCGAGTCATGCAATGGCTCATCACCATCAACACTGATGAATAACAATAGATTTGGAATTCGTTTTAGCCTGCTAATTATTTGGTCATCTATGAGTGCGCCGTTTGTTACTATGTTGAAATTTAAATAAGGATAACTTTTAACAATCCCTTCTACTAAGTCGAAACGCGTCATTGGTTCTCCTCCAAGAAAGATGATTGAATTTACCCCCAGGTAAACAGCTTCTTCAATCAATAAACGAATTTTCTTATCAGACAATTCATATAGCGCCATGGATGCGTCATCAGCAATACAACCTTTGCAACGCATATTACATTTTTTAGTAATCTCCAGAAAAATGCTGCCGGGCACTTTTATATGCGTTTTTTTCCATTGGCGTCTCCTTTTGATTTTCATAACGCGTGAATGCAATAGTACCAGAGCGTTCCTGAACCAAAATAATGGATAGGCTCTCAAGATAATCCTTACCATTATGCCCCACCATTTCACTGGAATCATATATTATTCCTACCTACTCCCATGTATTTTCCTTCATTATATTGCAATATAGACATCCTTTTGCATGCTCCATGCATCCTGGATTAGGATCGGGGTTATTCTTTTGCGCGATCATTATTTCAAGTATTTCATCTGCCGTGTTACATACTTGCAATGATTGCCGCGCGTAAGGACAACTCCGCAAACCACCATCCACGTCAATATGAACGATATACTTACCTGCCACACATCCTCCGGTTGATAGATACGCCTCATCTCCAGGCAGATGGAATATAGGACCAAAACTTTTTGGAACCATAGAACCGCGTGTGTTATTAATGAACTCCTTATAATCACTATCACTAACTATAAGTTTATCTGTTGGGTTTATACAATTTATGCGAAAGCATATCGTAAAAGCTTGTTTTCTACAAAATTCATCATTGAATGACCCCTGTACTTTTTCGATATTATCTGCCGATACAGTAATGGATAAGCCGAAACCGACGCGTTTTTTTTGTAGTAACCCAATAGCGTTATTGACCGCGGCGTACACTCCATGCCCACGCAACGCGTTCATTACGCTTTTAGGCCCGTCATAACTTAATATCGGTATAACATTTCCAACTTTGCGTATCTTTTCTAAACATTGCGCGTCAAGTTTTGTAGCGTTGGTAAAAAAGAAAAATAAATATGAGCGATGCCGGAGCATTAATTCAAACAAATCATTATACAGCAATGGTTCTCCGCCAGTAAATACTACACTTTTAACTCCTGCGTATTTCGCTTTTGAAAGGAATTCAGAGATGTAACCAGCATTAATATCATGACGATTATCGAAATCACGCGAATAGCATTGTTGACAATTAAGGTTACAACGCGATGTAATATCAATAAAAACGACAGGCGGACTGAGTTTTTCTTTACAATCTGACGCAAACCAACTATCGGTTATCGCGCGGTATACTGCCTTTTTTTGATTTCCGGATAATCTTCTATACATTCCAATAAATTGCTTGAAAAAATGCTCGTATTCTCTCTTGTTTTTTTTGTTAAGTAAGATTTCCGCGGCATTGCCAAGCTTATTTTGTATTTTGAAAATTTTGAAACACAATTCAACGATCACTTGTGGGAAATACACAATGACATTGAGTAAATAAAAACGGATTATGGATTTTACTCTCAACTTATTTTTTTTCTTGAAATCTACTATGCCAGGCAATTTCCAATCATTCACAAATGCCGCATACAACAAATCCTCGTCAAAAGTTCTAGTGATTTTTCTATACTCTAATAATGTTGTAAGCGCTGATACTAAGTATGAAGCTGTGCATATGATAGACACAATATATACCACTTGTAGGAAACCGTCTTGAATATTCATGGCATTTTGTATATCAACTGGCGCGAGATATCGTATAAATATCCCTGTTGAAAGTATAACAATCGCTATGGCGTTAGTTATGACCATAAAGATTAATGTCGCAAAGGTGGCGCCGCTTTTTTCTGTAGCCTGAATTATATTTTTGTATTCACCTGAGCCGTCATCACGGGATAGCATAAACATATAGTAAAACATCGAATATCTATCTATCCTATACTCTAATAGCATCCGCATTTCATATAAATATAAAAGCAGTATAAGGATTGGAGCAATTGTTGCCGCGCCTGTCGCTATAATACCAAATGATTCTAAAACTTCCGGAGCTTTTTGAGGCTCGGTAAAAATCCCAACAACAAACAAAGACCACCACGATGTTATTAATGTAAAAATAGTGCTAAATCTTGAAATTAATTGATGGTTGTACTGATTTGACGCGTCATAATGCATTTTCCACTGAGACGAGTGATATTCATTTCTGCTTGTTTCTTTTTTGTTTGTCTGGCACATCCCAATACCTTCTCAATGTTTTAGATAGAATATTGTGTGTAGTCTGAGGCTATATCAGTTCTCACACGAGTTAGTGAGCATATGTATGAGCATAATATCACCAAAACAATACATACTTGAATTTCTTATATTTCCGTCACTCCGCAGCATTTCTTGTACTTTTTTCCACTCCCACATGGACATAACTCATTCCGCCCAGTTTTAGGGTTAAGGCTAGTGTGTAACGAATTGCCAAACGACTTACTTTTTATCTTATTTGTGATGAAGTTAATGTTTTTTTCAAAGAGAACAGTCTGATGATGAATAGTGCCATATATTTCGATAGAAAGATGATAAGCCTTTTGATAATACTTCATTGCCTCAATATAGTTTTCTTGCCTGGCATACAAATATGCCACATTAGCGATGTCAGCTAATAAAAGCTTATTGGCGAGCGTTTTTTCTTCAAGAACCGATATGGTAGATTTATAGATATCCAAGGCTTCGTCATACTTTTCCAACACTATTAATATTCTGGCTAATACACTTGAATTATGAACCACATCTAGATGTTCTTCTCCTAGAACGCTTTTAAGAATTGTATCCGCTTTTTTTGCATAATCAAGCGCTTCGTCATTTTTTCCAAGATCAAATGCCGCTATTGCTAAATAGCTGTATACATAGTTTGTTTCCAAATTATCGGAACCAAAAGCTTTAATCATTTTAGGTAGCAAATTTAGCAAACTGTTGTAAGCAATATCATAATCCTTTTTAGCCATATGCATAACAGCTAGATGGATACGTGCTAAAATTATCAGGGTATGATCTTGAGCTAAAGTTTTTTCGTATATTTCCAAAGCCTTATTATATTCACTAATTGCTGCATTGTATTCGCGTTGTTCACCAAGAATTCTTGCATAACCACAAATTGCGTGAGCTATTTCTGGATGGTCTTTTCCAAGATGGTCCTTAAGCACTGTAATTCCCTGTTTATAATTTTCAATAGCTTCCGGGAAGTTCCTTTGGCTGCATTGCGCTTGTGCAACGCTTAAATTTAGGCGAGCTATATCAACAGAATTTAAGGCCGTATCATTTTCCAGATAATTAATGTTATTTTGAAACTGCTCAAGTGCGAGAGTGTCGTTACCTAGTCTTAAGTTAATGCCACCTAAGATGTCATTTTTCGATATTTGACTTGAGGATTTTTGGATATATTTGTAGGCTTGATTAAAATCTGCAAGTTTAAGGTAAACTAAAGATATGTCATAGTACACTGAAGACACAAACGATTGGTATGATTCATTGGCTTCGTCGGTACAGCCTTCTAATTTCGGGATAACAATGTTATATAAATCTAAAGCTGCTTTATACTCGCCTAGCTTGAAATGAACTTGTGCTAAATAAGACATGGCAATATATACAAGAATATGATTGTTACCAAAAGTTTGTGCGAATGATTCGATAGCAAAAGAAATTGACTTTTTAGCATATGAATACATACCAGCAAAAATGAAATTTCTCCCCAGGGTTATCAGGAATGGTTTTGCTCTATATTCTTCGTCTATTTCATTCGATTCAATAAAGTTCATTGCAGCATGAAAAGCATGGTTGCCAAAATGTTTAATAGCAGTTATATTTGCAGTTTCAATAGTTTTTAAAGTTATAGTGTTGAAAGATATATTAAAGCTATACCAAACATATTCTGTCATTTTATTATGCATTAGTTGTTCTCTTATCACCTCTTGAACAAGCATGTGGATACTAATGCCTGTTATTGTTCTTGATACAAGTGAGTATTGTATCAATTCATCAACAAGTTCATCATAATCTGAGTCATGTAAATCTTTAGGAAGGATTTGTTTATTATTTTCGATAATATATATAGGAATAGAATCCGGAGCATAGTAAGCGCATATGTATAATAATTTTTGTGCAGATAGACTTAGCTCTTTAAATGATATTAGCCAAGTAGTTGTCACTACCTTGTTATAATAATGAGGAGTACTATTATCTAAAAGATGTAATCCTCTTTTTTCAATACGACGCATATACCCCGCATAGCTCTCGCCTTTTTGCCGGATAAAGGCGGCTGTTTGCTCAAGAGCGAGAGGAAAATATCCAAGGCGTTCAGCAATTTTTTTTGCTCCTGCATTATCGTCAATATTTGTTCGGCTTACTAAAAATGATATGGCGTCTGGTACGGGAAAAACATCCAGAAGAATCTCAGTTCCCCGATCAAGTGGTTTTAATGAAGTTATTAGTATATTTCCTGAAATTGAAGAGATATTTATGTAATTATCGATATTGCTGATATCCTCCACATTATCAAATATTAAAAGCCAATTCTCATGTGTCTCAAACCAATTCAATAATATATTTTGGATATCATCACAGTTTTCTTGCAACCTAATTATTTTTGCAAATTCTTGAGCACTTTTGTCAAATGTTATTTGATCAGCAGCATTTATCCACCAAATATTACTATAGCACTCAAAATGCCGATATGCATATTCTATAGCTAGTTGTGTCTTCCCGACGCCTCCAAGTCCGCAAATCGTTTGAGTTATTATTGATTTATCTCTATTCTCAGAAAAATGTTTCCAAATAGTATCTAATTCATTTTCTCTTCCGGTAAAATCTATATTTCGTGGTGGCAAATTATTACCATTTAAAAAGTGATTATATATCTGTGTGTGCTTCAATAATTCGTTGTTTTCTAAGAAGTTTCCACTTAGTCCAGCACGAGCTCTCTCCTCTGCTGTATATTTCCATTCCAATAAAAAATCTTTTGTATATAAATTAGTATCTCTATCAATCATTGTGGCACAATTTTGACAAAGCCAAATCCCATTGTTAATTGATGCCCGTTCTTCTGAACTCAATGACCCATCATATCTTGGACCACCCTCAGAAGCAGCGCATATATGCGCTGCAACCCCAATGTTGATGTGCTGACTATTACTTTCACCACTTGGGCCACTGGTAGTTTTTCTACAATCAGGATTACTGCAGATGAAACCTACGCGATGAGCTAAACTCATTTTAACATTTCTTGGAAAATCGTCGCGCATTCATATTCCCCATTTAAACTGAAACCTGCTACGCCTTTGCTCAATAATTAATATATAATATATTAATTAAGCCATCTATATTTTGGAGGTATCCAGGCGCCCTCCGCCAATCATAACATTGCCTGCGACCGATACCGAACAATGGCTGTATTTTGGTTGTATAATACGGGCAAAGCCATGTGGCTAACATAGCAAGGGTATATTAATTAAGACCATTCGTCAACACAAACGTGTTATTTCGAAATAAAAGGCAGAAATGGCAGAAATGGGGTTACTGTTCACGCCCAACAGAGCTTAGGGACTTGACACATGCGGAACCTGCCACGCCTGAAATATAGAGATTTTTGTATGTAAAAGGGAATCGATTGTAAAACGGTATGAGCAAACCACATAGGATTTTTTGAGCCAAAATTTATCTCGTTTCTATTACTCTAATCATTCCTCATAATGTCCTTTACATGAAAATATGACTAAGTTCTGTTCATTATCACCGATGTAAACGAGACTGTTTCCGTCATCAATGCGACGGCTATACTCTTTTCGGTTTTTCAGTACTTACGGTTTTCCCAGCCCTTTCATAAAACCCTCGCGTTGTATGCTCTGAATAAGTGCATTGATACGTTTCAGCGTTTTTTTGTCTTCGGATTGCCATGCAATATACTGGCTCATGGCGCTTTCAGTAAATATAACCCTCATTTCTCCATGTCCTCTAATTCTTCCATCGTTTTGATGACAACGTGTCCATCGGCATACTGTTTCACTGATTCGTCAAGCATAGTGAGGTATTCAGCATTGCGCCGAGTCTTTTCGAGTTCGTTGTATTCTCTTTCACTCAAAACGACGAGGTTTTCATTGCGAGGACGGGCAATCAAAACCCTTTCTCCCGCGTTTATAAGATCGCTCACACGTTTGAAGTCGTTTCGAAAATCGATTGTTCGTAATGCTATCATGGCTACCACCCCTTGGCTATTGTATTATGTACTAATTTTAATACATTAAAATGTATTTGTAAAGCTGTTTCCTTATTTACTACATATTATCAACCTTATCAACCCAATCAGGGTTACTGTTCACACCAGACAGAGCCTATGGAACACTACCTTCTGGCGACTCTGCCCGCCGGAACACGTGGGGACGGTTCTCTTGTGTTATGATTCTCAACACAAGAGAACCATCCTCTGTGTTCATGGGTGTAACAGAGTTCGGGGCGCACGTGCGCAAGTACTTTACAGTAGACAGGGAAAACGGGGTTGATGTCGAAAAAATGGAAGGAGTGATAAGCAAGGACGCTTCAGTTTTCGGAACGTATTTGCATGGGATATTTGACAACCCTGAATTCACAAGAGATATTCTTAATAACCTTACGGCGGACTCCGGTAAATTGAAATCCAAAGTTCTACTTTGTAAGAGTAACTTCTACCCATAAGTCAGTCGGAGCAAAAAAAACGCAATTATTCTGCCATATTGTTCCAAAAA
>JGI24702J35022_10002841_pt1 | contig 10492 bp, 7 predicted proteins | sample TergutTh196P4_FD_35022 | JGI IMG/M metagenome (IMG submission 35022)
GCACGCTTGGCCCCCGCGGGCATAGGGATGCTCTGGCCGCGGCAGGCCATGGCTTTGTGGCCGGTGGTGAACCGCACGCCCCCGCTCACAATCTCCTCCGGGAATAACTCCGCCGGGATGGTGACCATCTCCGTGCGATTGCCGTTGGGCGTGACGGCGGTCCTGTCGCATGGCAGCTTGACAGGCTCTTGTTTTGCCTGCATTGCCTGTATCCGCGGCTTTTGCAGGGTGAGGGCAAAGGTTCTGACCTCGAAGGGCCTCATATCGAAGACCAGCGCGCCGCCTTCGACATGCGCGTCGCGCAAAAATGTCTCCACGGCGAGGGTTTCGCACGCGCGCTCGATGCCGTCACCCAGGGTGAAGCGCACGCCCCTCGCCGGTTTGCCCGCGCCCTCGTTGAAGCGGACGACGAGCTCTGTTGCTCCCCCCTGGCCTGCGGGCCATCCCCCCTCGTGAACGAATGGGGCTTGGGGCTTCTTGATTGCTCGCAAGATGACGCTGTTATCGCTCAGCGCGCCGAAGGCGTATCCGCCGCCCAGAGCGCCCGGGTGTCGATCCGTGACGAAGGCCCCCATGGGCTGGTTGAATGCCGCCGCGGCGGCCTGCGTTCCGCTGTCATAACTGCCCGCGTGGGGGTAGATACCGAAGGCGAAGCGGTTCAGGCCCTGGTCCATCAGGTGCTGCGAGGACTCCCAGCGGTAGGGCTTGGCGGGCGTGTGGATGAGCGTCAGGCGCAGAGTGTTGTCCGAGGGCTTGTCGGCCCCGGACTTCGAGTCGCTGAGGATGGATACGCCATACGCCCCGTGTCCGCCCGGGGCGTCGTCATCCTGCGAAATGTCCATCCAGTTTTGCAGGGGGACCTCGTGGAGCTTGGGGGAATTGGTGGGGCGTTCGCGCACGCCCAGGCCCAGGTCATAGGCGGCGTTTTCGTTGGACACGTCCAGGGGGAACTCGGCCTTGAGCAGCGTGCCGGTCTCGCGCCAGTCGATCTCGTTTTCGCAGCGCAGCCAGGCGGCCCCGGCGTCCAGGGAGACACGCTGCGTGAAGCGCGAAGCGCCCAGGCGCCGCGTGATCTCCAGGGCGGCGCGCGCCGGGCCGGTTTCGGCGATCTTGAAATTCGCGTTGTCCGGATAGCGCTTGTCCGCGCTCATCACGTCGGCGTAGGCGACCTCCCAGGCGGGCCAGTTGGCCGGGTCGTCCGGCAGGGCGGCCATGCGCACGGGGGCGGACAGGGCCTCCCGGTTGTTCTTCCTATCAAAAACGCTTGCGATGTCGCCGTTGCCGTCGAAGGTGACGGTCAGGTACTCGTTTTCAAGGGTGCGCTCCGTGATGCGCAGCGTGTTTTCTGTTTCGGGCTGTTCTTCCACGAGCTGAATGTCGTAGGCCTTCCAGGAGAGGCCGGGCAGGTCGGCCAGGAAGGTGACTGTGCGCCCGGAGGCCTGGGCGGGGACTTCAAGGCCTTGGCTGTCGACGACCTTCACCGGCCCGGCAGCCATGGGCAGGGTGACGCTGACGGCCTCCGCGCGGGCGTATTGCAGCGTATTGTTGACGATCACCGGAGTTCCCCGCGCGAAGGAGGTATCGAGCACGGAGGCGACCGAACGGTTGGCATAGGTGTACTCCTCGGCCAGCTGGTTCAGGGAGAGCATGTAGTCGTTCCAGTTGCGCTTATAGCAGGCCTGGAAGGAGGTGCCGGTGAGGTCGTCGTGGAAATGATGGGCGAGAACGCGCTTCCAGGCCTCCGTGAGGCGCTCCCGCGGGTATTGCGCGCAGCCCAGCCAGCCGGCGGCGGAAAGGGCGCGCTCGGCGGCGTCGGCCAGCTGCTCGCAGCGGCGGTTCCACCGGTGGCCGATGGCCCGGGAGGTGTAGCTGCCCGCGCCGTGCTCGGTGAGGAGGAATTCGCCCCGGTGGGTGGGCAGCGCGGCGATCTGCTCAGGCGTGAGCTCGTTCAGGATGGCGTCGTAGACGTCGCGGGCCCTGGAGGACAGGACCTGTATCTCAGACGAGGCGTTGGCGCGGGCCTCTTTACTCATGTGCTTGACGGAGTATTTCGAGGGCGCGCCGCCCATATCGCCCGTGCCGATCATCTTGGGGGTGAAGGGCATGGCGTGGTCGTCCGCGTTGCGGCCCAGTTGATCCACCAGGCCCTTGTCGCCCCGGAAGGCGCCGGGCGAGGCGGAATAGTGGCCGGGGCGGATGCTCGCAAAGACACTGTTACCGCCCACGCCCACCCACCGGCCGATGTCGAAGGGCCGGCCCGCGCTGCTGCCCCAGGTGAGCTTGCAGGTGGTGAAGCCGTACAGCCCGCTGTGGGCCATGACCGCGGGCAGGGCATAGCCGAAGCCGAAGCAGTCGGGCAGGAAGATGTCCACGCAGCGCAGGCCGAAGTTTTTCTCGAAGTACCCGTTGCCCAGCAGGATGCTCCGGAACAGGGCCTCCGGCGAGGGGGTGTTCACGTCGCCGTTCTCGTAGGAGCTGCCCGTGGGGATCCAGCGGCCCTGGGCCACGTAGTCTTTCACGCGCGCAAAGTTTTCGGGGTAGTACTCCTCCATGAGCTCGTAGCGGTATGCGCCCTCGAAGTTGAACTTGTATTCGGGGTACTTCCCGAACAGCTTGAAATTGCGGCGCATGGTGTGGGGGATGAGATGCTTGATTGTCGTCTCCAGGGTCCACAGCCAGGAGGTGTCCAGGTGGGCGGTGGCGATGGTGAAGATTGTTTTGGGCATGACTACACTCCTACAGGTTATGCTATTTCAGGAATCCTTCCAGGCACTTCTTGTTTTTCTGTATCATCTCCGCGAAGAGCTTTTTGCCCTTCTCGAGGCCGATGCGGACGACCTGCGGGTCACGGCAGAACACGGCCTCCAGGACGGATCTGTCCTTGTTGAAATAGGCCTCCACGTAGTCCTTCTGGTTCTGGGCGTGGATGTTCACGAGCTCCGCGGCGGCGGGGGGCATCTCCCCGGCGTCCAGGGCGACGACGCTGTCCAGGGAGAAGGCGGCGTTGGTCTCCACGGCGGTGCCCAGCACGATGTTCTTCAGCTGGCCCTTGTTGGGCAGGTTCACGTTGGTGACGAAATCCCCCAGGCCGCAGATGGCGGTGATCTGCTTGACGCCCTCCTCGCCGGAGCCCTTGATCTTCGGATTGTAGAAGGGCGTGCCCGCGAGATATGTCATGAGCACCAGGAGCCGGTTGGCGATCATCCTGCCCCAGACGGGGGTGAGCTCGAAGCCGTATTTGAGCACGTGCCTGTCGGTGAGGAACAGCTCCGGCACGAACTCGCACAGGTGCCTGTCGCCGGCCGCCGCCGCCGCGCCGAATTGCTCGAAGAGGGTGTATTTCACGTGGTGCTCGTTGATGAAGCGCTTTTTGACGGCGGGCTTGCCCTTCAGGCGCGCGATGTTGTTCTCCTCGAACATCTTGATGTAGGCCGCGTAAATGGGCATCAGGTCCAGTCCGCCGTGCCCGGCCCTGTTGATCCAGGTGAAATGGTTGACCCCCTGCACGTTGGTCTGCATGGTTTGGCGGCTGAAGGACTTGAAGGACTTGAAGTCGTTGAAGTCCTTGCCCTGGGCGGCCAGCCCGGCCTTGACGGCCTTCAAATCGGAGTTCATGAAGGCCTGTTTGCCCTCGTCGGATAAGCTCAAGTACATCCCCGCGATGCGGCACATCAGGTTCTGCGTGCCGAAGACCTCGTGGCAGCAGCCGAAGGCCTTGATCTCGGGAAACTCATAGTAGAGGGTGTTCATGCAGATAGACATGGGGTTGGTGTAGTTGATCACCCAGGCCTGCGGGCAGTGCTCGCGGATCTTTTTCGCGAAAAAGATATACGACGGGATGGTGCGCAGGGCGCGGGAGTAGCCGCCCGCGCCGGCGCTGTCCCCCACGGGCTGCCAGATGCCGTATTTCCGGGGGTAGTGCACGTCCACGTACATGTTCTTCATCTGGTAGGGCAGGATGGAGATGATGACGAAGTCCGCGCCGGCAAGGGCGGTGTCGATGTTCTCGTGCACGGTGCAGGTCCACTTGCTTTTGATTTTTTCGGGGTTGGTTTTCGCCAGCTTGCCGAAGAATTTCTGGTTGCGCCGGGCGGCGGGCAGGTCGATGTCGTACAGGCGCAGCTCGCCCTCAAGCCGAGATTGGGTAAGCAGGTCGGCGAAGTACTTGTGGGCCCAGGCCTTTGAGCCGCCGCCGATGTAGGTGATGGTGATTTTGGGCATGGTTATGGCTCCTTTACTAATGCTGAATTATGAATGCAAAATGCTGAATTTTGTGGCTCCGCGATGCCTTGTCAAGCTCCCCCCTGTCGCTGCGACGACATCCCCCCTCACAAACGAGGGGGGCTTGGGGATTAGGCGCGTCGCTGCGCGATGGTGCTCCGCACTTCCCCCTCGGCGCTCCGCACCGGCCCCCCAAGGGGGGCATCCTGACGGTGCTATAGTCGTTCCTGCACAGCTTGGTCTATTATTTTTCGAGCAGATTCGAAACGATAGTCAATGTCGTCGTTGGTGAATCTCATAACGGCTATATCGATTTGATTGAGCGTCAGCGTACGAATATGATCATATTCCATGGCATCCGGCTTTAGGTGCTGCGTACCGTCCACCTCGATAACAAGCTTAGCCTTGTCACAGTAAAAGTCGGCAATGTAGTGATAAATAACCGCCTGCCTGCGAAAGCGTACAGGGTAGTTGCGCAGAAACCCAAACCAAAGATGCTGCTCCTGCGGTGTCATGCTGCTGCGCATTTCCTTTGCTCGAGGAATCAGATTATGGTTGTATTCATGCGGTATAGCAAAACCTCGAAAGAAAATAAGTCTTTCCCTTTCGTCAGGATGCCCCCCTTGGGGGGCCGCGCAGCGAGGGGGAAGTGCAGGGCACTCGCGCAGCGACAGGGCACCTGGCAACCTTGCACAAAATTGGGTTTTGACGTCAAAGCATTTTTTCGTGCATTATTCCGTCTTGCAAATGCCTGATGTCATTGCTATACTATAGATAGACAAACGGGGAGGGCAAGCACATGATCTACGGCATGGTATCCGATTACGCGTTTTTAGAGCTCTGCGTCCTGAAGGAAAAAGCCGAGGCCGCGCTCAAGAGCATAATAGAGGACGCAGCGTGCCAGCGCGCCCAGACGCTCGCCGAAATCGCAGGCGATTATCTTGCCTCGATGGACAAAATGATAGAAGCCATGCAGGAAAATAAAATCGCTGCTCCCTCGTGATCCGCACCGTTTCCTACCAGTTCTGTACCATCTCCATCGCGATTTGCTCCCACCGGAAAATATTCTCCGGGCGGTCGTGGCAGGTGCTGATGTCCTTGAGGGTGATGTCCAGGCCGCGCACATTGTTGCGCTTGCAGGCGGAGAGGATTTCGCCGAGTTCGCGGCGCAGGGCGTCCTCGTTCAGGATGGGCACGGCCACGGCGGCGGGGTTGGGCTTGGCTGACACAACGTAGCGCGGGCCGATGATCTCGGCGGCCATGTTGACGTCGGCCCAGGGGGTGACGCCGATTTTGCGGAGATTGGGGATTTTCTCCACCAGATCGATCTTGTTATGCAATGGCTCGCAGCAGCCGTAGTAGACCAGACCGCACGTTCCAACAGTACGTTTCATGTATTCCAGGTCGAATTCGTCGTGCATTTCGCGGCTGACGGCGCCGAAGATCTGCGCCGTACCACGGCCCCAGATGTTCTTGCGGGTGACGGCGCCACCGGCGGGCTTGGGCAGGTTCTCGGAGAGATAGGGGGTGCAGTGGAGGGTGTGGCCCGCATGGTCCAGCAGGCCCAGGGCCTCGCGCTGGTCGAGCTCGGCCTCCTTGCACTGGGTGATTTTCTCGATCACGGCATGGCTGTACTCCGGGCGGTCGGCCAGGTCGATCAGCAGGGGCGTCACGCCGCGGTAGCGGGAGATATCGTCCCAGCTGGCCACACCGCACTGGGTGGCCCCGGTGACGCGCACGGGCAGGATGTCGCCGACAGCCTCGCCTATCTTCGTCCAGCCGGCCCGGGTGGATTCTTCATCGTAGGTGAGCACGGGGGGGTGGATGCGCTCCAGGGCCGCCTCGTCCGCCAGCTGGTCCTCGTACTCGTGGGAGATGATGCTGGTGGCCTGGCCGGAGGCAAGGGTGCGCTCCTTGACGCCGATGCCGATGCCCGTGGAGCGCACTACCTTGCCCACGCCGACATAATTTTGCAGGAACATGTCGCCGGGAAAGTGCCTGTACTTGAACAGCTCGCGGCGCATCCACCACTCCACGCCGCGCAGGTCCGGGTCCTCGCAGCGGCAGGCCAGCGAGCCGTCGAAGTCCATCTGCTGCCAGGGGATTTCGTCGAGCATCACCACCGGGCGGAGCATGCGCAGGTCGTTGGAGGCCGTGTGCAGCTGCCTGCGCTCAAAGTTGCGGGGCTCGGCGGCGGCCTGTGCGTAGGCTTGGGCGAGGGGGCGGAGGATTGATTCGTCGTGGGTCATGGTAATTCTCCTGATGTGATTTCATTCTGATGCTCATACAGCCATTTATCACACGCCTCGGCCCATTGGCCGCACGCGTCCCACTGCGGTGTATGCGCGGCAAAGGCAGAGAGCGCAACCCGGCGCATTTGCGCATGGATGTGCTCGATCAAGCGTGCCCGCGTTTTATTTGGCAAGCCGTAGGCATCCAACAGAACTTTGATTTTGTGCCCCGCATCTGCCGGGGTGTTGTCCGCGTTCCCGATGTCGCACCACATCCACGCGGCGTAGGCCACGTCATCCAGTGGGTCGCCGGTTTGTGCGGCGTCCCAATCGAAAACCGCGTAGGGCAGGCCGTTCCGGAACATGAAATTGCAGGGGGAGAGATCGTTGTGGCAGACAGTCTGCCCAAAGGCTTGGGCGTCGGAGATGGCGGGGAAATCGGACAGCGCATCGTGAAGCTCGCGAATGATCTGGCCCGCCGCGTACAACTGGGCATCGTTAAAACACCCCAAGTTATCCGGCGATTCGCCCTCCAGATAAGTCGTGACCTCGCGCCCGTCCTGCGCAATGCCGATGAATCGAGGCGCGGCGAAACACCGCTTCCGCTCCAGCCAACGCAGGACCCGGTGAACGAAGTCCGCGTTTGCGCAGCAGGGCCGATAGACATATCCGCCTTTGCGTACGACACCTTGCGTTACCCTGCCGCCGGTGAGAGGAATTTCTTCCATGCCCCTCACCCCTCGTCTATCACCGAAATCATCGCCAGGTAGTTCTCTATCGGGCAGAAATCCGGCACGCTGTTGCCGCTGCCCAGGGCATAGCCGCCGCGTTCTGACACACGCGTGAGCATGGCGCGGGCGCGGGCCTTGATCTCCTCCGGCGTGGACGTGCAGAGAAAATGCAGGTCCATGCCGCCCAGGACGGCCATCTGGCCCCCGGGCAGACTGCCGCCAATGAACAGCTCGTAGGCCTCCTCCACGGGGAGGATGTTGTCCTCGTAGGAGTGGCGGGCGTCGAAGCCCATGTCAAACAGGTCGTCTATGATATCGGAGAAATTGCCGCAGGAGTGCAGCACCGCGGGCTTACCGGCCGCGTGGGCGGCGCGCACGATCTCCCTGTGCCAGGGGAACACGTATTTGCGCATGTCCGCCGGGGAGAGCATGGTCTGCCGGTTGAAGCCCCAGTCGTCGTTGGACATGAGCAGGCCCACGCTGTCGTATTGCACCGCGATGCGGTAGTACTCCAGCAGCCCGCTGCCCACCCGCTCGAAAATGTCGGACGCGAGCCGCGGGTCGTCGTAGAGCATGAAGCACAGGTTGTCGTAGCCCGTGAGCCTGATGACGTTTTCCAGCACGCCGCACGGGCCGCGCACCATGAGCTTCATGCCGGGGGGCAGCTCGCCCTCCAGGCGGCTGTAGCCGCAGGCCTTCGGGTCCTGCCAGGGGTAGGCGTCAAAGCCCGCACGATCGGTGATCGTGGGCGAATCGTTGAGGGAGAAGGTTTTCGCATCGCCCCTGTGGCTGCCCTGCGTACTCGGGAACCCGAAGTCCGAGGCGCACACGCTGGCGTAATCGTAGCCCAGCGCCGCGTAGGCCTCCGGCGTTGTTTTCGCGCCGCCCTCCATGGCGTAACGCATGGCCGGGCCGTCGATGAACAACTCGAACAGCACAGGCCGGTCGGGGGGGCGGCGGTCCAGGACCTTGAGGAGCTGGGTAAAATCAGGGTTTCTCATGCCCCCAGCCTCGGCAGGATGGGCGTGGGGAACACATCCGGCCCGAAGCCCATGACGCGGCCCAGCTGCACGCCGATCTGGCGGTTCTTCCACACGCCGCCGCCAACGAAGCCAGCGTCCGTGACGTTGACGAACACCGGCACGTTGGCCATGGTGTGGCCGCCGGAGGTGAAGACATACGCGCCGCTTTGCAGCTTGACGCCGCCGGTCTCATGGTCGGCGGTGACGAGCACCAGGGTCTCGCCGTCCGCTTCGGCGAACGCCAGGGCCTCCGCGATGGCGTCGTCGAACGCACGCACGTGCGCCACGGTCTCGTCCGTTTTATTGCTGTGGGCGTGCTTATCGATGTGCGCGCCCTCCACCATGAGGAAAAAGCCGTTCTCGTTGTCCAGTATGGCAATGGCCTTCCCGGTCATCTCCGCCAGGGTGGGGGTATCGTTCTCATTGGTGAGGTTGCCCAGGTCGCCGCCGCTGAACTGGCCGAAGCTGCGGCTGCCCGCAGGCAGGGCATCCATTTCGGTTTCCGTTTTGATGAAATAGGCAAAGTCGTTTTCCTTCGCCTTCGCCTCGGTGACCGATGCGCTGCCCGCGCCCCAAATGAGGGTCAGGCCGGAGGTAAGCTGGCCGTTGGATATCTCCGCCTCGCCGTTGCGGCTGGCGGTGTGGGCGCTGAAGGCCGCGGGCGTGGCCCCGCTGGTGCTGTCCGTTGTGACCACCCCGGCCAGCCTTCCATTTTCGATGGCCAGCTCCGCGACGGAGGCGGGCGTGGCGATCCACATCTTGGGGTCCAGGGCGAACACGCCGATCTGGCCGGAGATGTTGCGGATGCCGCAGGCGAGGGCCGTGCCTCCGGCGGCGGAATCGGTGACGATGAAGCCGGGCCAGCTGTTGGTCTGGCTTTGCCCGCGGATAGGCATGCGCGCCTGGTCCTCCATCACCAGGTCACCCGGGGTTTTGTCCTTGGCGAGTTCAAGATGATTCTCGCCCATGCCGTCGCCGATCAGCAAAATGACATTTTTGTATTCCTTGTACTGTGTCTCGTTGACGCCGCCGCGCAGGCCGACCAGGCCGGAAAACAGAACCAGGGGCGCGCAGAGGTACGCGAGGATCTGTTGCAGGAATTCCATGATTATGCCTCCTATGTAATTTATTTATTGTAATCCGTTATGCTCATTATAGCAGGGATTGCGAGGGATGGCAAGGAGTTTTTGTATGGTTCACCCCACCATTTTACGCCTCTGCAGGAACACCTGGTTGCGATTCAGATAGGACTTCTGCCTGCATTTGGTCAGACACTTGCGGCCCTCGGCGGAGCGGGTGTAGATCAGCTCGAAGCGGCCCGCCTGTTTTTGCAGGAGCTTCGCCAGCACCTGCGCGCTCTCCTTGTTCGCGCCGATGGCCGAGGGGCAGGCGTAGCTGTTGGAATAGGACAGCCCGGGCAGGAGCCTGTATTTCTTCACCATGACGTAGCGGGGGTTGTCGATGGCGGAGAGCAGCTCGGCCATCGCCTTGCCGAAGACCTCGTTGTCGTGGGCGGAGGCCCCCGTGATCACGCAGCTTGTATAGCCCTTTGCGCCGGCGCGCATGGAGATACGCGCGTTTTTGCTTTCGATAAGCCCAAGCTTTTTCATGGCCTTCAGCAGGCACCCGGCGAGGGTTTTGACTGTTTTTTTGGGAGAGATGAAATTCAGCAGGCGCTTCAGGTTGGCCAGCAGGAAACACACCAGGACGACGGCCAGGCTCCAGCAAAGGATGGTGAGCGCCGTATTTTCGACGATGACAGGGACAGCGGCCATGCCCGCGATCGCCAGCCCGGCGGCAAGGGCCCAGCAGATTACGGCGAAAATATTCACCAGCAGGTAGCGCGCCGGGCGGGCGCCCTTGGGCGCCTCGCAGCTGTCGGAGACCTGGGGCTTGCTGAATTTTCCGAGGGTGGCCGTCCAGCTCTCGGCCATGTTTTGGCGGGCGGCGGCCATCTCGAGGGTTTTGGCGTTGATGCCCGCGTAGCCCGGTTCGTCGAAGGGGGGCTGGATGGTGTCCAGCCGGGCGATGCCGCTCTCGATGGTGCCTCCATGGTAGGACGGAGCCAAAAAGCCCAGGAAGCGCCGCTGCAGGGTATCGTAGTCCGCGCTGACGACCTTGCCGGTCTCCTTTGAGGGCTCCACGGTCACCAGGTGCCAGATGTTCGCGGTTTTATCCGGCACGCGCTTGTCGGTGCGGATGGCGCGGCCGCGCATCTGGTTGGAGAGCATGAAGCTGCCCACGAAGCTGGCGAGGATCAGCGCGTTGATGCCCGGGGAGTCCCAGC
>JGI24702J35022_10002842_pt1 | contig 10490 bp, 8 predicted proteins | sample TergutTh196P4_FD_35022 | JGI IMG/M metagenome (IMG submission 35022)
GTGTGTGCGTCCGCTGCGAGCGCCAAATTCCGACAGCACTTTTCCGCAAACCGGCATTACAAAACCGCCTGTTCCTGCGGGTATCAGATTCAAGCTAACCATACCGGACGACTTGTGGTCGTTATTGGTTCGTATATGCTCGGTATTCCAACTGTTTCCGTAATACTCGCGGGCAGGATAACTGGAAGATGTTTTGACAGGAGAGGCGGATTTGGATGCAGTTCCTTTGCGAGATATTTTGCAACCCAGCACAAGAAGCCCCAATACAAGCATCAGGTACACTATTCGGAAGAAGCATGGTTTATATTTTGAAACACAGAGCATCTTAAAATTATGAATAATGAATCATGAATTATTAATTGTCAATTGTTCAAATATTTCCGGACGTAGCCGTTTGGTTCGTTCCATGGATTGATCGAATTTCCACTGGTCGATGGCGGCTGCATTACCCTGCAACAGTATCTCGGGAACTTTCCAGCCGTTAAATTCAGCGGGGCGCGTATACACCGGTGGCGCCAGCAGATTATCCTGAAACGAGTCAGTAAGCGCTGAACTTTCGTCGCCCAAAGCGCCCGGTAGCAACCTGATCACGGCATCGCAAATGACCGTTGCCGCTAATTCGCCTCCGGTGAGCACGTAATTGCCGATGGATATTTCTTTTGTGATGAGATGTTCGCGAATCCGGTGGTCTATTCCCTTGTAATGGCCACACAATATAATAATATTGCCAAGCGTAGAAAGACGATTGGCCTCCTTTTGATCAAACTGTACGCCATCGGGCGAAGTATAAATCACTTCGTCGTAAGTTCGCTGGTTTTTTAATTCAGTGATGGCGCGGTATACCGGTTCAATCATCATCACCATACCTGCGTCGCCGCTGAAGGCATAATCGTCAACACGCCGGTGTTTTCCTGCAGCGTAGTCGCGAATGTTATGAAGGATCAGTTCTACTATTCCCTTCGTTTTAGCCCTTTGGATGATGGAATGTGCAAACGGGCTTTCAAGTAATTCGGGTATTATGGTAAGAATATCAATGCGAATCATGTTCAGAAATAAACATCTTCCTGTAACAGCGTCTGCGTATGTAAAGTTCCTTATCGTAGTTTTTCCATACCGATATGGCGTGGAAGTTGCTTTCGAGTTGTGGATTGGCAACGGCTATTTTGATATTGTTGCGGATATAGGTTTTGTTCAATTCGGCATAATAGAGCGAGTGTACGCCTTTGTTTTGCCATTCGGGCAATACTCCGTTGAGATACAAGTCGACAGCATCATTTTTTCGTAAAGCCTTCAGGAGACAAATAAACCCGAAGGGGAACAATCGTCCTCTGGCTTTTTGCATTGCTTTGGACAGCGAAGGCATACTTATGGCAAAACCGATAATCTTATCGGATGCATCGGCAATGAAACAAACATATTCGGGTTTGATGAAACTGAAATATTTCTTGACGTAGTAATCTATTTCCCGTTCGGTAAGCGCCACGAAACCATATAGATTGACAAACGCAGCGTTGAGTACTTCGAAAACTTCTTTGGCGCGGGGCAGTATTTCGCGTACCGAAGCAAATTGTAATACCCGCAGGTTGTATTTTTGCATGATCATGGAATTGATACGCTGCACTTTTTCGGGGATGGGCTGCGAGGCGTTGAAAGTGTATTGAATCCAGTCTTCAACTTTGGCATATCCGTATTTTTCGAAATGATCAACGTAATACGGGTAATTGTAGATATTGGCAATGGTAGGCAATTTGTCGAAGCCATCTACCAGCAGGCCTTCGTTGTCCATGTCGGTAAATCCGAGCGGCCCGTGCGTTCCATCCATTCCCCGTTCTTTTGCCCAGTTTTCTACAGTTTGGAAAAGCGCTCCCGAAACGTCCATGTCATCTATGAAATCAACCCAGCCGATACGTACTAATCGTTGTCTCCATTTGTCAATAGCGCGCTGGTTAATGATTCCCGCAATACGCCCGACAATTTCGCCGTCCTTGTATGCTAACCAGTATTTTGCTTCGCAATATTCGAACGACGGGTTGATCTCTTTCCGCAAAGTATCCATTTCATCGCTGATAAGCGGAGGTACCCAGTATTTATTGTTCGCAAACAGTTTGAATGGAAACATTACGAACCGTTTCAACTCTTTTCTCGAAATAACTTCATGTATTGTAATGTTCATAATATCAAATAATTTCAAGATATTTCCCGATTTTCACTAACTTTTCGATGGCATAGTCTATTTGGTCGTATTTATGGGTAGCCATCAGGTTAAACCGTATCAGGGTTGAATCTTCAGCCACAGCCGGCGACAATACAGGGTTTATAAAAATTCCTTCGTCAAGCAAAAGTTTGGTTAACTGGAAGGTTTTCATATTGTCGCGTACCATCAGTGGTATAATGGGTGATTGAGTCGCGCCAAGGTCAAAACCGGCTTCTTTCAAGTGACTGATGGTATAATGGGTCATCTCCCACAGGTGTTGTATGCGTTCAGGCTCATCCTTCATTACGTCAAGGGCAGCAATAACGCTGGCAGCGGCAGGAGGCGCTATACTTGCACTAAACATTAGCGAGCGCGAATGGTGCATCAGGAAATTGATGGTAGAACTGTTGCTGGCAATGAAACCACCAATAGAAGCCAATGATTTACTAAATGTACCCATGATCAGATTGGTACGTTCGGTCAGGCCGAAATGCGACGAAACACCGCGTCCGCCCTCACCAAGCACGCCAAGAGAATGGGCGTCGTCGACCATCACCGTTCCCTGGTATTTTTCGGAAAGTTCAATAATATGGGGCAAGTCGGCAATATCACCGTCCATACTGTAAATGCCTTCAACAACGATCAGTTTCATCCGGTCGGGTTCGCAACGCTGCAAAATCTTTTCCAATGAATCCATGTCGTTATGTTTGAATTTTAACACTTTAGAAAACGACAAACGACTACCTTCGATGATCGAAGCGTGGTCGAGTTCATCGAGGATGATGTAATCATTGCGTCCTGTGAAAGTGGGCACTACGCCTATATTCACCTGAAAGCCGGTGCTGTACACGATTGCTTCTTCCTTACCTACGAAATCGGCTAATCTTCGTTCCAACTCGAGGTGAAGATCTAATGTACCGTTCAGAAAACGTGATCCGGCACACCCTGTTCCATATTTATTGATAGCTGCTTTGGCCGCTTCTTTAACTTTGGGATGATTGGTCAGTCCCAAATAACTGTTGGACCCAAACATGAGCACTTTTCGTCCGTTCATTATCACTTCGGTATCCTGGTCTGACTCGATAACCCTGAAATACGGATAAAGACCTAATGCTTTTACCTTTTGCGGTTCTGTATAAGCCTCAGTTCTTTGGACTAATAGATTTTTTTGCATATTGGTCATCTTTTTTTGGTTTGGTTGATTTGGTTTGATGATCACTAAGGTAAACAACAAAAAACAAGGAAATCAGGCCAGTAAAATATCTGGCCAATTTCCGGACGGCAAAGATAGATAAATTTTGAATCAATTGTTTTCGGAAGCAATAAAATAATCCGGTGTTGTATAAAATTATTGTAATAACTTTGTGGAAATAGAAAAAACAGAGTTCGTAAGTTATTTTATCCATTTTATCATAATGATCCAATGAAAAACACATTTATTTTACCGTTTGCCTGTCTTTCATTTACAGGCATATATGCACAGTCAAAAGTACAGCAGCCACCAAATATTATTTTTATTTTGGCTGACGATTTAGGCTGGAACGATTTGAGTTGTACAGGTAGCCGTTATTATGAATCTCCTCATATTGACAGGATTGCTCAAAAAGGTGTTCGTTTTACACAGGGATATGCAGCCTGTCAGGTTTCAAGCCCGTCGCGGGCAAGTATATTGACCGGAAAATTTCCTGCCCGCCATGGAATCACCAGTTGGATTGGCGAAGCAACGGGCGAAGCATGGCGTGAAATGGGACGGTATTCAAAATTACTGCCTGCAGAATATGTTCATCAGCTTCCCCTTTCAGAAACGACCTTGCCCGAAGTGCTAAGGGAAAATGGCTACCGGACATTTATGGCAGGTAAATGGCATCTGGGAGGCAAAGGCTCCTATCCTGAAGATCATGGTTTCGACATCAACATGGGAGGCTTTGAAGCCGGTTCGCCTCCGGGTGGTTATTTTTCGCCTTATCGAAATCCGAAATTAAATGACGGCCCCAAAGGTGAAAATCTCTCCATGCGTTTAGCCTGCGAAACGGCTTCATTTATCGAAACGCATACGAAAAAAAACCAAAACCAGCCCTTCTTTGTTTATTTAGCCTTTTACGCTGTACATGCGCCTTTAGAGACCACCGAACAGAACTGGCGATATTTCAGAGAAAAAGCTGTAAAAGAGGATGTTGAAAATGAGGCTTTTAAGATCGATCGCACGCTGCCTGTCCGTCAAGTGCAGGACAATCCGGTTTATGCCGGTTTGATCAAACAAATGGACGATGCTGTTGGCACACTGTTGGATAAATTAGAAGAATTGGGTTTGGATAAAAACACGATCATTGTATTTACCAGTGATAACGGAGGCGTTTCATCCGGCGATGCATTTGCTACCAGCAACCTTCCGTTTCGTGGAGGGAAAGGCCGTCAATGGGAAGGAGGATTGCGGGTGCCGGTATTGATTCAATATCCCGAATGTAAAAATCCCGGGACAACCTGTGATGTACCTGTCACCGGGACTGATTTTTATCCTACTTTTCTCGATATGGCCGCAATACCTTTAATGCCGGAACAACATCAGGATGGTGTGTCCATAAAACCGCTTTTAGAAGGGAAAAACATAGCTTCGCATCCTCTGTACTGGCATTATCCGCATTACGGAAATCAGGGAGGCGAACCGTCATCGGTCATCCGCGTAGACGACTGGAAACTGATTCATTATTACGAAGATGGGAGGAACGAACTGTACAACCTTCGTATGGACAAATCGGAATTGGAGCCGTTGAATGTACAATACCCCGAAAAGGTAACATTGCTTAGTGAAAAACTTTCTGTTTGGTTGACTGAAATGAACGCTCTTTATCCGCTTGCTGATCCTGCATACGATCCGGTAAAAGAGGCTGCATATAAAAATCAGCAACAAACAGTTCGCAAACAGCAACTTGAAACACAAAGGAAACAAATGTTGGCGCCGGACTATCTACCCAATGCCAACTGGTGGGGATCTGCGACGGTTGATTGATGGCGATACCACCGGTTTGGAACAAAGCCTCTGTGAAATACCGTCTTATGTACCGAAAAAGAAAACGCCCGTCGGATAGTTGTGAAATAATCAGGAAACTGAAAATCTCATACAGAGGTTTCAGTTTCCTGAAATAATTTTTTAGTCTAAAATTCTACTCTGTTAGAATAGACCCACAGCGCTTGAAATGAAAATAGCTGCAAAGATCGGCGTAAGAATTGCTCCGATCACTAACGACGCAGCAAACAAGCATACAAGACTGATAATGAAATAAACGACGCTCTTGTCTGCAGGTGTTTTCATCATGGGTTGCAAGCCAATATACAGGATATACAATCCATACAGACCGGCAATGAGTGCAAGAATTCCCAGCGACGGGAGAATGTAGAATACACCTGCAATATAAGCCGGCGTATTAGCATAAACGACCAACGCAAAAGCCTGGTCGAAATTCTTTTCCGAGCCAAACGACGTGGCCAGCAGATTGATGACCCATGCGGCAAGGTAAGCTCCACCGACTGTGGAAATATACGAAATGAGGGCGCTTCTGATACCCAGGGTAAGTGTTCCGCCAACTTTAATGCCCAGAACGGTAGTTCCTATAAACCCTTGTCCGATAAACTGCCCTACTGCCGGTATAAGCGCCAGCAACAATAAATACGAAGTGAGCAATTGGGTACTTGGTAAACGCTCAGCTTCAATGGTTACCCATTCTGTTTTCGGGGCAACCAAGATGTTTTTTACACGATTAATGATGTCCATTCTTAAAAAGATTTAATGGTTATTGATTAAAATGGTTATTGAAAGAAATTTTTCAGTACAAAGATACATGAAAATAATGAGATTTGTAACTATATTAACTATTTTATTTTATATGCCATCAAAACATCGCCATGGCGGATATACAACACGCCATCGTGAATTACCGGATGTGCCCAGTGTGCTCCGGTTCCATAAGGCACTAGAAAACTGCCTGTCAATTCGAATTTGTTTGGGTTGTGTTTTACTAAATTCATTGTGCCTCTTTCGCTGTAACAGTACAGCATCCCGTCGGCGGAAATCATGTTACACTCGCCGATTTCCAATATTTTATATTTGGTTTCGCCTGTTTTCCAGTCTACACAAAAAAAGTTTTTGTTATAGTGTCCCCAAGCGTAAATATAATTGCCTATCCTGATGGCGCTACCCATCTGGTTGTCCATTTCTTTGTTTGTCCAAACTAATTCAACGTTTTTTCCACCATCTTTCAAACGAAGTAGCGTTGCTCCAGCACCGTATCCGGAGAGAGAAAATATCATGCCGTCGCTGTAGATCGGAATGTTGGGATGGACGTTAAAGTCGTTTTTTTGCTGATGCGACCAAAGGACTTCACCTGTATTGGCGTTAAATGCAATGATGTCTTGCATCATGCAAGTAACTACCATAGGTACTGAATGATTGCCGATGTACAGTGGCGAACAGTAAGCTGACACAGTACCTAAACCCGGAGATGACCATATCAATGCGCCTGTATTTTTATTTAATGCTACCATGTTGTGTTGGACGCCTCCCGGTGTAATAAAAATTTTATCACCCACAATCAGAGGCGATTCAGTCATTCCATACACAAGATTTTTCCCATCGAAATCGGTAAGCACATCTTTTTTCCAAATTTCCTTGAGCGTGGTTTCGTTCAAACAGCGCAACTGTCCTAAAGAGTTAAAAATGTATAGCTTTCCATCATTGATGGTAATGGTGCAACGTGTGCCGGTGTAATTTGTATCCCATTCTTTGCCCACTTCTTTTTTGGTGATTAACTGCCCGTTGAGATTGAGTACGTAAAGCATAAGCTTGTCGTCGGTTTGCCCTGTGATATAGATTTTTCCGTTGGCAATAGCCGCAGATGTATACCCTTCGCCCAATCCCTCGAATTTCCATAACAATTCTGGCCCATTGGCAGGCCATGCTTTCAACAGACCGGTTTCACCGTACATCCCGTTACGGTTTTCACCCCGCCATTGAGAATTTTCACGGGAATTGTCTGCACGTTGAGAATTGGCCCGATGAATGCAACCTGACCATGTACTGCAAAATAAAATTGCGAAGATGAAAAACAAAGCCTTTTTCATTTTTGATTGAATCTTTGAATCATTTCACTTTGTACGCCATCAGTGCATCGCCATGACGCAGATACAGGACGCCCTGATGGATGACGGGATGCGCCCAGTGTGTGCCGGTACCCAGTGTTACTTTAAAACTGCTTACCAATTCGAATTTTTCAGGGTTGGGGTTTACTAAATTCATTGTACCTTTTTCGCTGTAACAATACAGCATCCCGTTGGCGGAAATCACGTTGCATGGAGCGACGTCTTTTACATTGTACATGGTTTGTCCGGTATTCCAGTCTACACAGAACCAGTATTTGTGTTGGTGTCCCGAAGCGTAAACGTAATCGCCTATCCTGATGGCGCTTCCCATCTGGTTGTCCATTTCACTGTTTTTCCAAACCTGTTCTACCGATTTCCCGCCGTCTTTCAGGCGAAGCAACATTGCCCCGCCCTTGTATCCCGTAGTGGAAAAGATCATGCCATCGCTGTAAATCGGGATGTTGGGATGGATATTGTACGGGTTGTTTTTTTGCGGGAACGACCATATTTTTTCACCCGTATCAGCGTTAAAGGCAATGATGTGCTGGTGTGTGCAGGTCACTACCATGGGGATAGACTGGTTGTCGATATATATTGGCGAACAGTAGGTAGATGGCGTACCTTCGCCGGTTGACGACCAAATCAGCGCTCCTGTATTTTTGTTTAGCGCCACCATGTTGTTCTTTTTACCACCCGGGGTCATAAACAGTTGATCACCAACAATCAAAGGATTTTCTGTGATACCCCACCTGATATTTCTTCCATCGAAATCTTTGAACATATCTTTTGTCCAAACCAGGTCAAGCGTTGTTTCGTCCAAACAGTAAAAATTACCAAGCGCGTTGAAGATATAAAGTTTTCCATCGTTGACACAAACGGAAGAACGAGTGCCATTGTGGCTTTTATCCCATTCTTTGCCTATTTCCTTTTTCGCGAGCAACTTTCCGTACATGTCCAACACATAAAGGATCAGTCTGTCGCCATGCATCCCTGTAATATAGATCTTTCCGTTGGCAATAGCCACTGATGTATGTCCTTCGCCCAATCCCTCGAAATGCCACAATAACTGTGGTCCGCCGACAGGCCATACTTTCAACAAGCCGGTTTCGTTGTACATCCCGTTGCGGTTTTCGCCCCGCCATTGCCAGTTTCTTGGGGTATTTATACTGTCCACAGTCAAGTTTTGTACATCGAACGGCAGGTCGAGCTGTTGAAAATCTGACGGGTCGTGATGGTACCTGGAATCATTAATAAAATTTACCCATACAAAATATAACCCGCCCAAAAATAAAATTGCGATGATAAACAAATACTTTTTCATGGTTTTTTGCTTTATTTCAGTTTATACGCCATCAGTGCATCGCCATGGCGGATATACAGCACGCCATCGTGAATTACCGGATGCGCCCAGTGTTCTTTGGTTCCCAAAGTTATTTGAAACTTGCCCGCCAATTCGAATTGGTCGGGGTTGGGTTTTATCAGGCTCATGCCACCTCTTTCATCATAACAATATAACATCCCGTCGGCATATACCATAGCAATCTGAGGATGGTCTTCTCTGTACCTGGTTTCGCCGGTTTTCCAGTCTATGCAGTAAAAGCCTTTACTGTTGCTGTGCGACGTAGTGTACACGTAATCGCCTACTTTTACTGGCCCATGATGCTGGTTGTCAGCGCTGTTGTGCCAAACCTTCTCAACTGCCCTTCCTCCGTCTATCAGACGAAGCAACCATGATCCACCGCGATAACCTGTTGATACAAAAATCAAACCATCGCTATATATCGGGGTGTTGGGATTAATGGTGTTTTGACTGGGTAATGTTTGCGACCAAAGCAGTTCTCCTGTCTCTGCGTGAAATGCAACAAATTCATTATCATTCATTGTACCTTGCTCTGTACCTGGTACAGGTAGTGCCGCCAGCCATGTAACTACCATGGGTATCTTTTGGTCGCTTATATACAACGGTGAACAGTAAGTAGACAACAAGCCTTTACCCGGCGACGTCCATATTAACTCCCCTGTATGTTTGTTTAATGCCACCATGTTGTCCGTTTCTCCTCCGAGAGTCATAAAAATCTTATCCCCCACGATCAAAGGGTTTTCGGTCATACCAAACATGATATTTCTTCCGTCGAAATCATTAAGACCGTCTTTTTTCCAAATCTCATTGAGCGTTGATTCGTCCAAACAGAACAACTGTCCTAAAGAGTTGCCGATATATAATTTTCCATCGTCAACTAAAACGGAACACCGCGGACCTTCGAAATTTGTATCCCATTCCTTGCCCACAGTCTTTTTTGTGAGCAACTTTCCGTTCAGGTCGAATACGAAAAGGATGAGGTTGTCTTCGTCGCGCCCTGTTATATAGAGCTTTCCGTTGGCGATAGCCACTGATGTATAACCGTCACCCAATCCCTCGAAAGACCACAACAATTGAGGACCTTCTTCAGGCCATTCTTTCAGTAATCCGGTTTCGTGGTATATACCGTCCCGATTTTCACCCCGCCATTGCCAATCTACTGCTGCCCGTGGGACACTGCTTTGTTTACACGACGGTAAAATTACCAATAATAAAGTTGTGATGATGAATAAATACTTTTTCATGGATTTTTGATTTATTTCAGTTTGTATGCCATTAGTGCATCGCCATGGCGCAGATACAGGACTCCGTCGTGGATGACAGGATGTCCCCAGTGTGGGCCGTCTCCAAAAGCAACTTTGAAACTACTTACCGGTTCGTATTTCTCCGGGTTAGGTTTTACTAAAGTCATTTCGCCCTTGTCGCTGTACACATATATCATCCCGTCGGCTGAAATCACATTGCACTCGCCGCTATTCCCTGCCTTGTACTTAGTTTCGCCTGTTTTCCAGTCCACACAGTACCAGTTTTTGTTCTGGTGCCCCGAGGCATAAACATAATCGCCTATTCTTATGGCGCTACCCATCTGGTTATCCATTTCGCTGTTTTTCCAAATCTGTTCAACTGATTTTCCACCGTCCTTTAAGCGAAGCAGCATAGCCCCACCGCCATATCCGGTGATGGAAAAAATCATGCCGTCACTGTAGAGCGGGGTGTTTGGGTGAATGTTACGCTGGTTTTTTTGCGGATGCGACCAGATTAGTTCACCTGTGTTGGCGTTAAATGCAACAAGTTCTTGAAACA
>JGI24702J35022_10002843_pt1 | contig 10480 bp, 6 predicted proteins | sample TergutTh196P4_FD_35022 | JGI IMG/M metagenome (IMG submission 35022)
AATGTTCAAAGCCGCCGCTGATGCGGCCGCGAAAGGCTCGGAAGCCACCGCCCCCATGCGCGCCAAGTTCGGTCGCGCGAAAAATCTCGGGGACCGCTCGATCGGTCCTGTTGACGCGGGCTCCGCGTCAATGGCTTGTATCTTTAACGCATTTTCAAAAATCAGTTTTTAGTTTACAGTTTTTAGTTTTTAGAACGGATTGCTCTAAAAACTAACAACTAACAACTAAAAACTAAAGAAAGGACAGTTATGGCAGACTTAGACGATATCCGCGACGGCAAGGAGTATGGGATTGGCGTGTCGCAGAAGACAGAAGGTTATTTTTTGAAGGGTTCGGGTAATCTGGACTGGGGCATGAAGGATCGCCTCAGCCGCATTTTTAACCCGACGACGGGCAAGACCGTGATGTTGGCGTTCGACCATGGTTTTCTGATGGGGCCCACGTCCGGCGTGGAGCGCATTGACTTGAGCATTGTCCCGCTCATCGAGCATGCGGACTGCCTGATGTGCACGCGGGGCGTGTTGCGTTCGCTCATTCCCACGACGAGCCGCAAGCCCGTATGCCTCCGCGCGGACGCGGGTACGACCATCCTCACCGAGATGAATGATAACGTGGTGTTGGATCCTGTTGACGCGGTGCGCCTGAACGCTTCCGCAATCGCGGTGATGGTTGCGATCGGCGACCCGAACATGGAGGCGAAGACCGTCGCGAACCTGTACAACGCCGTGGACGACGGGTTGGAATTTGGTTTGCCTGTCATGGGCGTGACGGCGGTGGGCAAGGACATGGCGCGTGACGCGCGTTACTTCGGCATGGCCGCGCGCGTCTGCGCTGAGAACGGCGCGAACATCGTGAAGACCTACTACACGGAAGGCTTCGAGAAAGTCGTCGCCTGTTGTCCTGTGCCGATCGTGATTGCCGGGGGTAAGAAGCTGCCAGAGCTTGAGGCGCTGGAGCTGGCGTACAACGCGATCCAGAGCGGCGCGTCGGGCGTGGACATGGGGCGCAACGTCTTCCAGTCCGAATCCCCAGCCGCGATGATCAGGGCCGTCAGCGCAGTGGTACACCAGGGGATGACCGCGAAAGATGCCTTCCAGTTGTTCAACGATGAGAAGGGGCCATCAACCGTTAGAGTAATTTAACTTGCCGTTGTCCCCTTCGCACAGCCGGACTTGCGCCTACTACCCCGTCTTGCTCCTTCGTCGCAAGCCACCCCTTCATCAATGAAGGGGAAGTTTGGGGACTTTGGGACGCAGTTTTAACCACAATGGAAAGGTTTTCAACTGAATTAACTATAAAACAAACGGGAGTATTTTTTTGACAGGATTCAACAGGATTCTTTTTGTGTTGACTTCATCTGTGTAATCTGTGTAATCTGTGGATTCTAAAAACAGCGGATTTTTTTGACAGGATTTCAGGATTTTGACAGGATTCAACCGGATTCTTTTGTGCTGTTTTCATCTGCGGAATCTGTGTAATCTGTGGATTCTAAAAACAGCGGATTTTTTTGACAGGATGACAGGATTCACAGGATTTGTTTTGTGTTGATTGCATCTGTGGAATCTGTGTATAACGAAATAATTTTTAGAGACACTTTCTCGTTTTACAGTTGCAACAAGCGGTGCGGATAGGGTATATTATTTTCTTTTCATTTTTCCGAAAAAAGAATTTTGGCAAAATTAGGAGTCGAAGGCAATGCCCAGGACGGTACCGTTGGCGAATGTCCGAAATATCGGAATCATGGCGCACATTGATGCGGGTAAGACAACCTGCAGTGAGCGCATCCTCTTCTATTCGGGTAAGAACTATAAGTTGGGGGAGGTGCATGAGGGCGGCGCCACCATGGACTACATGGTCCAGGAGCAGGAGCGCGGCATCACCATCACGTCCGCCGCCACCGCCGTGACGTGGAAGGATCACCAGATCAGCCTGATTGACACCCCGGGCCATGTGGACTTCACGGCCGAGGTGGAACGTTCCCTGCGCGTGCTGGACGGCGCGGTCGCGCTGTTCTGCGCGGTGGGGGGGGTGCAGCCGCAAACGGAGCAGGTCTGGCGGCAGAGCGAGAAGTACGAGGTCCCCAAGCTCTGCATGATCAACAAGATGGACCGCGTGGGTGCGGACTTCTTCGGCGTGATCGAGGAGATTAAGCGTGAGCTTGGCGGCAACCCCGTGCCGATGGTCTGTCCCGTCGGGCAGGGCGAGACGTTCGCGGGCGTCGTTGATTTGCTGACGATGAAGGCGCTCACGTTCGACGAGGCCTCCAAGGGCGTAAAGATTATCGAGGGCGAAATCCCTGCGGATCTGCTGGAGGACTGCCAGCGGTTGCGCGTGGAGATGATGGAGAAGGCCGCGGAGCAGGACGACGCGCTCATGGAGAAGTACCTGGGCGGGGAGACGCTGACGGACGCGGAGATTAAGGACGGCATCCGCAAGGGGACCGTCGCCCGCAAGCTCGTGCCAGTCTACTGCGGCACGGCGTTCAAGAACAAGGGTGTGCAGCCCCTGCTCGACGGCGTGGTGGATTACCTGCCCTCCCCGTTGGACGCCGGGGCGATCAGCTCGGCGGATGACCCGTCGCAGATGCGCAACCCCGACGACAAGGAGCCGTTCTCCGCGCTGGCGTTCAAGATTCTCTCGGACAAGCACATGGGCAAGATCACCTTTGTCCGCATCTACTCCGGTACGCTGAAGGTCGGCACCCCGATCCTCAACAGCACGCTCGACGCGGAGGCGCGCATCGGGCGCCTGTTCCGTATGCATGCCAGCCGTCAGGAGGCGCTGGAGGAGGCCCACGCGGGCGACATCGTCGCGGTCGTCGGCCTTGCGAAGACGCGCACGGGCGACACCATATGCGCACCGGAACACCCGATCGTCCTCGAGTCCATCGAGTTTCCCGCGCCCGTGATTTCGATCGCCATCCGTCCCGCGTCGCGCAACGACAATGAGAAACTCGGCACCGCCCTCCATGCGCTCGCGCAGGAGGACCCGACGTTCGTCGTGCGCTTCGACCAGGAGACCGGGGAGACGGTCATCTCCGGCATGGGCGAGCTGCACCTGGAGATTATCGTGGACCGTCTGCGCCGCGAGTTCAACGTCGGCTGCGAGGTCGGCCGGCCCGAGGTCGCGTACCGCGAGACGATCCGCCACATGGTGGACGGCGAGTACCGGCACGTCAAGCAGTCCGGCGGGCGCGGGCAGTACGCGCACGTGTGCTTGCGCATCGAGCCGCAGGACCCCGGGCACGGCTTCGCGTTCGTCAACGAGGTCAAGGGCGGCGTGATCCCGAACGAGTACATCCCGTCCGTCGAGAAGGGCGTCATCAAGGCGATGGAGAGCGGCCCGTGCGGCGGCTTCCCGGTGGTGGACGTCAAGGTGGTGGTGCATTTCGGGTCCTTCCACGAGGTGGACTCCAACGAGTTCGCGTTCGTCGAGTGCGCGCGCCAGTGCTTCAAGAATCTGTTCATGAAAGGCAACCCGCAGTTGCTGGAGCCGATCATGAACGTCGAGGTGTCCGTCCCCGAGGACTACATGGGTGCGGCGACAGGCTCGATCTGCCAGCGGCGCGGGCGCGTGGAGGGGATGGAGGAGAAAGGCGGGAGCAAACTCGTGTTCGGCTTCGTGCCGCTCGGCGAGATGTTCGGCTACTCCAACACCATCCGCACGCTCACGCAGGGCCGCGGCACATTCTCGATGACGTTCGAGCGCTACGAGGGCGTACCCTACGAGCTCGCCGAGCAGATCATCGAGAAGCGCAAGAAAGAGGGTAAGGTCCGCTAGGCGCGTGTTGAATATCCTTTTTCAGACGAGTGTTCTTGATCAACAGTACTGAAGGAAAACGGAGGAGTGTATGATTGACATTTACTTGCGCCATGCGTTGGCGTTGAATGCGTCCGACTTGTTCATCTCGGCGACGAAGGCGCCGTACTTCCGCATCAAGGGCCAGGTGAGGGCGGCGGAGGGGGGGGAGGCGGTCACGGAGGAGGAGGTCTGCGCGTTCCGCGCCGCAGTGCTGGGGGCGGCGAACGAGGCGGCGTATCAGGCTTCCGGGACGTATGACATCTCCTACACCTTGTCGGAGCAGGAGCGCTTCCGCCTGAATTTCTACGCGACACTGCAAGGCTCGGCGTTCGTGGCGCGCCCGCTGTGCTCGGGGGGGACGTTGTTCGCGGATGCCTTGCACCTGCCCCCGGTACTGATGTCGCTCTGCGAGCAGTCGCGCGGGCTCATCCTCGTCGTCGGCTCCACGGGCAGCGGCAAGTCCACCACGCTCGCGACAATGGTGAACCACATCAACCGCACCGCGAGCAAGCACATCCTGACGCTGGAGGACCCGATCGAGTTCCTGCACGAGGATGTGCAGTCGCTCGTGTCCCAGCGCGAGATCAACGTCCATGCGGCGAGTTTCGCTGCCGCCCTGCGGAGTGGTCTGCGCGAGAACCCGGACGTCATCGTCGTGGGCGAGATGCGCGACACGGAGACCATGCAGGTCGCCGTCAGCGCCGCGCTCACGGGGCATCTGGTGATCACGACGGTCCACACCTCAAATGCCGTCCAGACCATCGAGCGCGTCATCTCCATGTTCCCGGAGGATCTGCGCCAGCAGGCGGCGACGGACCTCTCGCTCGCGCTGCTCGGGGTCGCGGCGCAACGTCTGCTGCCCTCGGCGCAGGGGGAGGGCATGGTCCCCGCCGTCGAGATTCTTCTGACCTCGCCGCTGATCCGTAAGTTGATCGAGGCGCGCAACTACATCATGCTCGAGGACACGCTCCGCCAGATGCCGGTCCCCGGGATGCAGACGTTCACGCGCGAGATCCTCCGCCTCTACCGGGGGGGGAAGGTGTCGCTCGACGACGCGAAGAAGGCCGTGGACAACCCCGACGAGTTCGAGCTGCTCTGCAAGGGCATGGAGACCGGGGCGGACACGTTCCGCCAGGGTTACAGCACCAAGGGGCTGAACGGCGAGGACGACGATGCGGTCGGGATGCGCGAGCTGCTGCGCATGGCGAGCCGGCAGGGGGCCAGCGACCTGCTGTTGACCACGGGGGTCCCCCCTTCCCTGCGCATCACCGGGGAGTGGTGCCACATTGACCTGCCGCCGCTGAACGACGATGACATGCGACGGCTCATCTTCAGTGTCGTCACCCAGCGCCAGCGCGCGGAGCTGGAGGAGCGGCGCGAGCTCGACCTGTCGCTCTCGGTGCGCGTGAAGATGACCGACCAGCGCGAGGTCACGACCCGCTTCCGCGTGAACGTCTTTTACCAGCGGGGGGGGCTGGGTGCGGTCTTCCGCGTGGTGAACGCCGAGATCCCCACCCCCGAGCGCCTCGGCATCCCCCCCCGGGTGATCGAGCTGACGGAGAAGAAGCAGGGCCTGTTCCTCATGGTCGGGCCCACGGGGAGCGGCAAGTCCACCACCATCGCCAGCCTCCTCAACCACGTGAACCGCACGCGCCCCGCGCACATCGTCACCGTCGAGGACCCCATCGAGTTCGCGTACGACAACGACAAGTCCATCATCGAGCAGCGCGAGCTGCACTCGGACACCCTGAGCTTCGCCACGGCGCTGAAGTACGCCATGCGCCAGGCCCCCGACATCATCATGGTCGGCGAGATGCGCGACCCCGAGACCATGGCCGCCGCGCTGACCGCCTCCGAGACGGGGCACCTCGTCTTCGCGACGCTCCACACGAACAACGCGCCGCAGACGATCGACCGCATCGTGGACTCGTTCCCCACGGGGCAGCAGAACCAGATCCGCCTGCAGCTCGCGTCCACCCTGCTCGCGATCGTCTCGCAGCGGCTCCTGCCGCGCAACGGCGGCGAGGGGCGCATCGCGGCGTTCGAGGTCATGATCGCCACCCCCCCCGTCTGCGTGCTGATCCGCGACAACAAGACGTTCCAGCTCCCCTCGATCATCGAGACCAGCCAGCGCGACGGGATGTTCACGATGGAGCACTACATGAAGGCGCTCGAGCAGCGCGGCCTCATCGCCCCGGGCGAGATCGAGAAATACTCGTCAGAGGCGAAGCGGTTCGGGTAGGCGGTTAGTGATTAGTGGTTAGTGGTTAGAAGAAGTTTCCAGTTTCCAGTTGTCGATCCGGATCGAGTTGAATCGAGAAGAGTCGAGCCGAATCGAAACTGGAAACTGGAAACTGGAAACTAAAAACTCCTTACAATTTTTTTACAATCGGCTGACAAGCCTGTGACAACTCGAATGCGGGAATTTTATATATTGGGCGCATCACAAACATCCTGGGGATGTTCTCCGGGACAAAGGAGGGATACAGTTATGAATCGTTGCAGATGGTCAATACGCCCGCAGGGGCGCAGGTTCGGGGTCGCGGCACTTGCCGTGGCGACGTGGGTCGGAGGACAGGCACAGGCGTCCACGGTGACGTGCCGCGTGGAGCCCATGCGATCCGTCTTGACGGCGGACAGCTCGGAGACGATGATGGTGAAGGTCTCGCTGAGAGGGGGGAGCGTCCCTGCCGCGAGCCGCGCCCCCATCAACCTGTGCCTCGTCCTGGACCGCTCGGGCTCGATGCAGGGCGACCGCATCGCGCGCGCCAAGGAGGCGGCGATCGCCGCCGTGGAACGGCTCACGCCGGAGGACATCGTCTCCGTCGTCATCTTCGACCAGCAGATCGAGACGATTGTCCCCGCGCAATTCGTCCGGAACAAGCCGTCTATCGTGAGTGCCATCCGCTCGGTGCAGTCGCGCGGCAGCACGGCGATCTTCGGCGCGATGGCCCAGGCGGCGGCGGAAATCCGCAAGAACACGAGCCGCGAGTACCTGAACCGCATCATCCTGCTCTCGGACGGCCAGGCGAATGTCGGGCCCGCGCAGCCCGGCGACTTCGGGCGGCTGGGCGTGTCACTGATGAAGGAGGGCATCTCGGTCTCCACCGTCGGCGTGGGGCTGGACTTCAACGAAGACCTGATGACCAGCCTCTCCGGCAAGAGCGACGGCAACAGCTACTTCGTGGAGAACAGCGACGACCTGCCGCGCATCTTCTCGTCCGAGCTGGGCTCCGCGCTGAACGTAGCGGCGCGGGGACTCTCCCTGCGCATCGAGTTCGCCGCCGGGACGACGCCGCTCGAGATCGTCGGCCGCGAGGGGACAATCAACGGCGCGACGGTCACGCTGGACTTCAACCAGCTGTACGGCGGGCAGGAGAAGTATGTGCTGATCCGCACGGCGTTCTCGCCGGGCAAGGACGAGACCACGCGCCACGTCGCCACGGCGGATGTGAAGTACGTGGATGCCGCCTCCAGCCGCTCGGAGCGGCTGACCGCCACGGGGAGCGTCCGCTTCAGCAGGAATCAGGAGCTTGTCCGCAGCAGCATGAACACCGACATCCTGCGCGACGCCGAACTCACCGAGGACGCCATCGCCACCGAGAAGGCGATCCGCCTGGTGGATGAGGGTAAGGGCAAGGAGGCGGCGAAAATCTTTGAGGCGCAGCGGCAACGGCTGGAGAGCGTCGGGATGATGCACCCGTCCATTGCTCCTGCGACAAAGAGCAGGGCCGACGCGCAATACATGAACTTCGATCGCGCCACGTCAGGCTCGTTCGACTCCCGCGCGCGCAAGACGGAGGTTCAAGATATGTATATGAGGGCGAATCAGCAGGTCCCGTAATCACCATGCTGGAGGTAATTTCAACAAATGGAGGGCGAGCGTCCCCGCGAGCCGTAACGAATTTCAAAACGGCTCACGAGGACGTTCGCCCTCCACACCAACCCGATGACCGCCATGCGTAAACGCAACCTTATTTTCTATTGGCTCCTGATCGGCGTCCCGGCCATTGTCCTGACCGGAACCGCCATCTTCTCGCTGCGCCGCATCCAAGCGGATTTGGCGAGGACGGAATTAGCGGAGGGGGAGCGTTTTTCAGAAACGGTTGCCTTCCTTCTCGAAGATTGGGTTGCGGTCGAGATGAACGATCTTGGGAAAACCCTGAACGCTTTTCCACAAGGGCAACTTGCAGAATCGTTGTATGAGGAGCGGCGTACCAATTCCCTTGTGCGGAATGTCTTCATCTGGGAAAAGGGCAAGGGGATTGTCCTGCCCAAAAAGGATTCTCACTCAACAGAGGACCAGCTCTTCCTTGGGCGCTACCAAGGATTTTTCCCGCCCGAATATGTTTGGGAAGCGCCTGAAGACGGACAGGAGTCAACGCAAAGGAATGTGTCCCACGGGTGCAAGCAGTGGACAGATGCGAACGGGCTTCAACTTTTAGTTTGGCATCGGGTCAGCGACCAGTGCATCATCGGGATTGAAGTGGAAATGATGGCGCTCCTTGCGGGGCTTCCTGTGTTTCTTCCTGAATCCATTATGCAAAGGAACTGGGAAAAAGGGCGCAACCTTTCCATTTCCTATGACCACAGAGCGTCAATTGGCATTGCCTTGGTTGATAGCCGGGGACGGTTGACGCAAGAGGGCGACATCCCGACAGACGCTGAAAAGACAACGTTCCGGCATCATAAAGTCCCCTTGGGCGGTATGTGCCCGACATGGGAACTCGAAGTGTATTGGCGTCCGCACTCGACGTATGGGGACGGGAACTCCATCCTGCTTATCGGCGGGGCCCTCGTGTTCCTGCTCATCGCATCCCTGTTCGCCGGCGGCTACCTGTTCGCGCGCGACGCGGCGCGGGAACGGCGGGATGCGCTGCAGAAGACGACGTTCGTCTCGAATGTCTCGCACGAGCTCAAGACGCCGCTGACCAACGTCCGCCTCTATGCCGAGCTTCTGGCGGACGGTCACGCGAGAACGCCCGAGGCGCAGCAGCAATACCTCGGCGTCATCGTGACGGAGAGCGAACGCCTGACGCGCCTCATCAACAACGTGCTGGATTTCGGGCGGCTGGAGCAGCAACGCCGCGTCTTCCATCTGGAGACGATCAACCTGGCGGCGTGGCTGCAGTCCACCGCCCACGCCCTGCGCGGCATCACCGACGACGCGGAGATGACGGTCAACGTCGCGTGTCCGCCCGACCTCTGCGCACGCGTTGACCGCGACGCGTTGAGCCAGGTGCTGCTCAACGTGATTGACAACGCATGCAAGTACGCCAGATCCGGGAAAGTCATTGATATCGAATGTTTCAAGGTGGGGCAGACATTTCTGTCTGCCGACAGACAGGAATGTCGATCGCACCTTGCCCTCACCATCTCCGACCGGGGTCCCGGCATGGAGGCGCGCCATGCCCAGCGCATCTTCCGGCGGTTCTACCGCGTGGACGACTCCACCACCGCGAGCGTCGGCGGTTGCGGCCTGGGGTTGAGCATCGCCAAGCAACTCATGCAGGGCATGGGCGGCGATATTTGCTGGAAGCCCCGCGACGGCGGGGGAAGCACGTTTTTACTGACGATGCTGAAACCGTAGTCACGCAGTCCTGTAGTCCCGTAGTCAAAAAAACCATCATGAGCAAAAAACACATCCTTATCGCAGAAGACGACCTGCATATCCGCAACGGGCTGGTTGCCCTGCTCCACGCCGAGGGGTACGAGACCTCAACCGCCAAGGACGGCGAGGAGGCGGTCAAACGCGCGTGCGAACGCCAGCCGGACCTGATCCTGCTGGACATCATGATGCCCAGGAAGAGCGGCTACGACGCCTGCGCCGAAATCCGCAGGAGCCATCCGCACATCCCCATCATCATGCTCACCGCGAAAGGCGAGGAGGTGGACAAGGTGCTGGGGCTGGGCCTCGGCGCGGACGACTACATCACCAAACCGTTCGGCACCCGCGAGCTGCTGGCGCGCCTCGCCGCTGTCCTGCGCCGATGCGCCGCACCTGTCCCGACCGAAAGCACCGCGCAAGAGCCTTTCACGATTGGCGTTGCCACGATTGACCCCACGTGCTACGAGATCCGCGCCGGCAGGAAAGTGGAGCCGATCAGCGACAAAGAGCTCAAGCTCATCACCTGCCTATACCGCCACGCCGGCAAGGTTCTTTCGCGCGACGCGCTGCTCAACGCCGTCTGGGGCATTGATTACCTTGGCACCACCCGCACGCTCGACCAACACATCGCCCAGCTCCGCAAAAAGCTCGGCGCGTCAGCCTCCGCCATCCAAACCGTGCATGGCNTCGGGTACCGTTATCAGAATTAGGGAGTATAGCGAATTAATTTTAAAAATGTGTATTCTTACATCCCGTTAGTCAACNGTCTCTCGGTAGAAAAACGTCCTCCCCCCCATGTCCGCATCCCAATGGTTTTCACAATAGACACAAACGTGCCGTCCCTGCGGGACTTGATCGTTTGTGAGACTCGCTACCGTAGATTGAAACCTACGGTTATAGTGAATTAACTTTAAAAGTGTTCCATTCTGACATCCCGTTAGGGATGTGTCTCTCGGTAGAAAAACGCCTACCTCCCCATGTCCGCATCCCATCGGGATGCGCCTAAAAGAGGCATCCCGATGGGATGCCATGATTTTTTTTGCGTTCTCTTCTACCGAAAGAAACATCCC
>JGI24702J35022_10002844_pt1 | contig 10479 bp, 7 predicted proteins | sample TergutTh196P4_FD_35022 | JGI IMG/M metagenome (IMG submission 35022)
TTTTCTCGAAATAAAGCAATTATTCCTTCGAAAACTTGCCTTGTCTGGCAAAAAATACGCTCATAAGCCAGACATTCAGACTTCTGTCCAAGGCTCCTAGAATTACTTCTCCGGATAGTAAGGTTTATAAATCCCTGCATCTGAGAATAACGGTTCTTCATCTTTCACATTAATTATTTTTAGACAGTATACCCCAACATTTTCAGGGTGGTCATCGTTCTGTGTGTATTCTAATATGGAAAACAAGTATTGCTCCTTATCAGTATATACGTCATAACGAAATCTGGATTTTATAGTTTTGTGACCATAATCGCCTGTCTCGTCAATAGAGCCTCCTATTTTCTCCCAAGTTTCGATATTTCCGTCAATGAGAGTGAATAAGTAATCCGCCCCGTCATCAATGTCTTTTGCTTCATTTAAAGCCTGTTCGGAGAATACTGCTTTTATGCTGTCTTTATCCTTGTTGTTTATGAATTCAATTAGTTGTTCCAAACGCGCGTCAGCTAGTTCATCCTGATTATACTTGTTGGGCATATCTGTTCCTGAACGTCCTCTAAATGGGCATGAACTCAATAATAAAACATTTGCCATAAAAAATAAAATAATAACTCCTTTACTCATTGCATTCCTCCCTTAATTGACGCTTGCCCGGAGGTGTTAACCGACTTAGACAAACGGTTAAGCGGGCTGAAACCGTTTGTGTTCTTGATGCTGCCGTTCTCAAGAATCTGCGTTAAGTTGCCCGGGCGGCATAATAAAAATCCTGCGCGCGGTTGGCGCCTTCGAGACGAGTAGGCTGGTTTAGTTGGTTATAGACATAGTCTGTTATAGACATAGTCTGTTATAGACATAGTCTGTCCTGACGCCCCTACCAACCATAAAGTCCCGATTACCACCATACCCATCATAACCAAACGTCTTTATCTGCGTGTTATCCTTTATAACGCCAGTTAATCTGGACAACTCATAGTAGGTATATTGATATTTGCCGCTCTCTTCCTCCATGCCGCGCCTGAACTTTTCAATGCAGGTCTTGTTTATCATACTATCATAAGTATGAACGTTTTGGTTCCTGAGCGTTCATACTTTCGGGTGGGACCCTATGGTCCCCCCCGACCTCCCCCTCCTTCAAAGAGGATGAGGAGGATTCCCCCTCATCACTCCCCTATGGCCATGCCTATATGGTTCATAGGGTTTTGTGACTTCCGAAGGAAGACATGGCCATAAGTATAAATGTATTTGTCCAGAACGCCTTCGCCGTCGCTGTGCGTGAGCTCGGATAGCAATCCCATATCGTTATATGAATATTGTATCTTGACGCCGTTTGAAAAGATCTTATTTTTCCAGTCGAGTGCTTTACCCGTCTCCTATGTATTCCAAAACATCGGTAACCGTGCAGTTTAGGATAAAGCATAAAGTATCAAGCGTTTTTGTGCTGATTGGAGCGCCATGTTTCATCCTGTGCAGTATGTTTGCGGAGAAACCGTGCTTGAAGATAAGCTGGTATTCAGTTATTCCTTTGCTTAGTAAGGTTTTGTAGAAAGGTGCGTAGCTTATCATTGGTTTCACCTCGATGTTAGGCTACCACACTTAATCTATTGACTATACTCAATATGTGGAGTATAATGTGCCTGTGCCTGCGCATGTCGTAAATAAATCAAAGGGGAGGTCATAGCAATACATCGAACAAGGATTGACGACGGTACATCAGTCTTGTATAGATCTTTCCAAGATATATCCCGCAAGGTTCCGAAGGACGCTTAACCATGTTGAGAGATGGCAATGCGGTTAAAAACGGAGACGCCTGACTCCAGAAGAAAAGAGGCTACAATACTAAGGGGGAACAAATAATGAAAAAGGCTCTACGCAAGTTTATGATGTATTTCTTAGCAATGACCATGTTGGTAGGTTTACTACCGACACTCGCAGCACAGGCGATTGATGATGGCTACATCAGAACAACGCCATTATCTGTATCCCCGGATTATGAATGGTATACTGCCGACATTGATATTTCAGTGTTCACAATCAGCACGGAAGCGGAACTCATTGGTTTTATACATATACTAAATGGAACAGCGTCGGGAATTTCGCAATTCTATTTTACAGATAGAACCATTTTGTTAGGGAATGACATATATTTAACCAATGAACTACCGGAAATTAACGATGAAGGCTGTTTTGGGGGATATTTTGACGCCCGGGGCTTTGAGATAAAACGCTTATTTTTGATAGGGAAAAACGAGGATGGAGCTATCCGAAATAATGCTGAAAACTTGTCGGAAAGCTATCAAACCGCCATACAACCATACGGTACAGTTGTTCATTACGTATCGAACAATCAGCAATTACGAGAAGCTTTACAAGATACGAGTAACCCAGGGAGAACCATACGCCTTCTGGATTCATTTTATATAGATAGATTCTGGCAACCGATAGACATCAATGGGGATTCATTTACATTGGATGGACAAGGACATACGCTCACCATGGAAAACCGACATCAAATTGAAAGTAACTCTGCCATTGTTAATGGGGGATTATTCGGTAGCATGACAAGTGGGAATGTTACGATAAAAGAATTTGGGCTAAGTGGCGGTTTTGATGTGGAAACTACTGCTAACAACGCAACGAGTCAGTTACGTGTAGGGTCTTTTTTCGGTATTATTACAGGTGGTACCGTCATAATCGAAAGATCATTTGCAAACGGTGTTGTAAGGACCTATAGAGATTCAGTGGGGCAAAACGCATGGCTTTATTCCGGAGGTTTTATTGGCCTCATTATGGGGTCGAATGCAAATGTAATAATTACTGATAGCTATTATAATGGATGGGTGTCTTCGGATGCTGAAGCAACCGCATCTGGACTACTCGGAGTTACTTCACATAGCACGTATTCACATGCAGGTGGGCTGGTGGGACGCAGAGAAACGGGCTCATTATCCATAACAAACAGTTACGCAGTAGGAAATGTCTATGCAATTTCCAACGCTGGGGGTGCACTAGCAAGCTGTGAAGCCTATGCTGGTGGTTTGGTCGGAAGAGGCACTGTATCCGAAGATACGGATAATTACCATTATCTTAACAATCTTGTAGCAGAAAACAGGAATGGAAATGGCAATTATAACACTTCCATAGGAATACCAAGAGATGAGTCACAAATGAAAAATAAAGATCTCCCAGGGTTCGGTTTTGATATTGTTTGGGGTTATGCATATAACCCTTCTATTTGGGGGTCAGATCGCCCTGCGAATGAAGGATTCCCCATTTTGCTTTTGTTTTATCATGTCGATAGTGTATCCATAGATCAATCACCTACAATAACGATTCCGAGAGGACAGACTCAGCAATTAACAGCGACCGTGCTTCCCAGCAATGCAGTGAATAAAAACGTAACATGGAGAAGTTGGGACGAAAGCATAGCAACTGTCGACAGAACTACCGGCATGGTGACGGCTCAGACAGCCGGAGGCCCAGTGGTTATTGAAGCTACAGCACATAATGGCGTTAGTTCGCACATCGAAGTTGTTGTGACAGTACCATCAACAGGCGTATTGTTGACAAATGATGGTGTTTCGATTGAGCAAGGTGAGGTCATAAGAATAAGACCGGGCGAGACGGGCGTATTGCGGGCTTCTGTTCTCCCTATGGACGCAACAAATCGAAATGTCACATGGCAAGTTAGCAATCGAAGTACTGTTGAGCTAAGTCTTGACCTTAACGTTCCAGTCAACAGTGCTATGCCAAACACTTTCACAGCCCTATCTCCGGGAGAGGCGGTTATAACAGTGACGCCTTTAGGAGGCGGAGACCCTTTCATCTTTACTGTAATCGTTAGGATTCCGGTAGATGGCTTGACAATTGATGATATTGACAGCACCGAATTACATCTTGGTACTGATGAATTGCCGTCATCTTTGACGATGGCGGTAACAATTGATCCAACAGATGCAACGAATCAAAATGTGTTGTGGAGCGCTGATCCTCTTGGTATTGCAATAATAGCGCCTGATACACCACACGGGCGGAACAGTGAAATAACCGCGATAAATGCGGGGCCGACAGGCAGGCAAACTGTGAAAATAACTGCCACAAGCGCTTATAACGAGGCTATTAGCGACTATCGTGATATAACCGTAACTCAACACGCTACTGGCATCGCCATTGAAAGAGATGGCGCTCCTGTAAGCTCAATCTCGGTTATAAGAAGCGCCATCAACAAATTGACAGCAAAGGTCGAACCCGAAAACACTTACGACAAAGCCGTGATATGGCGCAGCAAAAATGAAAACATTGTTTCGGTCGATGATAACGGAGTAATTACAACTATAGGATTCGGTATCACGGATATTACGGTGACAACTGCAGATGGTCGGCATACAGCAGTCGTAGAGGTAGAGGTTATCCCTGTAGGCATTCAGCGAGTGGCTACGCCACGGGTTTCCCCAGCCCCAAATAATTTACTGGCAGGCGCCATAGTGGCGCTATCGTGTGAAACAAGTGGCGCGATAATACATTATACAACCGATGGCTCCAAACCGACAGAAATCAGCCCGGTTTATTTAGCGCCTTTTACTATTAACATATCGACTTTCATTAAAGCAAAGGCATTTTTGGACGGCATGACAGCCAGTGACACAGCGGAATTTGCATTCGGGATAATAGAAACCGTTTCCACTTCAACCGCGAGTATTGCGTCTGGTACTGTTAGAGATGGTACGCGAGTAGCTCTTCAAAATGCAACATCCGGGGCAACGATTCGCTACACCTTAGACGGTTCCGAACCTAACGAAAACAGTCATATATATTCGGCTCCGATACCGATAAGCACCTCAACCACAATCAGAGCTAAGGCATTCATGAGAAATATGCTACCGAGCAATACCGCGACATTTACGTATCAGGTCAAGGTATCTGACCCCATAGCGATTCCCAGCCCCAATGCGACCACAATATTAAGTGGAACTCCCATTCGGTTAATCAGTGCGACATTTGGCGACGATGTGGTAATTCGATATACAGCAGATGGCTCTGAACCGACCGATGATAGCCCTGTTTTTATGGACGTGATGCCTATATACGAGCCTGCCACGATTAAGGCAAAAGCATTTAAAAATAGTTGGATTGCCAGCGATACAATGGCTTTCGCTTATAATAGTATCAAAACCACTATGCCTATCGCTCAACCTGCGTCCAGCGCTGTTCTTAGTGGAACTCAAGTAGAGCTTTCTTGCTCCACACCCGGCATGGCAATTCGCTATACAACCGATGGTTCCGAGCCCAACGAAAGTAGTGACCTATACTCTGCGCCAATTCCAATAACATCGGCTGTAACTATAAAAGCCAAAGCGTTCAGAGACGGCATGGTTACCAGCGATACCTTGATATTGAATTATGATGTACGCGTTTTTATACCACTAGCAACGCCGGGTTCAAATGCATTTGTGGCAAGCGGTGACAACATATCTCTGTTTTCTCCGTCTTCAGACGCGACAATTTACTATACTCTGGATGGTCGTGATCCAACTGTCAACAGCCTGATCTACTCGCCGTCTTCACCGATTCAAGTAGCGGGTACGGTTGGCGATAGATTCATCATTAATGCTATAGCAATTATTAGCGGGCTAACCCCAAGCAACATCGCAACCTATACATATACAATTGCGCCAAGAGTCGCTATGCCTACCCCCAGTCACGCTTCCGGGAGCACTATTCCGGGCGGGCAGCGAATAACCCTCTACTGTTCTGAACCTGACGCGGTTATCAGGTTTACTACAAATGGCTCTGAGCCCAATGACTACAGTCAGATATACACTTCACCAATCACGATAACAGCCCGCAGACCTGAGACGACAATAAAAGTAAGGGCTTACAAACACGGATTGGCGCCCAGTCATACGGCGGAGTTTACGTATAAAGTTGGCGCTCCTGTTGAATCAAGTATAGATTTAGGAAAAATAAGTGTTCCTATCCCTGATTTCGTTCCGTTATTAGGCGGAAATAATCTTGATATTGATATAAATAATTTACCTGCCAGTTTTATTTATGACGAAGATAGGATTTTAGGAGTTCTGGGGATTACCGTTTGGAATGGGAAAGGCGACAGTTTTAAGAGCCAATTCGATTTAATGAAGGCATTTACGAAAACAAAAGCGACAATTGGTGGTGTTTCGTTTGAGCGAGATATAGACGATGATGCAATTGATAGGTATTTTCATGATCTTTTTAATAATAACGATTTAGTATCATCCTCGCCGCCGACATTCATGGGTGGCATTCTTAAGAATGCTAAAGTAGAAATAATCGGATATGTCGAAGGTATTCTGCCAAAAGATGGCGTCCAAACAACAATGAGCGGACATATTATGTTAAGGATTAGCACAAAAACCCGTTCAGGAGATTTGCAAGCGTGGATTACTGTTTGGTCATTTCATGCTGAAGGTAGTCTTTCACTGACAGGCGGCTTGCGTTGGGTCAACATGAATAGTCCTGTACTTGAAGCTTCGTTAAACGGATCACTAGCGATAGAAGCCAGAGCCGGTCTGGGAATGGCATATGTTGCTCATGCCGGAATGTATGGCAAAGGTACACTTAATGCTCACTGGAACATAACGAATAATTATCTCTATTTACAGTTGCTTGGATCATACGGTTCATATGAAACAGTTTTGTTCTGGACGGCAAAACAAGAATGTGATAAAGGAACACTTTGGCAACAAGAATATAGATGGGATAACGGGTGGTGGCGACCGCTTCCTCAAGCATTTAGCCTAATTAGCGCTTTATCCGATACAGACAACTACGCTTTAGCAGCAAGAAACTATTTAGGCGCGCAATCTGAATGGATGGGAATCCAAACCCCACGAACGCGAAGTTTGGATAGCATCAAAGTGTTACAAGAATCTATATATAACCAGACGGCTCCGATAATTGCAGAAGCGAACGGCAAACGCGTCATGGTGTTCCTTGCAGATGATGGTTCACGAGACGATATGAACCGCACGATACTAATGTATTCGGTTAACAATGTAGGGACGGACACATGGAGTACGCCGAGAGCGGTATTTAATGATGGGACTGCTGACTTCTATCCCAGCATTGCCAGTGATGGCGAAAGTATCTGGGTATCATGGCATAAGAGCAAAACGACATTTGGGTATGATGCATCGGTGCATGATGTATTATCTGCATCTGAAATCGCTGTTGCGAGGTTTGACAGCACGAATAACAGATTTGCAGATGTTGAGGTTCTAACTGACGATAGCTTTATTAACACACAGCCTAAGATCGCCGTCAACGGTGAAAATGTGGTCGTAACATGGGTACAGAACACAAGACTCGGAGCTTTTACGCTTGAAGACTTTTTAGGTACAAACGGCCATAATAACAGAATCATGTCGAGAATGTTTTCAAACGGGGTTTGGGATCCGGAAGCTGAATTAGCATCTGGGCTTGGCGCAGTAATCGATAAGGATGTAGGTATCCTTAATAATGATTTCTACGTTGCATATATTACGGACAATGATAACAGTATGGAAACGATTCATGACCGTAATTTACTTATCAGGAGCTTGGCGGACACATCCACTCGCTCATTGACAAACGATTCACTTGTGTCAATGCCTCGATTCACAATAATAAACGGCGTTGATGCCATAAGTTGGTATGAAGAAGGCAATCTCTTCTACATGACAAGCGAAGGGCAGATAAACGCCATGCTCAGCGAACCGGATATGCCTACGGATAGCTTTAGGATTATTAACAACAACAGTGGTGAATCTGCCATCATCTATTCAACATTTGAAGATGGAGTTGGGTACATAAACGCGAGGCTGTATCAATCCGGAAGTTGGGGAAATGCGTTTAGGCTTGAAGAAACAGGTAATTTTGCGAGTTATTTTGATGGTGTTTGGGAAAGCAATGGCGAGTTTATGATTGTCTTTAATAGTTCAAATATAGTAATAGTTGGCGAAGACAGCATGGCTGAACTCGTTGAATCAAATGACCTATGCATGATGAAGGCAGCGCTATCAGCAAACATCAGGCTTATAAAAGTACTCTACATTGACGACGATGTTATACGTGGTCAATCTCTACCTGTTGTCTTAGAGGTAGAAAACACTGGTGGATTCCCGATATATAGCGTTGATATATCAGTTAATGGCGAGTTGGTCGATACTATCCAGTTGCCAAACGGGTTGAAGACCGGGGAGACAGCGTCGGTCGAGTTTATGCTGGACATTCCTGCTAGTATATTTGAGCCGACGACGTTTAGTATTAGTGTTAATCCAAATGGTTTCGCGACCACCGGTGCAAGCGAAAACAGCCGCGATATAACGCTCGGCTATAGCAATCTGATGTTGTGGGTAGATAAGATCGATAACGTCGACAACACGGTTATAGTAATAGCAAACATTGAAAACACAAGCAATTTCGATGCGAACGCAATGCTGTTTGTACGTAGAGGCTCACTTGAAGGAGATATTATTGACTTCGTTGACTTAAGAAATCTTTCCGGAGGCGAAACGATACTCTATGAATTTAACTATGATCCAAACACGCTTGTGCCGGACGGTGAAGAATATGAAGTGTTGTATTATGAACTAGCTAGCGATAAACCGTATGCCTTCAATCGGAATGATTTTGCAATAATATACCCTGTTAATACTGTTCACATCGTCAACTTCGTTGTTGACTCAAGACTTTCAACAGCGCAGGTAAAATTAGGTGGAAGGGTTCCGCAACCAGACATACCAATAAAATCTGGATGTGTTTTCGCTGGTTGGCGTGTTGGTAATGCTCGCGGCATACATTACGATTTCGACTTGCCTGTTACAAGCGATTTTGCGTTGTATGCGTCTTGGGTTTCGACGACCGCGAAAGATTTTATCAGTATTGTGGAAACTGCTAAGAATAGCAGGGTTTGGGTTTTGACATTTAATGTCATCGAAATATATTCCGACGGCACAAAAATGGTTGTAAAATACTCAATCAACCTTAACGGTAACAACGCAAATTTCGATGGCAAGTACACGTTCACGGATGGCCCGCTCAAAGGCTATACGCTCGTGTATGACATCAAAGGCAACGGGTCGAACATTAATGAGTTCAGGCTGATATAATAAGAGACGCTTAACGTGTAGCTCACAACGCAATCACGAAGCCGCCCATTTGGGATTATTTCTCAAGTGGGCGGCTCTTATTTTTTTGGATAAAACACATTGACAACACATCTTTGAAAGTATGTAATCGACCTCGGCCTGAAATGGGTGGATCGTTTCTTCCCAGCTCGTCAATATGCTTTGATATATCACAGGGGTCGATAAGCTCAAAGGTATTCCGATCTTCAAAGACCTTGGTGTGAGCGGGATATCTTCAACCGTCCTCTTATCCTTGTCGCCCAGGACCGCTTGCAGGTATTTTCCCAGCTTGTCCGGCAGCAGGGCGTTTTCCTGCTCGACCTTTCTGTTGTGCTCGTTATGCTGACTCTTCAGATTATGCAGGAACATTACATCGTGTTTAATTTTGCCTTTGCGCTAAATTGCTTCTGCTACAGTATATGATACCCCGGCAATATTTACAGTCGTGTTCGCGGTGGATATCACTATCGCGGCTTTGATCCTCTTTTGATTTTCGACCAGCGGATAACACGAATCAAAATTCCCTTGATAGCGTTCTTATGTTCATCTCGCAGCTTCGCTGACAGTGGCTAAAATCCTGAAAGCCACATGTGTGGTGTTCATCAGAAGCTATAAAACCGACCACATGCCGCAGAGATTCTCAAAAAGTATAAATTTAAGGTGAGAATCTAGTGGCTTGCCACTTTTCCCACTATGTTGTCAGTCAGGTAGTCGGCGCTTCCAAGGCGGTCGAGGTGATAGTGAAGTTTGACTATATCTGCCGGTTCAGATGGATAGGTATAACTCTGCATGACGCTATCGGCGCCATTGGCGTTTTTCTCGTATTGCAGGTTCCAAAGCAAGTCATACTCATATGTGTGTTCCATGTACCCCAAAAGCCCAGTTGTTTTGGCAAGCCAATTCAACGATAACGCGCAATCTGCTTATCCAAACATTGCTTCGCAGACAGAATTTTGGCAAAAAACCTACTTCTCCGGCACGGCGACGTACAGTCTCCAGCCGCCAGGTTCGACGACACTCAGATAAAAATACCGGGTCACACCGTCCTCACATTCTATTTTGAAGGAATCCCCGTCTTTCATCCCTAATAAACCGGCGTACAAGCCTGATTCGATCGTCAAGACTCTTTGAAGTTCACCATAGGTGTTTGGAGAGTACCTGGGGTGTGAGACCAGGTTCCCTTCTGCGTCTGTAAGGAAAGCATAGCTGTCAAACGGGAAATCAACAACCTCCAGTATTTGGATGAGTTCTTCTAACATGGGGCGGTCGAGGCATATGACGCCGATGACTGAACCGTCGTTTGCTAACACTGCTTTTGAAAATGTTACTACTACAGTGT